>Ga0302347_1000108_pt1 | contig 154307 bp, 137 predicted proteins | sample PhyWR1_FD_202178 | JGI IMG/M metagenome (GOLD analysis project Ga0302347, IMG submission 202178) | Leaf surface microbial communities from wheat plants in UC Gill Tract Community Farm, Albany, California, United States - DLSL W.R1 (v2)... | ecosystem: Host-associated > Plants > Phyllosphere >... | reverse complement strand
CAATCTCTCCCACGGGCTCATAGGCACTAGGGTTAGGGGGAGCTCACCGGCTATCTCCCGATGATCAGTCGGGGATCTTCTCCGCTAAGGCGGAGAAGATCAAGACATAAGGGTTGGGGTGAGGGGTCATCCCTTCAGTTTCGGATCCAATGCATCACGTAGCCCATCGCCTAACAGGTTAAACGCCAGCACGGTAAAAAAGATTGCCAGGCTGGGGAAGATCGCGACATGCGGGGCTATCACCATATCCGCCCGCGCTTCATTAAGCATCGCGCCCCATTCCGGCGTTGGCGGCTGCGCCCCCAATCCCAAGAATGACAGGCTGGCAGCGGTAATGATCGAAGTACCGATACGCATGGTGAAATAGACCACGATCGACGAGATGGTGCCCGGCAAGATATGCCGCAGGATAATGGTCCAGTCCGAAGCGCCAATGCTGCGTGCCGATTCAATGTAGGTCAGATGCTTCAGCACCAGAGTATTGCCACGCACCAGGCGCGCAAACGCTGGAATGCTGAAGATGGCCACGGCGACAATCACGTTTGCCATACCGCTGCCCATGATCGCCACCACGCCAATCGCCAGCAGAATACCGGGGAAGGCAAACAGCACGTCGCTGATGCGCATTACGATGCGATCCCACCAGCCTTCGTAATAGCCCGCCAACAGCCCGAGCACCGTGCCAATCACGCTGCCAACCAGCACCGAGAACACCCCGGCGGCCAAAGAGATCCGCGCGCCCATCAGAATACGGCTGAAAATATCCCGGCCCAGCGAATCTACCCCGAGCCAGTGCACCAGCGAAGGCCCCTCATTGAGCCGATCGTAATCAAAGAAGTTTTCCGCATCAAAAGGCACCAGATGCGGTGCCAGCAGCGCAGCGGCCACCAACAGCAACACAAACACGCCGGCCACCATTGCGACCTGCTGGCGACGAAAGCGCCGCCAGAACTCATGCCAAGGCGTACGCACCGCGTTGGGATTAATCACCGGCATTGCCTTGAGCGCGGCATTACGCCGCCAATACTTCATCATACGGCCTGCCTATTGGTAACGAATCGAAGGGTTGATTGCCGCATACAGCATATCCACCAACAGATTAATCAGAATAAATTCCAGCGAGAACAGCAGCACTTCGGCCTGGATAACCGGGTAATCGCGCATTTCTACCGAATCCACCAGCAGGCGCCCCAACCCCGGCCAATTAAATACCTTCTCGACCACGATCGAGCCACCCAACAGGAAACCAAACTGTAGGCCCATCATGGTGATCACCGGGATCATGGCGTTGCGTAGCCCGTGTTTGACGATCACCAGTGTCTCCGGCACGCCCTTGGCGCGTGCGGTGCGCATGTAATCTTCCTGCATCACCTCAACGAACGAGGCGCGGGTGAAGCGGGCCATCACCGCCGCTACCGCAGCGCCCAGCGTGATTGAAGGCAAGATGTAATGCAGCCAAGTATCCGCTCCGACCGTCGGCAGCCAGCCGAGGTTGACCGAGAACACCTGCATCAGCAACATCCCCAACGCAAAGGCCGGGAAAGAGATGCCCGACACGGCCAGCGTCATCCCCAGCCGGTCCGGCCAGCGGTTGCGCCATACGGCGGAAATCATGCCGATCGCCATGCCAAAAATCACCGCCCACACCATGCTGGCGATGGTCAGCCAGAAGGTTGGCATAAAGCGCGAGGCGATCTCTTCACTGACCGGTCGTTTGGACACCATCGACGTGCCGAAATCGCCCTGCAAAATATTGATAAAGAAATGCACAAACTGCTGTGGCAACGGCTTGTCCAGCCCCAGATCCTGGCGCACCAACTGGACGACGGCTTCGTCGGCCTCCGGCCCCGCGGCCAACCGCGCCGGATCGCCCGGCAGCATGTGGACAAACAAGAACACCAGCACGGCCACGATCAGCAGCGTCGGGATCAGGCCCAGCAGGCGTTTTAGAAAATAATTAAGCATTCCCCTCACCCTAACCCTCTCCCACAGGGAGAGGGGACTGAATGTGCTACTGATTAAGTTCCGTTGCTAACCTCACCACCGGAACAGTGCCATAAATTAACGCCTGTAACTGTTCACAACACCCATCTGCTCCCTCTCCCTGTGGGAGAGGGTTGGGGTGGGGGCTTATTTCAAGTCCGCGTTATCAAAGTTGAACGAGGTGTCCGGCATCACGTAGAAGCCACTCAGCTGTTTGTTGTTAGCAGACAGCAGGCGCTCGGTCACCAGGAAAATCCATGGTGCGTCGGCCCAGATGCGGTCTTGTGCATCTTTGTACAGCGCCTGCTTCTGGGCACGATCGGTGGTGGCCAACGCGTCGGCCAGATCCTTATCAACCTGCGGATTGCTGTAGAACGCGGTGTTGAATTGCTTAGGTGGTGCAGATTGAGTGGCGAACAGCGGCGTCAGCGCCCAATCGGCTTCACCGGTCGAGGCAGACCAGCCGGTATAGAACATACGCACGCCGGTATCCTTCACGCCCACGCTTTCCACCTGCGCAGCACGTTGGCCTGCATCCATCGCGGTGACGGTCACTTTGACCCCGACCTGCGCCAACTGCTGTTGAGCAAACTGCAACACTTTCTGCGCGGTGCTGTGGTTATGGGAAGACCACAGCGTGGTAGTAAACCCATTCGGATAGCCCGCTTCTTTCAGCAGCTCACGCGCCTTGGCTGGGTCGTATGGCCAAGCGTTGTAGCGAGTGGCAAAATCAATGGCCGGAGGCACGGGACCTTCCGCCGGCACGGCAAAGCCGGAGAACGCCACCTTAATCAGCGCGTCCTTGTTGATCGCATAGTTCAGTGCCTGGCGCACCTTCGGGTTATCGAAAGGCTTCTGCGTCACGTTCATGCTGATGTAGCGTTGCAGGATCGACGGCGCGGCCACCAGATCCAGCTTGCTGTTTTTCTCCAGTACTTTGGCTTGCTCATAAGGGATAGGGAAAGCAAAGGTCGCTTCGCCGGTTTGCAGCATCGCCGCACGGGTGTTGTTATCCACTACTGGCCGCCAGGTGATGCTGTCCAGCTTCGGTAAGCCCGCCTTCCAGTAGCCGTCGAATTTCTTCACTTTCACATAGTCGGTCTGGTTCCAGGTTTCGAACTGGTAAGGGCCGGTCCCCACCGGATGGAAACCGATCTCCTTGCCATACTGCTTGAGCGCCGCCGGGGAAATCATCGCCGCCGCCGGGTGTGCCAGGTTGTTGATAAACGCCGAGAATGGCGCTTTCAATACGATCTTGACCGTGGTGGGATCGACCACTTCGGTTTTATCGATCATCTTGAACAGGTTGTAGCGTTTCAGGCGATTGTCCGGGTTACTGGCACGATCCAGGTTAACCTTGACCGCCTCGGCATCGAACGCGCTGCCGTCGTGGAATTTAACCCCCGGCTGGAGCTTGATGGTATAGGTCAGACCGTCTTTGCTGACGTCGTAACTGTCCGCCAGGACGTTCACCAGCTTCATATCCTTATCAAAGCCAAACAGCCCCTGATAGAAGGATTTGGCGACCGCCTGCGACAAGGTGTCGTTGGCATCGTACGGGTCGAGCGTAGTGAAGTTGGACGCGACGGCAATCACCGCATCCTTGGCAGCCCAAGCCGGGCCAGCAGCGGCAGCCAGCAGTACGGCGGCCAAAACATTACGCTTGAATGTGTGCTTAGTCATATTGCTTAACTCTCCTGAGGCAAGGCTAAAAAGCACCGGCAATAGGGTGGCGGGCCACAAAGTGCCCTGGCCCTACCTGCACTAAAGGTGCAGTAACGGGTTCATCGGCCAGCCCGCGGATCGGGCTGGGTATTTCATCCACCAGCAGCGGCTGGCGTTTATGCGCATGGGTTGGATCGGCCACCGGCACGGCGGCCATCAGCTTACGGGTATAGGCATGCTGCGGGTTTTCAAACACCGCACGGCGTGGGCCGATCTCAACAATCTGGCCCAGATACATCACCGCGACGCGATGGCAGACTCGTTCCACTACCGCCATATCGTGGGAAATAAACAGAAATGCGATGCCCAATTCACGCTGTAAATCCAGCAGCAGATTGACAATTTGCGCCTGAATCGACACGTCCAGCGCGGAGACCGCCTCATCAGCAATTACCACTTTCGGATTGAGTGCCAACGCGCGGGCAATGCAGATACGCTGGCGTTGACCACCGGAGAACTCATGCGGATAACGCCGCGCGTGTTCCGGCTTCAGCCCTACCCGCTGCAATAGCCAGGCCACCCGTTTTTCAGCCTCCGCCCCGCGAGCAACGTTGTGCACCAACAACGGCTCCATGATGGAGAAACCAACGGTAAGCCGTGGGTCCAGGGAAGCGTAAGGGTCTTGAAAAATAAACTGAATATCACGGCGTAAATGCTGTAAGGCAGAGCCTTTCAAACGGTTGATCTGTTGGCCGTTGAAGGTAATGGTGCCGCGTTGGCTATCGACCAGCTTTAACAGTGAGCGGCCGGTGGTGGATTTGCCACAACCGGATTCGCCGACCAACCCCAACGTTTCGCCGGGATAGAGGTCGAAGCTGATATTTTCCACCGCATGCACACGGCGCGTGACGCGGTTGAGAATGCCGCTGCGCAGATCGAAACGCGTGACCAGATTTTCTACCTGCAAGATCGGCGTAGCTCCTGCGGGTATGGTGTCTTGCGGTTGGTCGTTATCGTCAACGCCAGCTAACGGAAATTTTGCCGGGAAGTCTTTATCTGCCATCGCGCCCAGCTGTGGCACGGCGGCCAACAAAGATTGAGTGTAAGGCTGCTGTGGAGCGGCGAACAGCGAGCGCACCTCCCCTTGCTCCACCTTTTCGCCTTGGTGCATCACCAGTACCCGATCGGCAATCTCCGCCACCACGCCCATATCGTGGGTAATGAAGATCACCCCCATCTGCATTTCCTGCTGCAACACGCGGATCAGCTGCAGGATTTGCGCCTGAATGGTGACGTCCAGCGCGGTGGTGGGTTCATCGGCAATCAGCAGCGCCGGTTTGCACGACAGCGCCATGGCAATCATCACCCGTTGGCGCATCCCGCCAGACAGTTGATGCGGATAGCGGCCAAGGACGTTTTTAGCCTCGGGAATACGTACCAGATCGAGCATACGCAGCGCTTCGCGGTTAGCGCTGCGGTGATCCATCCCCTGATGCAGACGCAGAGATTCGGCGATCTGCTCCCCCACCGGAAATACCGGGTTGAGCGAGGTCATCGGTTCTTGAAAAATCATCGCCATATCGGCGCCGCGTAAGGTTCGCAAGGTGCTCTGCTTTGCCTTGGCCAGATCGAGCACCTGACCGTTACGCCGGCGAAAATGCATCGCACCGCTGGTCAACTCACCGCCGCCCTGCTCGACCAGACGCATCAACGCCAGTGAGGTGACCGACTTGCCGGAGCCGGATTCTCCAACGATCGCCAGTGTTTCGCCACGGTCGACGTCGAAATCCAGATGGCGCACCGCCTCAACGACATCGCCTTCTTGGCGAAATTGTACGCACAGATCGCTCACCGCCAGTACGCGCTCGGGTGGTAAAATCAGCCCACGCTCTGCCTGTGGCTGGATGGCAGTATCGGTCATGCGCCCTCCCGGCAAGCATTCAGCGGTAGATACCCACGGAAGGGGCGTCGCCGACATAGCCGAAACCGCGATACATTCCTTCACTGTTAAACGGCAGTGCGACGTTGCCAAAACGATCGATGGCAATCAGCCCGCCGCTGCCGCCCAGCGCCAACAGCTTTTCCATCACCACTTTGTCGCAGGCCTGTTGCAGGGTTAGACCGGCATATTCAATCAGAGCAGAAACGTCGTAGGCCGCGACGGTGCGCATAAAGATTTCGCCGGTACCGGTGCTGGAAACCGCCACCGTAGCATTGTTGGCATAGCAACCGGCGCCAATTATCGGCGTATCGCCAATGCGCCCTGCCGCCTTGTTGGTCATGCCACCGGTTGAGGTGGCCGCAGCCAGGTTGCCCAAAGCATCCAGCGCTACCGCACCCACGGTGCCAAATTTGCGATCGGGATCCAGTGGGTCGCCGCTGAGCGCCGCCGCGCCGTCGTGATCGAGCAACACCCGCCCCTGCTCTGCCTGAGCACGGTGCAATTGGTCAAAGCGTTCCTGGGTAAAGAAGAAATCGGGATCGACCATTTCCAGGCCGTGATTGGCGGCAAATCTTTCTGCCCCTTCCCCGCCAAACAGTACATGAGTGCTATTTTCCAGCACCGTACGCGCGGCCAGCACCGGGTTGCGTATCCGGCTGACCCCGGCGACCGCCCCGGCATCACAGGTTCGGCCATCCATTACGCAGGCATCCAGCTCATGGGTGCCCTGGTGGGTAAATACCGCGCCTTTGCCTGCGTTGAACAGCGGGCACTCTTCCAGCAGCCTGACGGCCTCCGTTACCGCGTCCAGTGCGCTGCCGCCTGCAGCCAAAATAGCCTGCCCGGCAGCCACAATGTCGGAAAGCGCCTGGATATAATCTTGTTCCTTCTCTGCACTCAATGCCGCACGGGTAATTGCGCCCGCGCCACCATGAATGGCAATCACTGGTTTGCTCATTGACCTGACACCTGTGTCTATCCGCGGCAATTCAAGCAGGTACCGCATGAAAATGGAGAGAGAATTATTATTTAGTCTTTTTCGACTATATTTAGCCCGGCAATCGATGTAAAGCACAAACTCGTCGCCAAGCATTAAGCGTAGCCTGCTTAGACTATTTTGTGCATTGAAAGAGCTAAACGGTATAAAAACAGTGGGTTATCGGGGTTTTCATTTACCGCTAACAGATTTAACCGGCCTATTGGCGGTGGCAGAAAATAGGCCGGCTTGGTTCATGTTTAATAAGCGTTATCCCATGTCCCTTTCCGCTATTCCCCGCCTACACGCCAATGAAAAATATTCAGAAACCCGAACCCGGTTGTTGCAGAAATTCCTGCTCCTCAAACGTGGATTCCCGGCCTAATATCTCGTTACGATGGGGATAACGTCCAAAACGATCGATTATGGCCTTATGACGTATTTCAAACTCCAACTGATCGCCATTATTTAATTGGCGAAACAGCTCCAACGCCTGCTGGTGGATCAAGGCGGATTCGGAATGCATAAACGGCAAATAGAGGAAGCCGCGCTGCTCGACCGTCAGGTTTTCACATAGTCCCGTGGCGATCGCTTCCTGAGCCAGCACCAGCGCCATTCCGTCACAGGCAAAGGAGCGTGGCGTGTTGCGAAACAGATTACGGCTAAACTGATCGAGCACGATGATTTCCGCCAGTCTTCCTTTGATGGTCGCACGCCAATGTGCCAGTTCTCCTTGGGACGCCGCCTGCCACAGTTGGCCAAAGCGGGTGTGCAACAAACGGTCGAACTCATCGTCTTTTTTAAACCACATGACCGGGTCGATCTCTTCGAACCAAAAATCCAGTACCTGCTGGTGCATGGCTGTCTCCTGTTGATGATTGCCTGGGGCCGCTGACATTTCTCCCCTTCAGTGTTATCTGCCATAATAGCGAAAAATTCGCGCACGCCGATTACGGAGTTTTGTTTATGGATCACTGTCATACTTCTGACCTCATTTCTCTTGAGCAGGCACTGGAGAAAATGCTCTCCCAGATCGCGCCACTGCAACAGAGCGAATCTATAGCTTTAACCAGCGCAGCCGGACGCATTACCGCCACCCCGGTGGTCTCCCCTATCGATGTCCCGCCCTTCGCCAACTCGGCGATGGACGGCTACGCGGTACGTCTCAGTGGCCTGAACGGCAACTCTCCGTTACCGGTAGCGGGTAAAGCCTTTGCCGGTGCACCGTTTACGGATGCCTGGCCTGCCAATACCTGCGTACGCATCATGACCGGAGCGCCAATTCCAGCCGGTGCAGATGCGGTGATCATGCAAGAACAGGCTGATGTAACCGAGGCTGGAGTGCGTTTCAACGCCCCGGTAACCGCCGGGCAAAATATCCGTTTGGCGGGTGAAGATATCCTTCGAGGGGCGAGCGTGCTGCCCGCCGGGATCACGTTGGGGGCCGCACAGTTGCCGTTACTAGCTTCATTGGGCGTGGCCGATGTCCAGGTGATGCGTAAATTGAAGGTGGCGGTATTCTCTACCGGTGACGAATTGCAGCCAGTCGGCCAGCCGCTACAAGCCGGGCAGATCTACGACACCAACCGCTTTGCCGTTCGCCTGATGCTGGAACAGCTCGGCTGCACGGTGATCGATCTGGGGATTATTCGTGATAATCAGGAAGCATTACGCGCGGCCTTTATCCAGGCGGATAGCGAGGCCGACGTGGTGATCAGCAGCGGCGGCGTTTCCGTTGGTGAAGCCGATTACACCAAGCAGATGCTGGATGAACTCGGCAAAGTCAGCTTCTGGAAGCTGGCCATCAAACCGGGCAAACCTTTTGCTTTCGGCAAGCTCCAGCACGCCTGGTTCTGTGGCCTACCTGGCAACCCGGTCTCTGCGGCTTTGACCTTCTATCAACTGGTGCAACCGCTGCTGGCCAAGCTGGCCGGTCATACCGAATGGCAACTGCCACCCCGCCTGAAAGCTCGCGCCCTGACGCCATTGAAAAAGTCACCGGGTCGCCTCGATTTCCAGCGCGGTATCTTCACCAGCAATGCCCAGGGCGAGCTGGAAGTGAGCAGCACCGGCCATCAGGGTTCTCACGTGTTCAGCTCATTCAGCCAGGGTAACTGCTTTATCGTGCTGGAGCGTGAACGTGGCTCGGTAGCCGCTGGAGAGACAGTAGAGATCGAACCTTTCAATGCGTTGCTGAGGAACTGAACATGCTGCCGGAATTAACCGATGCACAAGCGCTGCGCTACAACCGCCAGATCGTACTGCGGGGTTTTGACTTCGACGGTCAGGAAAAGCTGCAGGCGGCGCACGTGCTGATCGTTGGGCTTGGCGGACTGGGCTGTGCGGCGGCGCCTTATTTGGCTGCCGCTGGCGTAGGCCATCTGACGCTGGTTGATTTCGATACGGTTTCCCTCTCCAATCTACAGCGCCAGATCCTGCACCGGGATGACCGCATTGGTATGGCGAAGGTCGAATCTGCCCGCATTGAGCTGAGCTCCATCAATCCTCATATCCGTATTGATACCCTGGACGCACAGTTGGATGACGAGCAAATGGCGGCGCAGATTGCCGCCTGCGACGTGGTGCTGGACTGTACCGATAACGTGGCGACCCGCGATCTGCTCAACCGCCTGTGCCATGCACAGCGTAAACCGCTGGTCTCAGGGGCTGCCATCCGCATGGAAGGTCAGCTCAGCGTCTTTACCTATCAGCCGGAACAGCCCTGTTATCGCTGCCTGAGCAGGCTGTTTGGGGAAAATGCGCTGACCTGCGTTGAGGCTGGCGTAATGGCGCCTTTAGTCGGCACTATCGGTACGCTGCAGGCGATGGAAGCCATCAAGCTGTTGGCAAACTATGGCCAGCCTTTGGTAGGGAAGTTGTTGATGTTTGATGCAATGAGTATGCAGTTCCGGGAGATGAAGCTGCCGAAGGACCCGCGGTGTGAAGTGTGTGGCGGCAACCCCTTGTAGACATTCGCTAAATCATAAACATAGCGATGCAGTTCAAATGTAACTGTATTTATCCCCACCTCCCTGAAGCCCTCCCTCCAACCCGCATATGGCGTGTCTTACACGCCAAGAAAACCTACTGCAAAAACCTCAGTGGTACGCCCATTACACAGCGCAGTGGCACCACAGATACAATCTCATGACTGTGGGTGTCCTGCCATCCACAGCACAATGTAAATGCCGAGAGTTTAGGCTGGGTATATGGAATATTAGCCACACACCAAATTCACCACTACCTAAAAGGAAATATTATGTCTAGTGTTAATTCACCTATCGAAGGCACCATCATGATTGCAGGTACTCTGTATGGTGGGGTCGCTTTCTCTCAAAACAATCAGAATGTCGTTGGCAAATCCAGCCCGATAAATATCGTACATTGTGGCAATAACGCAATGGTATACGATGATGTTGTTTCCGCTACCGGCGACGTTGACTTCCCCAACATCCGTGGAAGAATAGCAACAACGGGCGAAAACTCGTACATTACAGGCGGCAACGAGTCGTTGACCTCGGCATTGGGTTCTTCTTCTTCTATTATGCTTGGATATCTCTACCCTGACGTAGAACAATTGACATTAACACAAGCCGTTGCCGTTACTGCTAATACAAATGGCACTATTAAAACCGCGGGCTATGTGGATAATTCTGTTTTAATGGCAGCTGGAGATACAAGCCAGATTATTGATCGTGGTAACAACAACGTACTCTTCTCCTCTGGCGCGGATAACACCATTCAGTCCGATGGTGGAAGCGGTGCGGTTATTTTTACCGCAAAAAACCCACGCTATTTTACCCTCAATGAGCAAGGTGTTGCGGCTATTACCTGGCATGATGGTATTCGTACTCGCGTCACCGTTATTTACGAAGGGGAAAATGGAATCGAAAAAGGTGAGATGTATCGCCTGGATGAAAACGGCAGTGTCGTTGCCGTCTGATTAAGTACTCGATGAGTATAAGAACCGCCTTATTGAAGTGAATTTCATTTATTGGACACTTTATCTGGCGGTTTTTGCGATTGTGTACGCGGTAAAACGTAGTGCTCTATTATCTCCCGTGTTTCATTCAGCGTCTTGAACTGCCAAAGCACCCGAAAACCACGTTTTTCAGGTGTTTGTCATCATAATGATGGGCCGTTGTATCGACCCATATTCTTCAGCAAGTACCGGATCAGTTGATACCCTGGCTACGCAGATAGTCTTCGTAGTTGCCGGTAAAGTCGATCACCTTGTTCGGGGTCATTTCCAGAACACGGGTGGCCAACGAGCTAACGAACTCACGGTCGTGGGAAACGAAGATCAGGGTGCCTTCATACATTTCCAACGCCATGTTCAGTGACTCGATGGATTCCATATCCATGTGGTTGGTCGGTTCATCCATGATCAGGATGTTCGGACGCTGCATCATGATCTTGCCGAACAGCATACGGCCCTTCTCACCACCGGACAGCACTTTTACGCGCTTCTTGATATCGTCCTGGCTGAACAACAGGCGGCCAAGAATGCTGCGTACCGCCTGCTCATCGTCCTTTTCCTGCTTCCACTGGCTCATCCAGTCGAACACGCTCAGGGTTTCATCGAACTCGTATTCGTGATCCTGTGCGTAGTAACCGATCTTGGCGTTTTCGGACCATTTCACGCTACCGTGATCCGGCTGCAGGTCACCCACCAGCGTTTTCAGCAGGGTGGATTTACCGATACCGTTGGCACCCAGGATCGCCACTTTCTCGCCCACTTCAACCATCAGGTTGAATTTGCTGAACAGTGGGCCGTTGTCGAAGCCCTTGGCCAGCGCTTCCACTTCCAGCGCGTTACGGAACAGCTTCTTGTCCTGCTCAAAACGGATGAACGGGTTCTGACGGCTGGAGGCTTTCACCTCTTCCAACTGGATCTTGTCAATCTGGCGGGCACGAGAGGTAGCCTGCTTGGATTTTGAGGCGTTGGCGCTGAAGCGGCTAACGAAGGACTGCAATTCGTTAATCTGTGCCTTCTTCTTGGCGTTGTCAGACATCAGGCGCTCACGAGCCTGGGTAGCCGCCGTCATGTATTCGTCGTAGTTACCTGGGTAGACACGCAGTTCGCCGTAGTCCAGATCCGCCATGTGAGTACAAACCATGTTCAGGAAGTGACGGTCGTGCGAAATGATGATCATGGTGCTGTTACGTTCGTTCAGCACCTGCTCCAGCCAGCGAATGGTATCGATGTCCAGGTTGTTCGTTGGTTCGTCGAGCAGCAGGATTTCCGGATCGGAGAACAGGGCCTGAGCCAACAGAACACGCAGTTTGAAGCCGGGAGCGATCTCACTCATCGGGCCATAATGCTGTTCTACCGGAATACCCACGCCGAGCAGCAACTCACCGGCACGTGCTTCTGCGGTGTAGCCGTCCATCTCGCCATAGGCCACTTCCAGATCGGCCACTTTATAGCCGTCTTCTTCGCTCATCTCCGCCATGGCGTAGATGCGGTCACGCTCTTCCTTCACCGCCCACAGTTCGGTGTGGCCCATGATTACGGTGTCCAGCACGCTGAACTGTTCAAAAGCGAACTGATCCTGGCGCAGTTTACCCAGGCGCTCATTCGGATCCAGGAACACGTTACCGCCGCTCGGCGCCAGATCGCCACCGAGGATTTTCATGAACGTCGATTTACCGCAGCCGTTGGCTCCGATCAGACCATAGCGGTTACCGCCGCCAAATTTGACAGAGATGTTTTCAAACAACGGCTTACTGCCGAACTGCATAGTGATGTTGTTAGTGCTTAACACAGCGCTCGCTCTTAATTTGATTGGGAATGTGATTTGGCGCGCATTATGCCATAACGGCAGTCAGAGATCGCGAGGATTTTTGGTTGATTTTTGAGCACGGGTCTGCATTAACCGTAATGCGGATAATAACCATACAAAACACAATGTCATAGCAGCACTTATCTTTGATTATTAGCCTGCCACTAGTTGAGCAAGTTAATGATTTTTATCAATGGGTATAATATAAGTTAATGCGATTGAAACAATTATTGTGCCACTGATGTAAAGCACCCTCTCCATTATTGTGTCAAAATGAAAAAAGAAATACACGAATAATAGAAAACAGATGGAGCCTAGCAAGTGAATCAAAGTGTTTGCTATAGTGAAACACACTTTGTCTTTAAATTTTTTCCCATTTAGCTCTTTCTCAACAAGTGATACTATTTTATTAAACGGTTCTTGCCCCTGTTTCTGTCTAACAGAGAGCGCATCAATAAACGGATCACAAATGGTTGAATCAAGAAATAAAGAAAGTCTAAATCACCTTTGTGTCTAAGAGCATAGTAAACTGAGAGATTTTTATCTTTCAACTCTTCTGACTTGTAAATGCTTCTTGTCGCCAGGCCACCAGTCAACAAAATAGTGCTAACTGTGCTAATTCTAAACGCTAACAGCCTAGCGTAGACGGCTGTTTTAAGAATTATATTTGCTAATTTACCACTAAGATATGCATTTATTATCATCCTTCCTGCTATAGAGCCAACAGTTTTCGCATAAATTGAATCTTGTGTTTCTTTAGATGTGTTTTTATCAAATTCATCAAGTACGGTTTTAATGCTTTCTACTAGGTTTTCATTCTCAAGTATACCGCACTTAATAGCTTTCATCATTCGCATCGAGTCACTTTGATTGCGAGATCTTTTCTCTGCGTCAATAATATCCATAAGCAAGATAACCAAAATCAATAGGTACGCTTGCTACTCCGTGTGCTAGTCCTACGAGCATCTCTGGCGTCAGTATCTCCTGCACTATTCGCTTAGCTATTGCTTGATATTCCATATCATCTTCTTTTGATGCAGTCATCATACAATATGATTAATGTGTTATCAATCTGCGTCATGCCCCATGAATAAATGGGGCGTTATACATAAAAAGCATAGCCCTGTATTTATGAAAAACCTAAGTGGGCGCAGCATGTAGCGCCCCTACAAAAGGTAGCTGGTTGAGGAATGTTACAGGTGATTTTATATTTATAAATTATTTATTCGAATAAGAATTCCGCATCTATAAAATCATAAAAATAATGATCCAGGGTATTTTAAGTTCCACTGCTAGTAAATTCGTGTGTTGGCGTTCTGCATCATCCCCACTTGCTGCACCATTACGCTCAGCTATTTAGATGTTCTCTCCCTTAGATCCGCCATCCGCACCTTAAATTTCCAATGTCCGCTCATGCAGCATTTCAATAAATGCCCGTGAAGCAGCGCTGCGATATCCCTCTTTGCGTTGCAGCACCACGGCGTGGCGCTCGGGCATGGGAACCGACAGCTTGATGGGCAGCAACAGCGGGTTACTCCGTGCAATGGCCTGCGGCAGAATAGTCGCGAGCTGGCCGTGGCGCACAATCTCGACGATGGCGCTAATCGCATTCGCCTCCATGGCAACCTGAGGATAAATCGCGTGCTGCTGGAAATATTCATCTACGTAATGTCGCGTGGCGAAGTCACCGTTGAGTAGCACCAACGGCACCTGTTGCACCTCTGCTACGCTCAAGGCGGCGCGGCGCTTGGTAAGCTGATGCCCCTTGCCTACCATCAGTTGCAGCCGCTCCGTGAACAACCTGGTAGCGGCTATATCCGCAGAGTGAACCGGCTCGAAGGCAATCCCCAGATCCAATTGGTCATCGCACAATAACGCCTCCATCTTATCCTGCGTCATCTCACGGATGTTCAGCGTAATCCCCGGGTAGCGTCGGAAAAAGCCGTCGACCAACGGTCCAATCAGGTAGGAAGTAAAGGTCGGCGTCATCGCCAAACGCAGGTTACCGCGTTCCAACGTCGCGACATCCTGAATGGCCCGCTTGCCAGCATCCAGATCCTGTAATGCCAGCCGGGCATAGCGCATCCATGCCTGACCCGCATCGGTGAGTTGTACCCTACGCCCGGAACGGTCGAACAGCTCTACCTGTAACGTCTCTTCCAACTGTTTGATCTGCTGTGACAAGGTCGGCTGAGAAACATGCAGCACCTCCGCCGCCCGGGTGAAGTTCTCCTGCTCCGCCACCGCCAGAAAGTAACGTATGTGCCGCAGTAACATAACGCCTCTACTATTAGTTATCCCTATCGTGACGATTATAAATGAGTCTTGGAACCTATAGCTAGAAAAGTCCATTCTTGCCTCCATTGAAAGCGAGCCACACATTGATGGAGTCACCATGCAAGAGGTTATTGACGGTTTTCTGAAGTTCCAGCGCGAGGCTTTTGTTGAGCGCACAGAGCTGTTCAAACGTCTGGCCACCAGCCAGAGCCCACGCACCCTATTTATCTCATGTTCCGACAGCCGATTGGTGCCGGAGCTGATCACCCAACGCGAACCAGGCGATCTGTTCGTTATCCGCAACGCAGGCAATATTGTCCCTTCTTTCGGACCTGAACCTGGTGGCGTTTCGGCCTCGGTGGAATATGCCGTTGCCGCGCTGCGCGTAGAAGATATCGTGATTTGCGGCCACTCCGATTGCGGCGCCATGACTGCCATCGCCACCTGCAAATGCCTGGATCATATGCCCACCGTTGCCAACTGGCTGCGCTATGCCGATGCCGCCAAGGCGGTCAATCAGGCCAATGAACACGCCAGCGAGCACGATCGCATTAACTCGATGGTGCGTGAAAACGTCATCGCCCAACTGACCAACCTGAAAACTCACCCTTCGGTCGCGCTGGCGCTCGATCGAGGCAATCTGCGACTGCATGGCTGGATCTACGATATCGCTACCGGCTGTATTGATGCATTAGATGGCAATACCCGCCGTTTCGTGCCGCTGGCGAGCAACCCAAGCGTCACCGCAAGCCCAGCTATGCAATGTTTTTAACCCACGTAAACCATACCCTATGGATTTCAAGTTGCAGCTAGGCGACAAGCTATCTCATCCCCAGGAGCTTACTTTTGGTAAGTGACTGGGGTGAGATAGTGCAGGTAACAACGCTGCAGCTTGAAAGACGACGGGTATACTAGGAGTCAACATGACACAATCTCTACATAGCGTTTCAGCACGCCAAAGCCTGACCGACATCATCATGGAGGCTAAAGTCCGTAAAGGCCTGACCTTTGAAGCCATTAATCAAGACACCGGCTTGAGCTTGGCGTTTGTGACCGCCGCACTGCTTGGCCAGCATCCGTTGCCGGAACAGGCCGCCCGTGTAGTAGCGGCAAAGCTGGATTTGGATGAAGATGCGGTGCGCCTGCTGCAAACCATCCCTGTGCGCGGTAGTATCCCCGGCGGTGTGCCGACCGATCCGACCATCTATCGTTTCTACGAGATGGTGCAGATCTACGGCTCTACCCTGCGGGCGCTGGTGCATGAACAATTTGGTGACGGGGTGATCAGCGCGATCAACTTCAAGCTGGATATCAAAAAGGTCCAAGACCCCGATGGCGGTGAACGCGCGGTGATCACGCTGGATGGTAAGTACCTGCCAACCAAGCCATTCTAATAATTATGTTATTAAATTATTAAGCTAATATAATCCGGCGCCTGAACCTCGGCGCTGGATCGCTCAACCATGAAAATGGCGGCTATCCGCCGGGGCCTGCTCACGCGGTTCCAAGCCATAATCCCGTACCACCTCGGCTACCCGTAACCGGTAATATTCCAACACCTCATACCTGCCACGCGCCTGAGCCTGACGGTGTTGTTCCAGGTTGCGCCACTGCTGTACCGCCGCCTCGTCACGCCAGAACGACAGCGATAACAATTTGTCCGGTTCACTCAGGCTTTGAAAACGTTCGATAGAGATAAAACCGTCAATATCCGCCAGTAGCGGTTTCAGATTCGCCGCCAACTCAAGATAGGTTTCCCGCTGCCCAGCGGCAGCACGTAGTTCAAAAATAACGGCGATCATCATCGTTCTCCTCGGCAGTATAAAATTCAGGTACACGCGCATTTTGCGAAACACGCCAGCGAAACTGGCTGAATAGTTCGGGTTTGACGTTCAGCGTAGTTAAGTGTCCGATCCCCGCCAAGGCGATCAACCGTGCCCAACGTTCTCCTGGGCAGCGATGGGCACCATGACCAAAGGCAAAACTCTCTTGCGGCGTTTTCAACTGCACCAATACGCTCTGCCCCGCCGCCAGTGGTTGGCCATCAAGCAACGTAGCCTGTCGCGCAAACCTGCGGGTAGTATGGATTGGCGGAGTTTGCTGCAACACCGCCAAGATCAAGGCTTCTGCCGATTGATGGCGCTGATTTGCCAGCAACAGTGTCTGGCCGATTAATCCGGCGGTGCCCTCACAGGCCTGGAACCAAAGCCCGATGGCATTGGCTATCGCCAGCGAACGATCGCCAATGTGTTGGCACAGCTGTTCAAACAACGGTCCATCTGCCAGCTGCATCCGGATCTGCAACTTCCCGGCGGCTACCACCCCCGCAGCCATCTGTTCTGCGCTGCCGCCAGGGGCAATACAGCGCACAAAGTCCAACACCTCATCCACCAATCGATCCTGATGTGCCACGCCCAATAAGTCAGCCAGTACGCAAATCGGCAAAGCGAAGTTAAACCGGGTGAGTTGCTCTGCCGTTGTCAAACTGGCCGCTAACCGTTGAGCCACGCAAACCGTAGTCTGGCGGATCTCATCGTCTATGATCGCGGCCAGAGCTGCCTCGATCGCCCCCTTTAATTCACGCTGCCCAGCACCATCATTCATACGCACCAGAGAGGAGAAAATCGATTGGGCGGGCGTCCCAATTAAAGCTGCGGGTATTGGCTCATCATTGGGGCGAACGCCGAGGTGAGGATGGGTTAAAGCTTCACGCACCGCTTGCCGCGATGCAACAGAAAAGGGGCAGGCCGCCATGACAATTTCCTTCCGATAAGAATAGAGAGCAGTCATTGTCGGGTTAGACGAGCATCAATACTTCGGTTACTCTCGAAGTATGAATGACAATACGCTTGAAGACCGCCTGGCCGCATTGACGGCCGCTATCGCCGATCGCACCCGAGCGCGCATGCTATGCCTGCTGATGGATGGGCGCGCCTATACAGCAACGGAGCTGAGTGCGGCGGTGGACGTCGCGGCCTCCACCGCCAGCAGCCATCTGGCACGTTTGCAGGAGCAAAACCTGATCGGCTGTGTCAAACAGGGCCGCAATCGCTTTTACCGTCTGGCAGGCAAACCGGTGGCCGATATGCTGGAAAGCCTGATGGCGTTGGCCGGTGTAGAACGCCCGACGGTGAAAAGCAGTACTCCGGCCTCATTACGTTATGCACGCACCTGCTATGACCATATGGCCGGTGAGATCGCGGTTCAAATACATCATCAGTTGCTGGCGCGGGCCTGGCTAATCGGAGATAACGACTATCAGCTCAGTGAGTCCGGGCAGGCTGCCTTGACACAGTTGGGTATAGACTGCTCCCCGGCCCCGACCCGGCGGCGCTTTGCCTGCGATTGTCTGGACTGGAGCGAACGCAAGGCTCATCTCGGTGGCGCTCTGGGCGCTGCCATGTTGGCCACATTTGAAAAACGTGGATGGGTTCAGCGCCAGCTAGATAGCCGTGAGCTGCAACTGACCGCCGCCGGTAGAAAAGCGCTGAACGCACATTTTGGCCTGGCGCTTTGAATACCTGGCGCGCTAGCTTAGCTGCCATACTCAATGGTTTACCTGTTGACGATCCCGTCATATTCGAGGAGTTACCATGTCCGATATTAACCTATTCCCTATCGCCAAACGTTGGCCCGCCAAGCATCCTGAACGTTTACAACTCTACTCACTGCCGACCCCTAACGGGGTGAAAGTCTCCATCATGCTCGAAGAGATCGGCCTGCCCTATGAAGCGCATCTGATCGACATCGGCAAAAATGAAACCTGGACGCCGGAGTTCCTTTCGCTCAACCCTAACGGTAAAATCCCGACGATCCTCGATCCTGCGGGCCCAGACGGTAAGCCGCTAGCGCTGTTCGAGTCTGGGGCAATCCTGCTGTATCTGGCAGAGAAATGCGGTAAGTTTCTACCCAAGGATCCCTCCCAGCGTTATGAAACCATACAGTGGGTATTTTTCCAGATGGCGTCCGTGGGGCCGATGTTCGGCCAGCTAGGCTTCTTCCACAAATTCGCCGGCCGTGAATATGAAGACAAACGGCCATTTGAACGCTACCAGAAGGAGTCCAAGCGGCTGCTGGGTGTGCTGGAAGAGCGGTTGCAAGGGCGTGATTGGATCATGGGTGCGGAATACACCATTGCCGATATCTCCCTGCTTGGCTGGGTACGCAACCTGATTGGTTTTTATGAAGCGCGCGACGTGGTGGAGTTCGACAACTTCCCGCTCGTGGGCCAATGGCTGGAACGTGGACTGGCAAGGCCAGCAGTACAGCGCGGTATCAATATTCCTGCCCGTTAAGCCTGGTAATTACTGGGATAGCAAGGAAAGGCTATCCTTTTCCCCACGTCTTCCGTCATAAAAATGTCACTTTCCTGCTCTACTCTCCCGTGTAACAAAATAATGCCAACCCTATTTTTGTATTACGACAAGGAGCCCTACCCATGCAGCAGTCCGTTTCCCTGATCGCCGGTGCCGTATTATCCGCTCTGTTATGTTCCGCCGCCCTCGCTGACAATAATCCCCCCACCAACCGCGCGGCTCGTGGCGATATTACCGAACCCGGCGGTGCACGCCGTTTGGCAGGCGATCAAACCGCTGCACTGCAAGCGTCGCTGTCGAATAAAACCGCTAAAAACGTGATCCTGCTGATCGGTGATGGCATGGGTGATTCAGAAATTACCGGTGCACGCAACTATGCCGAGGGTGCCGGTGGCTACTTCAAAGGGATTGATGCACTGCCACTGACAGGCCAATACACTCACTACTCGCTGGATAAGAAAAGCCGTAAACCGGACTATGTCACCGACTCTGCCGCCTCGGCCACCGCTTGGGCTACCGGCGTCAAGACATATAACGGCGCGTTGGGCGTGGATGTGAACGGCAAAGATCAACCGACGATTTTGGAACTGGCCAAGGCCGCAGGTAAAGCCACCGGTAACGTCTCCACGGCGGAGCTGCAAGATGCCACACCGGCAGCACTGGTTTCGCACGTAACCTCCCGCAAGTGCTACGGCCCAGAGGAAACCAGTGAGCAATGCGCCAGCAATGCGCTGGAAAACGGCGGGCATGGTTCTATCACCGAGCAGCTGATTAAAACCCGTGCCGACGTCACGCTGGGCGGCGGAGCAAAATCCTTCGCTCAGTTGGCGAAAAGCGGTGAATGGCAGGGGAAAACGCTGAAAACCCAGGCCGCCGCATTAGGCTACCAATGGGTGGAGGATGCCGAAAGCCTGAACGCGATTAACCTCGCCAATCAGCAAAAGCCGCTGCTGGGCCTGTTTGCGCCAGGCAATATGCCAGTACGCTGGAAGGGACCGAAAGCCTCCTACCACGGTAATCTCGATCAGCCTGCGGTGACCTGTGAGAATAATCCAGAGCGCGGCGCCAATGTGCCAACGCTGGCGTCGATGACCGAGAAAGCCATCGAGCTGCTGAAGAACAACCCCAACGGTTTCTTCCTGCAGGTGGAAGGTGCGTCCATCGACAAACAGGATCATGATGCCAACCCATGCGGCCAGTTTGGCGAAACGGTCGATCTGGATGAGGCAGTACAAAAAGCGTTGGAGTTCGCCCGCGCCGATGGTAATACCCTGGTGATCGTCACCGCCGACCACGCCCACTCCAGCCAGATTATTGCCGCCAAAGCCAAGGCCCCGGGGTTAACCCAATCATTAACCACCAAAGATGGCGCGGTGATGACCATCAGCTATGGCAACTCAGAAGAAGGCTCTCAGGGCCATACCGGTACTCAGTTGCGCATTGCCGCTTATGGCCCACATGCCGCCAACATTGTAGGGCTGACCGATCAGACCGATCTGTTCTTCACTATGCGCGACGCCTTGAACATCAAGTGATCCACTCGGGCACAGCATGCTGTGCCCCTACTTATTTCCCTCTTCCCCCGCCCAACTACCTAAACCCTTACCCCTGGCAGAGCATTTTTCGCCACGTCAATTATCCAAGTTTACCCTTGCGTAACCGCCAAGGCGCGCCTATTATCAAAGAATAAACTTGGATTATTAAATCCCATTTGACTGTGACCCGAATGTCGTCGCTGCAGGAGAATTAAAACTAATGGATCGCGCCAATATCATTCACGACCTGCTGAACTGGATCGAAAACCACCTGGATCAACCGCTGCTGCTGGATAACGTGGCAGCAAAATCTGGCTACTCCAAATGGCATCTGCAACGTATGTTCCGCAGTACCACTGGCCATGCGCTCGGCAGCTATATCCGCGAGCGCCGTTTGTCCAAGGCCGCACAGGCACTACGCGCCACGCCGCGTCCCATTCTGGATATCGCCCTGCAGTTCCATTTTGATTCCCAGCCTTCATTTTCCCGTGCCTTTAAAAAGCAGTTTGGTGAAACGCCGGCGGTCTATCGCCGCACACCGCAGCAAGATGAAGTGGCGCTCTCCTCAGAGCACAGCTATCGGCACAGCACACCGAGTCTGCATTCACTCTACAATCGCCAATGCGTAGACGAAGGCTGCACCAACTGGGTCGGCCAGCGTTAAAAGCAAAATGGCCAACGGGTGCCTAAACCCATTGGCCTTTTCAGAACCCGCTAAACGGATGCAACAACGCCGCCTCTACGTGTCGAACTTGCTGACGTCTTATCAGTTATATTCTAGAGTAAAGGTAGCAATCGACTTGATGGTGCCGCCCTTCATTTTTGCTGCGGTCTGGTAGTAACGCGCCTTGAGCGGCAAGGTGATGGTATTGGTCTGGTTGGCAATGGTATGCCCGGCATATACCGCCGTGCCGCTAGTGATTGGCGTTGAGTTATTGCCGGTCAGTAGTTGGACACCGACGCCGCTGGCGGCATTGCTATCCTGTACCGGCTGCAGCACACCCGGCGCATTCGAGGTATCGCGGGTATAGTCAAAACGTACGTTCACCAGCCCCTCCCCTGTGCCACCAGGCAACAGTTCCGTCCCCGAACCACCTACGCAGTTGATGTTAATCGAAAAGTCCTGCTCTGCGGCAGTACTGCCCACGCCTTTAAACGCCGCAGTAGCCACCGTACTCAGGTTGATCACCTTATTTTTGGAACCGGCTTCCACCGAACAGGATGAGGTGACGATAGTGATACTATTCGCCAATACGTGAGAGATCAGGATCGGTCTGGATGGACCCGTCCCATCCGCATAGTAAGAAGAATACTGCCCGGGGGCTAACGAGCCGGTACCGGTATTCTGGGCAATTTTGATCACCTCAACCACAAAATATCCCTCAGCCAGATACACCCCTCCACTACGATAAATCTCGTGCGGATAATAGGCTCCTTCTTGCGTGCCAATCTGGCGATAAAGCCGCAGCCCCACCCCCGGTACGTTGGTGGTCCAGATTTTGTCACTGATCGAACTAGGCCCACCTTGCAAAATACGGCCATACAACGTGCTATTGCCGCTGCAAGAAATATTGTTATCCCGACGGATATCGAATTTGCCAGTGGCCAGGATATCGCCCACCTTGGTATCCGGCGTAATCAATACCCTGCCGACGTTCATGATGATGTCCTGCGGCCTGGTCGTGTTAACCCGACATTGAGCGTATGCCTGTTGCCCGGCCATCATCAGTAACAAAAACAACATGGCTTGTTTAGGGCGCTGTCGCATGGCGGTGAGTTTATGGATAACGTTGATCATTTGCAGCTCGCCTCGATAATTTCGTAATCAGTGCTGTTTTGTGTTTTGGCCTGGTAGTTCACGGCACACTGTTGTGTCGGTTGAGTACCCCATTTCACCAATAGCAGCCCCTGTAACGCTTCGGTACGCAGATAGATGCGGCTGCCCTGGCCGACGATGCCGATCACCTGGTTACGGGTATCCAATACTTCGGCACCAAAAGGTAATGCCGTGTTGTTCGGGCCCAGCGCATGGATAATCAGCGCCTGACCTTTGATGGTCTTGAACTCCAGCTTGGCAATCGCACCGGCATAAGGCGCTACCTGCTGGCTGCTGCTTTCCAGCTCAACATCGCGTGACATGCCGTTAGGATCCAGCGTGACGTTGGTCATGCGGTATGGGGCAACATAAGGCACCACTGCATAGCCGTTATCATCGATTCGCACCCCAGGAGAGTTGGTAACGATCGCCCCTGCGGCATCCGGCGCTTCAACCAATACCATGGTCTGGCCACGCTGCGGCGTCATAGTCACGCCGCCGCTATGGGCCACAATGCTGCCGGAAGCCCCAATGGACGACTGGCGGAAATCACGGCCATAGCTGTAAGAACCGTTCATGGTGGCGAAACGACTGCGATATTCCCCATTCACACTGGTGTTGGTCCCACCGCTTTGGTCGTTAGCCAAAGTCGCGCTGTAGCTGATGTTGTTATCCTCCCCGGTGGATCCGTTAATCCCGATGCGGCTGCTGTCGTAGCCTTGGTCGTTGTAGGCCAACGCGCTGTTCAGGCTGATGTTTTGCGAGCCAATGTTGAACGGGATCGAGAAGTTCAGGAAGTAACGGGTTTCATCGTGGTTATAAGTATCGGTGGTACGCATGGCGGACAAACCGTAAGTAACTCGGCCAATGAAGTTGTTGTAACCCACCTGATACTGTTTGGAGGTACCGCCACGGTTCCAGTAATCGCGCACCGAACCGGTGATATACAGCGATCCCAGATTGGCACCCAGCCCCTGGTTCAGCGTAAGCTGATATTCACTGCGCTGGCGGTTAACCGCATCGGCACTTAAGCCCCGGCTCTCGTTATCACGGGCATACACCGCATCACGCAGTGACAGATAGCCGGAAGTCGAGTAGCGATAGGCCGCAATGGTGAAGTTGGTATTGGTTTCCGACATCAGTTTGCTATAACTGATCTTGTAGCTCTGGCCGGACATATCACCCTGTTTCAGACGGGTGTTAGCCTGAGTCACGTCGACGGCAAAAGCCCCCAACGGTGTTGCCACTGCACTCCCCAGCAGCACCGCGCTGTAACCGTCACTCACGGTCGCCCCGGTGTAACCGGTCAGAATATTGGTAAACCCGCGCTGATAAGTCGCCTGGAACATCTCGGGCAAGGTATGTAAATTATCATCGCGAACTTGGCCAGCGGTTAGCGCATAGCGCTGGATCCCCGGGCGCAACATCTGTGCCACCGAAGCATAGGGAACGCTGAACTGGCGCACGGAACCGTCGGCCTCATTGACCGTGACGTCCAGATCGCCGCCGTAGCCAGTAGGAAACAGATCGTTAATCACGAACTCACCCGGCGCTACCGTGGTTTGATAGATCAACTGGTTGTTCTGGCGAATTTCCACCAAGGCGTTGCTTTGTGCCACACCGCGCACCACGGGTGCATAGCCGTTAAGGGAGTCAGGCAACATGCGATCGTCGGTGCTCAGTTGCGCACCGCGAAAACCGATCGAATCAAAAAAATCCCCGCTGGTGAAGGCATCCCCCAGGGTCAGCATACCGCGCACAGCCGGAATGGCACGCTGTGCATAGGTTGCCGTATTCTGCCAATGGGTGCTTTCCTGACTACGCCAGTTCACGTTAGAGTCATGGCGCAGCTGCCAACCGGCAATGTTCACCCCGGCGTTCATCGTCAGATAAGCGTTGGTCGAGTCCGAGTTGCCACCGGAATTGGAGCTGTGCGAATTAAAGGCGTTGAAGTTATAGGACAGAAAACCCGCGGTGATGCCGCGATCCCAAAATTTCGGATCGACATAACCACGTGCGGTACGGCGCAGCGCGACCTGAGGAACGCTGACATCCATACGCAAGGTGCTGGTATTGAGGCGATAAGACGCTTCCGGCACCCATTCCCCCAGCGGCTTGCAACTGCTGGTCGTCACCGCCGGATCGCTACCCATTGCCGCAGTATCGACGCCAAACTCTTCCAGAGACAGCAGGCTAAAGCAGGTATCGGCACTGTCTTTACCCGGCACGCTCTTGAACTCGATGTTCTTTTTCCCCTTCCATTCCCCGTTGACGTAAACATCCAGAGAATATTTCCCCGCCAATACCGGGTTGCCATCACGAAAGCGCGAAAGATCCACGCCCTGCGCCTGGCCAACCAGAAAATTGCTATTGAAAGTGGCTTCGACCGGTGCAGCGGCCTGGTTGGCATCGCTTTGAACCGCTGCCAGGGAAAATGCCGGAGTGGTCAGGCAAAGGGCACTACCGGTCAACAGCAGGATGGATCTGTAATTGAAAAGTGCCGACTTTACGGCGGCAGAGATAGGTAACTCGTTCATATCCATGCATTCCTTTACCAAATTAAGCGTCCCCGCCGGCTGACTTCACCTCGCGGCATAGGGCTTTCCAGGAGTTACTTTTGCTGATTTTTGCTGCGTTGAACCCGGCCACCAAAGTCATTGATGGTGGTGTACTCAATATCAGCGATCCGCGAACTGTCACCGGTAAAGGCCAGCGTTTTTTCCTGGCCAGGGGCCAGCATGTCGCCATGCGGTGCCAACGTGACTTTCTTGCGATTGGCAACGGCATTGATTTCGGTAAAGGAGACATAAAACGGCGTGGGATTTTTCACTTTCACACCGCCCGCCACGAAGCTCCACTGCAGTTTTTCTGGCGCGTCATTGGCTACGCCGCTCAGGCCTTGCGGGCGATAGAACAACTTCACACGGGTTCTGAAGGCTACCTGCAGGAAGTTTTCTGGCGTGGTGTCGGCGGCCGTTCCGGTTGGTGCAGGGGGAATTTCCAGCACGTTCAACCAGAACAGAGATTCTTTGTCTTGCGTCAACGCCGTAGTGGTCAGCGAAACGCGCAGCGCCTGGCCGCCGTTGGGCTCAATACGGCTGATCGGAGGCGAAATAATAAAAGGAGCCTTGCTGTTTTCTGGCGTCGTTTCGGCGTTGCCCTCATCGATCCAGGCCTGGACCAGCGCCGGGGCGGTCCCATTATTGGATAGTTGGACGGTCACTTCCCGCTGTTTGGCCGGATAAATAACGCGTGTACCGTTCACAATAACGCTGGCAAAAGCGCTGCTGCTGAAAAGAACAGCCATCAGCAATACGCTGTATTTCTTAAACGATGTTTTCATTTTAATATCACTACTATAGAAATACAGCGGGGGAAAAGTTTCCACCCGCCAGAATAAATACCCGATGATTTTCACTCCCTGAAATTAGAGGCTATCAGGGCGAAAAAATCGCCCCGAAAGGTCGCAGGGAGGAAACAACATTTAACTAGAAAAGGGACGGGTAATAACTTATTGGTAGATGATGGTGTATTGTACGTTTGAGGTCACATCACCAGCGCCCGCCGCTGCGGTTGCGAAATATTCCGCATAGTAGTTCAGGTCAGCTGAATCACCTTCATTGGCAACGGTAACCCATTGGGAGTTGGCCTGTGCGCCGTTGTTGGTAGCAGCCAGAATTGGCAGGAACTGGTTGTTGCTACCCAGCAGTTGGATTTGCACGTTGGTCGCGGCATTGGTTTTGGTTTGGTTATTCAAACGGCCCGTTTTGAAATCAACGGTTGAACCTGGTTCGAAATAGGTTGCTACCTGGCCTTTAGAACATTTGGTCAGGTTAATTGCGAATGGTGTGCGACCCGCAGTAGCGCTAACTGCATTCAGGGTAGAAGAAGATACGGTTGGCAGAGTAACGGTAAAATCTTTACCACCCGGGGTGCTGATAGTACAGGTCTGGTCGGTCACTTTACCGTTGAAAGTAATAGTACCATCGGCAGCCTGTGCTGAAATAGAAGGAATGGCGGTAGCGCATACAGTCAGTGCTAATACAGCGGACAGCTTAGAGATTTTCATATTTTCGACTCTCGGTGAATTAATACATCCGTTAAGTACATTCAACGATGCTACTCCCTGTCAGGAATGAAGCCCGATGAATCCATTGCCCGGCGAAATATAGTCCAAGAACATTCTCATTGATAAATCGTTTAAAACATTCATAACGCCCCTCATGATAGGAAAAAACTATCAACAAATACCTATCGATCGATATTGACGATTTACTCAGTTCGTAATAATCTTAATTAGTCAAGCTTGGCGGTCAAAAAATTCTATAAAATGCCAAAATACCAGAATATAACTCTGTTAATGCGCTTTCAGCCATCTTGAGCGCAAGCCTGTTCCCTCTGAAATTTCAATCTTTTAGAGGAATTTACCACCAGGTAAGATGATTCTTGCTTTAATGGGATTATTACCAATAAACAGCCATTTATTTCTTTGTTTATTGTTTAAAATCATACAGATAAATTTCAATCAAAGGATTGAGAAATGCGCAGCGCTTTTAACGATAAAAATAACGGCATTAATTATGTTTTCCAGCCTATGTTTGCCAAATCTGGGCAACTGCTGGCCGTTGAATGTTTATCGCGATTCTCTTTCGATAGTGAATTTGCGCATTTCTCTCCAGAACAATTCTTTCAGCAGGCCGATCGGGAAACCCGCGTCGAGATCCTGCATCAACAAATTGAATTGATAGAAAAATACCGTAACTGGTTTCAACAACACCAGATCATTGCCACCATCAATGTCGATGACCATTCGCTGCAGGCGCTGGCAAACGGTGCGTTGGCCGATAAAATCCGCGCGATGAATTGCCTGCATTTCGAAATCAACGAGAACGCCAGCAGGCTGGTAAAAAACCGCGTCCATAACGATCCCTCTTTGAATAATTATTCATTTTGGCTCGATGATTTTGGTTCCGGCTATGCGGGATTTTCCGCCTTGTATAACAGCCGGTTTCGCTTCGTTAAACTCGATCGACAACTGCTGTGGGACTTTATGAAAAAGCCCGGCGGTGAAGGATTGATGCGCGCATTGTTGCGTTTTTTTCACCTGAATCATTACCGGGTGATTATCGAAGGAGTTGAAACGCATGAACAAAAAAAATGGCTGGATGAAATGCCTTATTATGCACTGCAGGGGAAGTTGTGGCAGGAATCCAGCATCAACGATTTAAATCAGCTGCTTGCTGCTGAATACTTTTAACTCATTATGGGTATCTCCAATATGTCTAAAAACAATGTCCTGGTGATTAGTGAGTGTAAGTACAGCTATGTCGGGCTTTCAATGCTGTTGAAAAAGCATTATGGCAAGTACGATATCAAGCTGTTTTCAGACTTTATGCACGGTGGTGCGAAGGCGGAGAAAATTATCAAGCATGATATTGCGTTGATTTTCACCTCGCAAAATCTGGAACAAAGCGTCAACGTGATCGAAAGCCTGGTGTCTGTGCATCAGCAACACATGAGCTCAACGCGTATTCTGGTGTTTTATGATGATGAGCGGGTGGCCAAACTCTTGACGATCCTGGGGATCTCAGTGGAACTGGTATCGGCGCGCATGCCGCTTTATTTACTTGAAGAAAAAGTGGAAAATCTGTTAGCGAGCGAAGAGTCGGGGCAATTGAAGGTGCAGAAAACCCGCGAGCTCAGCCCGGCAGAAAGCGATGTGATCTTCAACCTGTTGCGCGGCGATAGTCTGCTGAACATTGCGGCCAAGCGCGGAACCCATCCGAAAACCATTTTTTCACAAAAATACAGTGCATTAAAGAAGTTGCGTCTGCGAAATATGAGCACCATTTTCGTCGCTGGCAATTGAGCAATAGGGGCGGACTCAGCAATTGAGCGCGCCCCTTGCCGTACCAGAGACAGGATAACTGGCGGTCATCGGCACCTTTACTGGCTCATAGCGTCTTTCTTCATACCCTCTTTAGCCATGGAGTCCTTTTTCATCCCGTCTTTGGCCATGTGATCCTTCTTTATGCCATCTTTGGCCATAGAGTCCTTCTTCACGCAGTCTTTATCCATACACTCTTTTTTCATGCCCTGTTTAGCCATCCCATCGTGGGACATCTGGCTCATACCGTCCTTTTTCATTGCGTCCTTGCCCATGCTGTCGGCCGCATTGGCTCCGGTAATACCCAGCATCAGTGCGCTACACATCATCATGGCAAATAACTTTTTCATGGTATTTCCTTTTCTTGGTTTACCGGCACGTGGCGTGCCATGAAACTGCATCGGCGGCAATCAACTACCGCCAAACCAGTTGTAGCCTTGGTCTTCCCAGTAGCCACCGGGAAAGTGGTTGGTAACCTCGATCACTTGAATATGTTTGGGATTCTTATAACCCAGCTTGGTAGGCATCCGCAGTTTCATCGGATAGCCGTATTTACGCGGCAAAATCTGCCCGTCGTAGGTCAAGGCCATCAGCGTTTGCGGATGCAACGCCGTGGCCATATCGATGCTGGTGTAGTAGTCGTCGGCACATTTAAAACCGATGTAGCGAGCGTTAAGATCTGCGCCAATCGCTTTCAGGAAGATGGCAAACGGCACCCCACCCCATTTGCCGATAGCGCTCCAGCCTTCCACACAGATGTGCCTGGTGATCTGGCTGACTTGCGTCATCTGATGCAATTGTTCCAACGTCCAGGGCTGCTTGTGCAACACCAACCCCGCCACTTCCAACCGATAATCGTCGCCATTGATATCCGGCGTCTGATCTTCGCTATAGAAAGCATTAAACGGGAATGGCCGAGTGATCATCGATTCGGCATACTCTGGTGCCAGATGGTTGGCATTGAACAGCCAGCCCTGAACCCGATCGTTAAAGCGTGAGATGTGGCTCAAGGCCTGATCTACCTGAGCGTTATCGCTAAGATCGCAGCCGGTCAGCATCGCTACGCCCCCCAGGGTCAAGCCATTACGCAGAAAACGGCGGCGTGACGACGATGCCAACTGGCGCGCTAACAGGCGTTGTGCCTCTTTAACGATATCCTGGCCTTCGCTGAGGCTGAGAGGGAGGTTTTCCATTTTCATCTGTGTCTCCTTAGCGTCCACGCAACATGGCCAGTAACGTACGTGGCACCAAGGCCACCATCACCAGATGGATCAACACGAAGCCAACCAGCGCCGTCATGGCAAAAAAGTGCACATAGCGGGCCGCGTCGTAGCCCCCAAGCAGGGTACGTAACAGGGGAAACTGCACCGACTTCCACAACACCAGCCCAGAAAGCACCATCAGGATGCTAACCACGATAGCCACCAGATAGGCCATACGCTGCACCATGTTGTAGTGGCGCAGATCGGCGTGTGACAACTTGCCGCACAGTGCGGCCCAAAGATCGACCACAAACTGCCTGGGGCTGAGCGGCCAGAATTGGCGTTTAAAGCGACCGCTGAACAGGTTGATCAGCAGATAGCACAAGCCATTAATGCCAAACAGCCACATGCCGGCAAAATGCCATTGCAGCGCGCCCCCCAGCCAACCGCCTAGCGTCAGCTCGTTGATAAAACTAAAGTTAAACAACGGGGAAGCGTTATAAATGCGCCAACCGCTGGTGACCATAATCAGCATGGCAAGTGCGTTCAGCCAGTGTGTCAGCCTTAGCCACAGCGGGTGGATAAGAGTTTGTTTCGCCGTGATCATCGCTTCTCTCCTGCCCCTTATTGGTTCGATGTCGGCAGTATTCAACGGATTTGTTCCCCAAGACCTCACGCAAAGTTAAATAAAATGTGATCACTTCCAAGGTAGGGGTTGTGTAGACTTCAGGTAGACCAGTTAACTGCGGTAGAGAAAATGGAAAAGGCAAAACGAATCTTGATCGTCGAAGACGACGGCCATATCGCCGAATTGTTGCAACTGCATCTGCGCGATGAAGGCTATGACATCAGCCACGCGGCCGATGGCAATCAGGGCATGGCAATGCTGGAACAAGGAGGTTGGGACGCGCTGATCCTCGATCTGATGCTGCCGGGTATCGATGGCCTAGAAATCTGCCGTCGCGCCCGCAATATGACGCGCTATACGCCAATCATTATCACCAGCGCCCGCTCTAGTGAAGTTCACCGGGTGCTGGGGTTGGAACTGGGTGCTGACGACTATTTGGCCAAACCCTTTTCCATGCTGGAACTGGTCGCCCGCGTCAAAGCTCTGTTCCGCCGCCAAGAGGCGATGACCCGTAACCTTCGGATGGAGGCTGGAACGTTAAGCATGAACGGACTGGTGATCGATCCCATCGCCCGCGAAGTGTTTTTGAACCAGCAAACGGTGGAACTGACACCGCGCGAGTTCGACCTGCTGTATTTTTTCGCTCGTCATCCCGGCAAAGTGTTTTCCCGCCTCAGCCTGCTCAATCAGGTCTGGGGCTATGAACATGAAGGGTATGAACACACGGTGAATACCCACATTAACCGGCTACGGATCAAGATTGAGCGCAACCCGGCAGAACCCGAGCACATCCTCACCGTGTGGGGCAAGGGCTATAAATTCGCGGCTTCGCCGCAAGGGTAAATGATGAAAAATCTCACGCTGACACAACGCCTTACTCTGGTTTTCGCCCTGCTGCTGCTCATCTGCTGTTCGATCTCCGGATGGTTACAGGTACGCAGCAGCACGCAATATAGCCAGGCGGTGATCCAACGGCTTTCCACCAATCTGGCGCAGCATATCGCCACCAGCAACCCACTGTTGAGTTCACAGGGTTGGAACGATCGGTCGGTGCATACCCTGTTCGATAAACTGATGGCGGTTAATCCGAGCGTTGAGGTTTATCTGCTGGATAAACAAGGAAATATCGTCGGTAACGCGGCACCTGCCGGGCACATGAAACGCCAAAAGGTCGATCTGTTACCGATACAGACATTGTTGAACGGGGCCGAAATGCCCCTCTATGGCGACGACCCACGCAATCTCAATAACCAAAAAGTCTTCAGCGCCGCGCCGCTGTGGGTAAATGGCGAGATTGAAGGCTATTTGTACGTGGTACTACTGGGGGAAGATTATGATGCGCTGGCCAATAGCGCCCAGATCAATTCAGCCATTTATACCGCGCTGTGGTCGATGGGGCTGGTGGCGCTGTTCGGGCTGCTGGCTGGCGGCTTTGCCTTTCACTGGGTGACACGGCCGATCCGCCGTCTGACCCAGCAGGTTAGTGCTCTGGATAGCGACGGTATCGCAGCACTGCAAACCTATGCCAACACCCCTGCGGAGAGTCACAGCCGTGATGAGGTCAGCCAGTTGCAGCAGGCATTCCGCCGCATGGCGCAACGCATTACCGAGCAGTGGCAAACCCTGTCGCAACAAGACCAGCAACGGCGCGAGTTTATCGCCAATATCTCTCACGATCTGCGTACTCCATTGACCTCGCTGCATGGTTATCTGGAAACGCTGTCGGTGAAATCAGCCAGCCTGACACCCACCGACCGTCAACGCTATCTGGAGATCGCCCTGGCGCAGAGCCGTAAAGTCGGGCGGCTGGCGCAAGAGCTATTTGAGTTGGCCAGGCTAGAGTACGGCGTAGTGAAACCTCAGAAAGAACCTTTCTCCCTTAGTGAGTTGGTGCAGGACGTATTCCAGAAGTTCGAATTGGCCGCCGAGGCTCGCCAACAGCGCCTGCTTGCCGATATTCAGCCTGGGATCCCACAGGTTTTTGCCGATTTGAGCATGATGGAACGGGTGCTGACTAACCTGTTGGATAACGCGATCCGTCATACGCCAAGCGGTGGAGAGATCGAGGTGCGCCTGTGGCCGCAGGGTAATAAGGTGATGGTTCAGGTCAATGACAGTGGGCCAGGCATTCCCTTGGAACTGCGCCCAGATCTGTTTATCCGTCCGTCAATTCTCAACCATGCCCGCCGCCATGCAGGGGGTTTGGGGCTGATGATTGTCAAACGCATTCTGCAGTTACACGACAGTGACATTACGCTAGTCGATCAGCAGCATGCTGGCGCCTGCTTTCGTTTCTCCCTGTCGGTAATCTAGCTAAAGTGCCGGCAACCAGCCTCCAGGAAGGGCTTATGGCGTGCCGGCACCCCGTGTGATTTCCACCTGTTACCCTCTTCGGCACAGCTATTTAGTTGAGCAACTCATAACAAGATAAGGCCCCTAATGTCGGCACTTTAACGACTTCATTTGCTGGTTCGCCAAACTCCCTCTCTTGGCCTATCTCGTCATTGACCACGTTGACCTGATAGGGAATGAAGTTGACAGTATTTTGCATATATTTCAACGCGTAGAACGTTCGCTTGCCTTGTTCTTCTTTGTATTTCTCCTGGTTAATATTTAACGACAAGCTCTGTGAGGTACCGATCAATGCGCTTACCGTAAAATCAAAACGATATTATTTTTTATAATAATCACAGAAATAACAATGTGTTTTAGCATTATAGACATAATTGTTGAAATCATTAAAATGAGGCTGTAGATAATATTCTCTATTTAACCTGATACTGGTATTCGCCTTGTTGCAATTATTCACATAGTGTAAACGCAACTTCTCACCGTTTGCCATGCCATGCCGATGTTATACTGCTGTACTGATGACATAATACCAAGACCGATCATTTTATTGTCAATAGCAATGCAAAATAGCGACCTATATCGCTTACAAGTGACATATATATCATTAAGAAAAAACCCTTCTCTCTTAGTGAGGTGGGGCAGCATGTATTCCATAAATGGCAGTGTCATCCCAGTATCGGGTTCTGAACGCCAACAGCAGCATCATAAAGCCAACCTGATTCAGCCCCAGCTTGCGCATAATATTCAGCTTATGGGTGCAAACGGTCTTATAGCTGCGCCCGATAAGCTGAGCGGCATGCTGCGCATTGGCTCCGCCAACCATCAACCCCAAGATACGCCATTCGCAACCTGATAATGGCAGCTGTCTCTGCGACAGCAACTGCCGCATCGCTGGGCTGCGATAACTGGAAGTGGGATGGGCCGCCGAAATGGCTGCCAGCAAATAATCCACATTATCCCGCTTGGCGACTAATGAAAGGTGTTCTTGTGTGGCAAGCAGCGATAATATATCGGGATTGATGATATCAGTGAAAACCACCAGGGACGCCTTTGGCCAAAGCTTACCGGCGGTCAACGCGAATCGCACTACCTGATAAATATCTTCGGTATGATGGTAGAGCTCCATAATAACCGTTTGCTGTTCATTATCATGGAGTGACGTGATAATCTCTTTCAGACTACATAGACGGCTGATTTTTTTATTGTTCGGGTCAATCAATGCTTGCAGGCCGATATTCACCAAAGGATGGGGATCAAAGATAATAAAATTCTCGTTATAAAAGGCATGCATAATTAATCACCCCATTGAAAATATTAAATTTTTCGTTTATAAAAGCCACCTGAAACCAGCGTTTCCTGCCGAAAGGTCAATAAAATCTTGCTATTTAAACACAACTTTTATCCACGTTAATAAACTTGTCGTTATAAATAATAAATTTCTGACCTTGTAGTTTGATACCCGGATGCGACAGCGTATCCCCTGGGCGTAAATATTCGGTAATCCCTTCTTCATCCGTGCTATCACAACCGGATTTCAGCAGAAACTTAAAAAAGGTATTACCAGTGTTTTTGAGCGTGCCGCGCTGCTTATCAAGTTGGTAGGAAAACCGGGTTTCACGTGGCCTGACAACCAGAATGGTATCCATCACCACGATCGGCTCCAGATTGGCACCGGCTTTGTTGCTCTGCCCGGCGCTCAGCAGGTTAGTCGGTACCTCGCGAAATGAAACACGATAATAACGCTCTTTATTGTCCTTCGGCCCATGGTAATAGAACTTGTAATACTCCCCCTGTCCCGCCTGCAACGTCAGTTGTTTGGGGGCGAACAAAAGCTCCCCCTCTGCCGGACGAGTTCGCACCTCTTGCTCTCCTGGCCGATCGATGGCACGAATGGAAACCTGATAAAACCGGGCGCTAGCGTTATTATTCAACACCCGCTTGGCGACAAAGGACTGATCCTGATCCATCGCAAACGTCATGGTACCCACGTTAATCGCCCCCGCGGTTAAGGGCAGGAATATTAGCCATAGCAGCAGAGTTTTCACATCATCCCCTTAATTGATATTGCGCCAGGTTGCCTCAACGTGAATTTCACCGGCGGCATGCACATCGCCATACCAGGCGTTACCTTCCACCGTTTTCAGCGAGATCGGCGCGTTCATCGGGATCCTGAACTTGACCTTGGTCTTGTTCATCACCCCCACGTCACCGGAAATATCGTTCCATGGGGTGCTGCTCCACAGGGCGTTGGTCATATCGTGCCACTGGCTGTCACAACCGGCATCAAACACCTGCTCCGTCCCCGTGCTGGTGGTAATACTAAGTTGGGCCGGGAATGGAACCTTCGTGGTATTGTCCGGCGAGGAGAAAATACAGTAGTTGATCCCAGCCAGTGACTGCGTTGGGCCGGTCGCCATCACCCTGACCTGATCGGCATTGGTCTTGGCGCTGGTGGTCACAATGTAGCCAAATTCCAACGGTGGCTCTGAAGGGCCAACATAGCCTTCCCGGTGCGGGCTGTTATCGAAATCCTCGGAAATAATGCTGATACCGAAATCACGAGGCTTGATGATCAGTTGGTTAGAGGTAGAGAACTCATACCAACCCGACTCCGGCGAGGTAGTGTTCTGAAAACGGAAGTTAATCAGATCGCGCGTGCCACCGTCGGTGATCCCCAGCTTGACCATCTGCTTGAAGAAGTTACTGGCAAAAAACACGTAAACGGCATTGCTGCTCTTCAAGTCGTTAAACGTATAGTAGCTGCCGGTACCCGAGGTATTTATCCAACTGTTGCCATTCAAACTGAATTGCAGATCGGCCGCATTCACCGCCGATGACAGTGCGGCATGGTTGATCGACGGAAAAATATGGATCGAGGTGTTACTGACGCTGCCATCCGTTTGCAGGTCGTAGCTGACCATCTTGCACATGATACCGCTGCGGGCACCGACGGTTTGGTTGCGGCAATCCGCATTACCTTCACCGATGATCGGTATCCCATCACTGTTGACGAACACTTCCGATACCGCATTGGTATTGATAAAACGCAGGTGTGCCGCCTTGGCATGGGTGACGGTACGTCGATACCAGGTGCCACGGGCCTGATCCTGGCAGCGTTCGCCGTTGCTGGCATTGTAGACAACGTTGGTCTGACAACCGTTGATCTGCATGCTGAACGAACTACCCGTTCCCATCTGTTTCAGGTATTGATAAAAACTCGACGACATCATGCCATGCATCCATTTTGCCCCGCCGGAGGTGACGACTGCACCGTAAAACCCCTTCTCATCAGTGGTTTCAGGCAAGATCAGACTGGTATCCATATTGCAGCCGGCATACCAGTTGATGCAACGCAAGCCAAGGAATGGGCTTTTAATTGGCGCATTTTCCAGCCACATATCATAGCGGTTGTTAGCCGTCAGCAAATAGTTATAGCCATTATCGACGTAGCCCAGGCTCTGCTGGTAAATGGTGCCGGAACCCCCATATTTCAGGCCGGTCCATTTATTGGCACCGGTCAGACGCGGCTCTAGCCCCCCTGCCGGGGTTACAAAGAAGTTATCGTCCGCATTGTTCTCAACAAAGACAAACTTCATCGTTGCGGCATCTCCCAAATTGGTCGGGTTTACCGCCTGCACCGGGGCGATGCTCAGCAGGCCGCCGATCAACAGCGCCAAACGTATGTTATTAGCCTTCATTGCTCATATCTCCTGGTTGGCCCACTTTGGCGTAGGACTTCAAGCCGCGGCAAACCACGTCGCCGACCCAGACCGCACCCTGTGCCTTGCTCAGATCCAGCGCCACCTCACAGCTTTGGTTGTAGCGGTAGTTAAAATCGATTACCGGGAATTTCTTATCCACATCCATCACGAACTCCCCTTTTTCATCCGTACGGGTACGCCCGATATGGTTGTTGATATTGGCGTTGGCCAGCAGCGTGCCATCCTCGGCCTTGATACGGCCAAATACCGTGACCATCTGTTTGATTTGCGGTTCGATGACCGCTACGTTGCCCGGGTACAGCGTCAGGCTGTTCTTACGATTAGTGACGATGTCGAAGCTTTCCGCTGAGTTTTTGTTGTTCATCAACTCTACGACATACTGACCATAAGGGGACAGTGGCAGATAGTTCTTGTCGCCGGTCAGCTTTACAACGCGGCCATCCACGCGCGCGGTCAGCATGCCTTCATTTTCCAGGCCGGTATTGATAATGATCCCTGAGTTACCTTCATTGCGCCCACTTGCCGCGATATGGCGCCCCTGCCAACCGACGCTACCGTTAGCGGTCAGGCTGGTATTCACGTAGCCGTCTGCGGAGCTGCTAACGTTGACTGTGCCGGTAGAATACTTGGTGTCAAAACGCGCGTAAGCACCGCCGTTAAAGCTGTTATCCCCGTTGGTGTCCCCGGAGATGGCGCGCGACATATTGGCCCCCACGGTACGGATCGGCCCATCGGCAATCTCTTTACGCGCCGCAATATTGGCCGTGGTGTAACCGTTCTGGTTAGAAACCCCGGCGCTGAACCAGTTGCCCAGCGGCAAGGAGAAATCGAGCGCAATGTACTTACCGGTATTGCCGCCGGAATGACCATTATTGTATCGCTGTACCCCGGCACGTATGCCCAGCGTGCCGTAACGGCCGGTGAACAGATTCTGGTAGTAATCCACGTTGTAGTAATGGCTGCTATTTTTCTTGTCATCGTTATAACTGACGCTGAGCGTGCCGAGGTGAGGCACAATCGCCCCCAGGTTGAGCGAACCGCCGATCGCACGGTTATGGGCATCGTTTTGGCGCAGTTTATCGCCGATCACCGTTTTTTCTTCGTTGGCCCATAGCGTACTGAAACCGCCGGGCAGCGTGGCGCTCACGGTGTTGATCAGCGTCCAGGATCGGTCTGTGGCTACCATGCTCTGGGTGCTAACCTGCACCGCATCGATGATCGGTATGCTTAAACGACCTTCCGCCACCGAGGTGCTGTCCAGAGAATAGCCGGAAAGCGCCCAGTTAAAGCGAGACAGGTTGCCAGAGGCTGAAGCCCCCAACAGGTAGCTATCTTTAGCCTCAGCGAAGCGATCGTCTTCGCCACGCCACTCATCCATACGCACCATGCCGCCCCAATACTGCCAGAACATCGGTGCACCCGCAGCGTGTAGCGGACTATAGAGTTTGTTAACCCGCTGCATACGGCGGTTGATCACCTGACCATTGACGATCACCTCAACCTGCACATCGTAAATACCAAACGGCAGCGTGCCGGTATCCACTTCATGGTTACCCATGGCGAAATTCTGTACGCTGAGCAAGCGGCCATCACGCGACAAGTGAACCTCACCCGCCGAGGGGAAGAAGGCGACTATCGGCGTTAATGACTGGGTATTATCAAACACCGTCGAATTAGCCCGACTGCCATAGGACATGCCGTAGATTTTGCTCGAATTGATGGTGGTTACTGGGCCCAGCGATTGCAGGTTCCAGCTGTCGAGCATGCCTGCGGCGAAGCGTCGGCCAGCGAAATCACGCTCATACATCACCTTATACAGCGTCGAATCCTGGTTGCTGCTGCCAATCCCATAGACAGAACCGTTCACTTCCACATGATGCTCACGCAGAGAGGTGACGTTATTCAGCGATAAATAGCTGGAGGTAAAACCTTCACTGGCTTTGGTGCGATTGTCGTAAACGCCCAGGTTGTAGGCCAGCGTGCTACTTATCTCATCAACACTCGACGCACCAATATCGCTGGCACGCTCACGCAATACCGTACCCAGGGCAGATTGCTTCACCACCAATTGCAGGTTTAACTGGCGAAAATCCAATGCCAGCCAGGCATCATCCGACAGCGTAATGCGTTGCTTATCGTCAAAGTTGGCATCATTGAGCGCATTGAGCTGCTTGGTGATCGCGGCGGTCAGTTGTGCGCCACCCTCGTTATCTTCCAGGGTGATTTCGCTAATTTTCAGATGATTGTCATCAAGCACCAGCAATGCGCGCCCAATGCGTTGGTCGTCTTTCTGGGTGCTGTTTTGTTCAAAATGCAGCAATAACGGGATGCTCATCCCCTCACGCAATGCCATGCTGAAAGTCTGGGGGATCAACACACCATCAATTTGGGTTAGTCCGGCGGCAAGTGCCGACTGCCCAGGGATCATCACGGCCGGGATAACGCTCATCCCTACCGCTACTGATATCTTGAGTAATGCACTATCCAGTGCTAGTTTCACGTCTAACTCCTTGAACTATTATGCATCCCTTTACTGCAACATCCCGTGGCAGCCCAACTTGGTGTTATTTGACTTGAATAAATTGCTCTCCATACCAAAGCGCAACGTGGCTTTTCTTATCGAGGATATCCACTTTGGATAGGCCACGATCTTTACCTGGCATGACAAAATAGTTTTCTTTGCAGCTGCTGCCTTCTTTCTTATTCTTACAGGGGCCGTAAGCCACCATTTTGAAGGTGGCATTGCCGGTATTGGTGACTTTGTTATTGGCAAACTGATGATTAAAATTAACCTGGCGTGGCGTAACGACTAAAATGGTGCCAATACGCGCCGAGGTGGTGGCCACGCCATTGCGTTTAGCGGTATTCTGCCCCGCATCCGTTAATGCCTGATCGAACCAGACAATCCGGTAATAGCGCTCTTGGTTATCTTCTGGCCCCTTATAATAAAAACGGATCACGTCCCTGGCGTTAGCTGGCATCATCAGGCTGGCCGGTGACAACAGCATTTCGTCCTTCTTCGCCATCGGGATCACCACACCGGATTCCGTCGGGTCGGAAATCCTTTCTATTTTTATATTCACCAGCCGGCCGCTATCCGTTGTATTTTTAATTTCTTTACTTAGCGTCGCGCTATTACTGGGCATAAAGGAACTGACCGCGCCAACATCCAGCGCCAAGGCGCTATGGCAAAGGGACAGCAACAGGGGAATAGAAAAATAGAAACGATTCATAGCAGTATTCCAAACTCTTTAGCTGACAAAAACAGGGGGTTTCCCCCCTGTTAAGACGCATTACTCTGGGGAAACGATTATGCGGTAGTCCAGGTAGCGTTGAACTCTACGCTCACGTCGCCACTCCAGATACCTTCAGGCAGGGTGCTGAAATCAGTCACAGCAGTTGCGCCATCGGCAGTTGCGCCGATGATGCTGAAGGTGAACTGATCTTGTGCACTGGTACGAACAGCTTTGTCGTAAGCGCCAGACAGTGCGCTCAGGTTGCCACCCAGAATACCGGCTTTAACATCGATCATGGTGGTTTCAGCGGTTTTCTCTACTGCTGCGCCATTATAGTTAACGCCCACTTCCAGGGTAGAACCAGAGGTGTCGAGCTGAGTCAGAGTATTGGCCACCAACTTGGAGGTCAGTTTAAAATCGGTGGCGGTTCCTTCGCCCTCGATAGTCACGTCGAACAGACCTTTCTGGCTGTTGAAGCCTTTGATACCTTCAGCATATTGGAAAGACAGGCTGCCGATTGGCGTCACAACCAACTTGCTGGTGGTATCTTTCTTGGCAGTGGCTGACCAGGTCGCCAAGGCTTGTGCGGTAACGTCTGCTGCCTGAGCGGTGCCCACTACTGCGAATGCTGAAACGATTGCCAGAGCAAGTGTGATCTTTTTCATGGTAAAACTCCCTAAGTTATAGATTTCTAGTGTCCGTTAAATGTGCCGATCTTTGTCATCTCCACTCACTCCGGTATTGCCAGTTGCTAGCGGGATAACGCCAAGTGTTGATAAGCAACGTGAGTATGCCTCTCGTCCCACTTGGCGAGAAAAATCTTAACCCAAATGAATATTAATATAATCATTAACTGTTAAATGTGAAATATTTAGATTTAAATCCTGCAGTTAATCTTTTTAAAGCCACGTTAAGGATAAAAATACCGCTCGCACAAAGCAAGGGGCAGAATAATCCTAGATTAATTCGAACAATTATTAACCCGTTTATGACCATCGTTATTCAGTAACCTTTCAAGTGAAAAAATCAGCCTGTACATTTAAAGCTTGTCAGTTAAGGCTCCCATTTCCCCTCACCCCAACCCTCTCCCAAAGGGCGGGGGAACTGGTACGGTGCCGTGTTCAGGTGCGGAGGTGAGCTGCGATAGGGTTGATGCAAAGGTGAGTGCCGTAATAAAATTGTGCACGTTCTGTCCCCTCTCCTTTTTGGGCGAGGGTGCTGGTACGGTGCCGAGTTCAGGCGCAGAGGAGAGCTTCAGCAGGGTTGATGCAGAGGTGGATCTAGGGTGAGGAGCATTACTGTTTCGGGATAGTGATCCAGAGGAATAGTAAGGGGGATAAATCATTGCAGCGATCGTACTTGAGGGAAGATAACGTTAGTAAAGTGGTTAAATCTCAGGCCACGATGTTCTGGCTGTCGGTGGTTTATCCCGCCAGCCAATCATCATCATTCAATTAAAGGGAGGATTCGCTTTCCAGACCCGAGCAAAGTTCAATCTTATGTTCTCGCAAAATCTTGCAGCGGAGAAAAAATAGCCGTGAGATGCCAGAAATATACGACTTCACCTGATTGCCACGCATCAGTAACAGGTATTCATCCGGTTGGCATTGGATTTTTTGCCTTGCCACCTGCACCAACACATCATCGCTGAATGCCGGATCTGCCCGAACCGTGGAGTTCGACATAAATACCGCGCAGTTACCCGATTTGCCCAGATAGCTCTCTTGCCGGATGCTTGGATTGAAAATATAGAACGCGATGCTGGCCAACACCACACACACAAAACCCACTATCCCCCAACCATAGCGCAAGGAAGCACGTGAAAACACCTTGCCTACCACAACGGGTATGGTTCTAGCGGCTAATACCGGCGGTTCGGCATCAAGGATCGGCGTATCCTTTTCATCCTCACAAGACACAATCTGGATTTCGCTGTGCAGCATAAAACCCACCTTGGGAACCGTGACAATCACCTCCTCATCAATTCCCAGCGCCTTGATCACTCTACGTAACTTGCTCACGCACTGGTTAAGATTATTGTTACTGGAAATCATCCCATAATCATCCCACACCTTTTTGAAGATCACTTCACGGCTTACGGCATCACCCTGGTGGACAATCAGTAACTGTAGCAAGCGCTTGGATGGGTTGGAGATGGTGACAGTATCGTCAGACAGATCGCTCAAACTCAGCGTTCCGCTATCGACATCGAAGATAATACGGTCATTAAGTTTATATTTCATTATATTCACGACTTTCACTATAAAAACAGACAGCCCAGGCATCAATCGTTAATAAAATCATTTAATTGAAATTAAAAAAAAGCCTGCATGAACGTTTTTATCGCTAGCAAATAGACCGCGGGTAATTGTCATTAACTGTGGCATTTTTCCTTCTCCCTGGAATAAGAATTTTCTCATGACAAAAACAAAGATTATCGAAACATACTGATTATTGATATATTGATTCGTTAAATCTCACAAGGTTAGATTTTTATGTTGCTAAAAATATATTTTTAGCGAAAAGCATCGCAAAATCACAATGCAAAGCCTGTTTTAATGTAAAAATATCGCAGATTTAACTATCACTAAGATCTTGCAGGACAGGGAAAGTCGGTGCTTTCGGCTGGCATTGATAACGTTTATCGTTTAAATCAATGTTTTTGACCTGCCACACGGCCAGATAACTGCCTTAGCATGACACTGGCTTTACATAGCGATATAACCTGGTGTTACCTATACTCATTAGGATGTAAACCAGCACCACATTAAAATGGATCCTTAAAAATATCTTATTAATTTTTTATAGGTAAATATTATGTGATTGCAGTCTAATGGTGCCACTAACTGGTAGCTGGACGTGATGGAATTATTGCGGCTCAAAGCCGGGTATTATCTGTTGTGCAGTCTATGGCCACGATCTTGGGGCAGCGATAACCACCCCGGTGTTTATCAAATTCGCGGGATTGAAGGTCACTGCACGGCAGTAAGCAACGTAATATTTGCCTGCATAATCGCTTCACGCGCCGCTTCCGGCAGGTGATCGTCAGTGATGATCACCTCGAAGACCGAAATCGGCAGCGCCAGATAGGTGGCCACCTTGCCATATTTGGAAGTATCACTCAGCAAAATGCGGCGGCGGCTGGCCTCAACGATGGCGTTTTTCACAACTACCTTATCCTCGTTCGGAGTAGACAAACCCCGCATGCTCCATGAAGAAGCTGAGATAAACGCCAGATCGATAAACAGATTACGTAAAGCCTGAGCCGCAGCGACCCCTACGCAGGAACGGTTTTCCCGGCATACCGTACCACCGGTATGGATCAGCTTGCACTGGCTGTGCTCGAGCAAATAGGCGGCGATAACAAAATCGTTGGTCACTACGGTGATATCGTCACGCTCGCCGAGCTGACGAGCCAGGGCCAACGTGGTGGTGCCTGCGTCCAGATAGATGCAACTGTTGGCCGGGATCTGCCGCGCGGCCAGTTGCCCAATAGCGGCTTTCTGCTGGCTGAACATCCCTTCCTTATCCTGATGCGAAGGCTCAATTGCCACGCGCTCGGCCGCTTGTACGCCGCCGGAGACGGACAGTACACTGCCCTGCTCTTCCAGTTTTTGCAGATCGCGCCGGATGGTCATGTGCGAGACCCCCAACCTTTCGGTCAGTTCAGCTATGCTGACTGCGCCGCGCTCGGACACCAGCGCCAAAATTTGTTGGTGGCGTTCAACAGGTATCACGGTTCCCCCCTCTCAGACTGCGATGATAATAATTGTGATTTTACGTCAATTTTCGTGCGACGGCAGTAAAGCTTTTCAGGCTGTGAAGCCGATCATAATCATAAAAAACATTTAAAAGCATTATGTTAACAAGAGTAACCGTTTTTTAGACCGTCCGTTACATTGTTAATAATTGTGAAGGCGATCACCGATATCCGCGCCAATAACGCTTACATTTAACACATCAAAACAAATAATCACTAAAATTAACAGAGGTACATCATGGCACAACCAGGAAACTACGCAGTTTGTATCATCGGTTTGGGTTCAATGGGCATGGGCGCGGCAACATCCTGCATCAATGCCGGGCTGACCACCTATGGTGTCGATCTCAACCCACAGGCACTGGCAGCGCTACAGCAAGCCGGAGCCAAAAAGGCCGCCACCAGCGCAGCAGATTTTGCGGCCGAATTGGATGCGGTGCTGCTGTTGGTAGTTAATGCCAACCAGGTAAAACAGATCCTGTTTGGGGAAAACGGTCTGGCGGCACAGTTGAAACCGAATACGCCGGTGATGGTGTCATCCACCATTGCTGCTGCGGATGCCAAGGAGATCGAACAGAAACTGTTGGCGTATAACCTGCCGATGCTGGATGCCCCGGTTTCCGGCGGTGCAGCCAAGGCAGCGGCTGGCCAAATGACCGTGATGGCCTCGGGCAGTGAGAGCACCTTCGCCCAGTTGCAGCCGGTGCTTGATGCCGTGGCCGGGAAAGTGTACCGCATCGGCGACCAGATTGGCCTGGGTGCAACGGTCAAGATCATCCATCAACTGTTGGCAGGCGTACATATTGCCGCCGGTGCCGAAGCGATGGCGCTGGCCGCTCGCGCCGGTATCCCACTGGACGTGATGTACGATGTGGTCACCAACGCCGCAGGCAACTCCTGGATGTTTGAGAACCGTATGCGCCACGTGGTCGATGGCGACTACTCACCAAAATCTGCAGTAGATATCTTCGTCAAGGATCTTGGGCTGGTGGCCGATACCGCCAAAGCACTGCACTTCCCGCTGCCATTGGCCTCCACAGCGTTCAACATGTTTACCTCCGCCAGCAACGCAGGTTTCGGCAAGGAAGATGACAGCGCAGTGATCAAGATCTTCGCTGGGATCGAACTGCCGAAGAATAAGGAGAACTCATAATGTTACTCGGAGTGATTGCAGACGACTTTACCGGCGCCACCGATATCGCCAGCTTCCTGGTGGAAAACGGTTTGCCTACGGTCCAGCTCAATGGCGTGCCGCAGGATGATACCCCTGTCGACTCGCAGGCGGTGGTAATCAGCCTGAAATCGCGTTCCTGCCCGGTCGACCAGGCGATCGAGCAGTCGTTGCAGGCTTTAGCCTGGTTACAGCGCCAGGGTTGCCGCCAGTTCTACTTTAAATACTGTTCCACTTTCGACAGCACAGCCCAAGGCAATATCGGACCGGTTACCGATGCCTTGCTCGATGCGCTTGGTGAACAGCAAACGGTGATTTCCCCTGCGCTACCGGTAAATGGCCGCACGGTATATCAAGGCTATCTGTTCGTGATGGACCAGTTGCTGTCGGAATCCGGTATGCGCAACCACCCGGTGACGCCAATGACCGACAGTAATCTGATGCGACTGATGGAGGCCCAGGCCAGTGGCCGTTGCGGGCTGGTCAACGCAGTAGAGATGGATCGTGGTGCCGATGCGGTGCACGACAAACTACAACAGTTGGCGCAACAAGGTGTGCGCTACGCGGTATTGGATACTCTGAACGAACAGCATTTGCTGACCCAGGGCGAAGCGCTGAAAACCATGAAGTTGGTCACCGGAGGTTCAGGGCTGGCGATCGGCATTGCCCGCCAATGGGCGCAGCCAGGTCAGGAAAAGGCTCAATCAGCCGGAGCGCCACAGGGGAAGAAAGCCGTGGTACTTTCCGGCTCCTGCTCCACCATGACCAACAAGCAGGTAGCACGCTACCGCCAACAGGCTCCAGCACAGAGTATTGATGTCTCGCGCTGCATCACAGCAGGCGATCGCAGCGCCTACGCAGCCGAGCTAGGCGCCTGGGTAGAACAGCAGGCCGAACAGCCACTGGCCCCGTTGCTGTACGCCACCGCCGAACCGGAGCAACTGCAAAAAACCCAGCAGCAATACGGCACCGAAGCCGCCAGCCAAGCGGTTGAAGCCCTATTTGCCGAAGTGGTTAAACGCCTGCAACAACAGGGTTTCAGACGCTTTATCGTCGCCGGTGGAGAAACTTCTGGCGTGGTCACCCAGGCATTGGGGATCCGCGGCTTCCATATCGGCCCATGTATTTCTCCAGGCGTGCCTTGGGTACGCGCAATTGAACAACCGGTATCACTGGCCCTGAAATCGGGCAACTTCGGCGATGAAAACTTTTTCGCCAGAGCACAAACGGAGTTTTCAGTATGACGATGACCGCTGACACTGAACGGCTGGCAAGGGAAGAGATGGTGCGCCTGGGGGCTTCGTTCTTCCAACGCGGCTACGCTACCGGTTCAGCAGGCAACCTTTCGCTGTTGTTGCCAGACGGTACCCTGCTGGCCACCCCCACCGGCTCTTGTCTGGGGGAGTTGCAGGCAGACAAACTGTCGAAAGTCAGCCTGAGCGGTGAGTGGATTTCCGGCGACAAGCCATCGAAAGAGATCAGCTTTCACCGCGCGCTGTACCAGAACAACCCGGCGTGCAAGGCTGTAGTGCACCTGCATTGCACCTATCTGACCGCGCTTTCCTGCCTGCAAGGGCTGGATACGGCAAATGCCATCAAGCCGTTCACCCCTTATGTGGTGATGCGCGTCGGTCAGGTGCCGGTGGTGCCTTACTACCGCCCCGGCGATCTGCGGCTGGCGGAAGATCTGGGTAAGCTGGCCCCAAGCTACAAGGCTTTCCTGTTGGCGAACCACGGTCCCGTGGTCACCGGTGAGAGCCTGCGGGAAGCCGCGAACAATACCGAAGAAATGGAAGATGCGGCCAAGCTGATTTTCACCCTCGGCAACCGCCCAATTCGCTATTTAACCGATGATGAAATTGCCGAGTTACGGAGCTGAACCATGCCAAAATTTGCTGCCAATTTATCAATGATGTTTACCGAGCACTCGTTTCTGGATCGTTTTGATGCCGCTGCGGCGGCCGGATTTAAAGCGGTAGAGTTCTTGTTCCCTTATGATTACACCGCCGATCTACTGGCAGAGAAACTGCAACAAAACGGTCTACAGCAGGTGTTATTCAATACCGCGCCGGGCGATGTGGGCGCAGGCGAATGGGGGCTGGCGGCATTGCCAGGCCGCGAGCAGGATGCCCGTGCGGATATCGATCGCGCTCTGGAATATGCCATCGCCCTCAAGTGCCCTAGCGTTCACGTGATGGCTGGCGTAGTGCCGCCAGGGGAAGATATTGCCCGCTATCGGGAAACCTTTATCAGCAATATCCGTTACGCCGCCGATGCCTTTGCCCCTCACGGCATCAAGGTGTTGATCGAAGCGCTCAGCCCACCGATCAAGCCCAACTATCTGTTCTCCAGCCAGCATCAGGCGGCAGAGCTGGTGGCCGCCATTGATCGCCCGAACGTGTTTATTCAGTTCGACTTCTTCCACGCGCAACTGGTGGACGGCAATATCAGTAATCTGATCGCAACGCTTGCCGGGCGCTATGCCCATATCCAGATCGCCTCGGTGCCAGACCGTAATGAACCCGATGACGGTGAGCTGAATTATCCTTGGCTATTCGCCCAACTGGACAAGGTGGGTTACCAAGGGTGGATCGGTTGTGAATATAAACCTCGTGGAGAAACGACGGCGGGTCTGGGTTGGGTGAAACCTTACCTGTAATCAACAACTCGTAGCGCCAACAGCCGTTTCAATAATATAAAAAATAAACGCACCCGTATCGCCCCAGGGCGATCGCGGTGCCGGACTCTTACCTGAATTAAAGGCTATGCTATGTCTCCAACTATGCTCCTGATCATTGCCGTACTGGGTGTCGTACTGCTGCTATTGATGGTCATCAAGGTGAAGGTTCAGCCGTTTGTCGCCCTGCTGGTCGTTAGCCTGCTGGTCGCGCTTGCCAGCGGGATCCCAACCGGTGAAGTCATGAAAGTGATGACCGCCGGGATGGGCGGTGTACTCGGCTCAGTGACCATTATCATCGGCCTGGGTGCCATGCTGGGTAGAATGATCGAACATTCGGGCGGCGCTGAATCCCTGGCGCAGCGTTTCAGCAAAGCGCTGGGGCCAAAGCGCACCATTGCCGCGCTAACCAGTGCCGCGTTCGTACTGGGCATTCCGGTGTTTTTCGACGTCGGCTTTATCATCCTGGCGCCGATCATCTATGGCTTTGCCAAAGTGGCTAAAGTCTCACCGTTGAAGTTTGGCTTGCCGATGGCCGGTGTGATGCTGACGGTCCACGTAGCTCTGCCACCACATCCGGGCCCGGTCGCGGCAGCGGGGTTGTTGAATGCCGATATCGGTTGGCTGACTATCATCGGCCTGATCATCTGTATCCCGGTGGGGGTTATTGGTTACTTTGCGGCGAAATACCTTAACCGTAAAGCCTACCCCCTCTCCATTGAGGTGTTGGAACAGTTGCAACTGGCATCCCCAGAACCGGCACCGGAAGACAGAGCCCCACTCAGCGATCGGATCAATCCTCCGAGCGCCGGGTTGATTGCCGCGCTGATCGTGATCCCTATCGCCATCATTATGCTGGGTACCGTTTCTGCAACCTTGTTACCTGCCGGTTCACCAATCCGCGATGCCTTGTCATTAATCGGCTCGCCGGGCGTAGCGTTAATGATCGCTCTGGTATTGGCATTCTATTTCCTGGCAATCCGTCGTGGCTGGAGCTTGCAACACACTAGCGATGTGATGGGGGGGGCGTTACCGACAGCAGCGGTGGTCATTATGGTTACCGGTGCGGGCGGGGTGTTTGGCAAGGTACTGGTCGAGTCTGGCGTAGGTAAAGCGCTGGCAGATGTGCTGACCACCATTGGCCTGCCATTGATCCCGGCAGCGTTTATCATCTCGCTGGCACTGCGTGCCTCGCAGGGGTCGGCTACCGTCGCCATCCTGACAACCGGCGGTTTACTGTCCGAAGCGGTTATCGGGCTTAACCCGATGCAGTTGGTGTTAGTCACGCTCGCCACTTGCTTCGGCGGCCTGGGGCTATCCCACGTTAACGACTCCGGCTTCTGGATTGTCACCAAATACCTTGGCCTGTCAGTGGCTGATGGCCTGAAAACCTGGACGGTATTAACCACCTTGCTCGGTTTAAGTGGTTTCGCCTTTACCTGGCTACTGTGGCTGGTAGTGTAACTTCCCAGTATTGCTTGAGCCAAAGCAGTTCGGCTACAGTAATGAGTATCTTGAGGCGTTGCTCCGGCAGCGCCTTTTCTCTAGTTCAGGAAGGAAGCCATGCCCACTCACACCGTTGCCCCCACCTTGATCACCGAACGTCTGATCCTGGATGCTCACCGGCTGGAAGATTTTGACGATTTGGCCGCTATGTGGGCCGATCCTGCGGTAGTGCGCTATATCGGCAGCACGCCACGCGACAAGGAGGACAGCTGGAGCCGTCTGTTGCGCTACATCGGCCACTGGAAATTGCTGGGGTATGGCTACTGGGCGGTGCGGGAGAAAAACAGCGGCAGGTATATCGGCGGGATTGGCTTCGCCGATTTTCACCGTGATATTCACCCCGCACTCGATGTCCCCGAAATGGGCTGGACGCTGATCACGGCTGCGCACGGTAAAGGTTATGCCACCGAAGCCTTGAATGCCGCGCTAGTCTGGGCCAAAGAAAATTTCTCGCAGGACAAAGTCGTTTGCATCATCTCGCCGGATAACCGCCCCTCGCTTGGCCTGGCGAAGAAAGTCGGCTTTGTGGCAAGCCACCGCAGCGAATACCACCAATTGCCAACGGTGGTGTTATACCGACCGCTGTGAGTTCAAGATACTCTGGACGAAATTATCCCGTAGCGCATCAGGCCGCTGCGGGTTCCACGCCAGCCCAACCTGCCACTGCGTCTGCTCACCGCTTAACGACAGAATATCGACCCCAGCCGGAGCAATAAACACAATGCTTTGCGGCAACAGCGCCACGCCTATCCCCGCTGCCACCAGCGCCAACAAGGTTTGGATATCCTCTGCCTGCTGCACCACGTTAGCCCGTAGCCCCTGAGCGGCAATAAAACGCAGCGCCTGCTCACTCAACCCTCGGCCACGCGAAGGTTCCAACTGCAACAGTGGAAAACGGTGGAAATCCGTCAACAGACTCTCCTCCTGCAACGCCATCGTTCGCGGCGCGGCCAGCACCAGCCGATCATTCAGCAAAGGCAGAGCCTGCAAGGGAGCAACAACGGGCAAGCGCACAAATCCAGCCTGTAGATCGCCGCTTAGCAACAACTGACATTGCCGTTCAGAAGGAAGATCCTCCAGGCCAACCACCACCGACGGAAAGCGCTGGCGAAATGCCGCCACCCGTTGCGGCGCCAGATGAAAGCTGGAAAGCCCAAAGCCTAAGGCCAGGCGCCCGGTTTCCCCCTTCACCACCTGCACCGCGTACAGATGAAACTGCTCGTACTGGGTCAATAACTCCCGCGCTCTGGGGAGCAGTGCAGCACCGTTGGCCGTCAGTTGCGCACCTTGGCGGCCCCGTTCAAACAGGCGGGTACCCAGTTGCAGTTCGATGGCTTGAATTTGCTTGCTCAACGCAGGCTGGGTGATGCACAGCCGCTCTGCGGCCAGGTGATAGCGCCCCAGTTCGGCCAACGCGACAAAGGCACGTAGTTGACGATTATCCATTCCATTAAGTTATCAAAAGAGGATTTTAATTGATTATACAGTAATCGATGCGGCTGCTGTAATTAGCGAACAGAAACCCCACAGGAGCTTGCTATGACCACGACCCTTCGTGCTGCGTCGGTACAATTTCAACACCGCGCCAACGACAAGAACTACAATCTCGGCGTTATGGAAGACTTTATCGCCCAAGCCGCCGCCGACAACGTACAGGTCCTCGCTTTTCCGGAAATGTGCATTACCGGCTACTGGCACGTACGCCATCTGGCCGACAGCGAAATCACCGCTTTAGCTGAGCCTATCGCCACCAGTCCTTCGCTGGCACGCATCCGCCCGCTGGCAGAACGGTATCGAATGGCCATCGGCGTTGGGCTGATTGAGCTGGGTGAAGACGGCCAGCTGTACAACGCTTATGCGGTTTGCCTACCGGATGGTCAAACCCATGTGCACCGCAAGCTCCATCCTTTTGAACATCCGCTAATCGCTAAAGGCGATAGTTATACCGTGTTTGACACCCCTTGGGGCGTTCGCATGGGGATCCTGATCTGCTGGGACAACAACCTGGTAGAGAACGCCCGTGCCACTACGCTGCTGGGTGCCGATATTCTGTTCGCCCCTCACCAAACCGGGGGGACAAATTCACGCAGCCCGCACGGCATGAAGCCGATACCGCTGGCGCTATGGCAGCAGCGTAAAGAAAATCCGGCGGCGATCGAAGAGGCTTTTCGCGGCGAAACTGGCCGCGGTTGGCTACTGCGCTGGCTGCCTTCTCGCGCCCATGATAATGGCCTGTTTATTTTGTTCAGCAACGGCGTGGGACGAGACGATGATGAGGTGCGCACCGGCAATGCGATGCTGCTGGATCCTTATGGACGTATCCTGTCAGAGACCTGGGCAGCGCAGGACTCCATGGTCACCGCCGATCTGGATCTGAGCTTAATCCCCATGAGCAGCGGGCGGCGTTGGATCCACGGCCGTCGGCCAGAGCTCTATGGGTTGCTGACCGAGCCGCAGGGATATGAGCGCGATCCCCGTACGGCGCGTTTTTCATTGCAACCGACCACGGTATTGGGTAAGCCCGATAAATCGATGGATTAGCTAGAGGAGAAATTAGACGCGTACCACATTCAACTAAACGGGCGGAGCATGCAGCGCACACTTACGTATGGAGTCAGCTAACGCTAGAGGTTGTCGATCGTTTAAATAAGTTACCGGCAAAAAAAATCCGCCCCTAAAAGGCGGATTTTCATTGAGTATGACCAACAAGGTCACACCCTCATGCCCGAAGGCATGGGGAAATCTTAGAAGCGGTAACCTACACCCACATTCCAGGTGCCAACGTCAACGCTGCGGATACGGCTCTGCTCGTAACCCACGTCCAGAGCAACCTGTTGCATTGGGTTGAACTGCAGACCAGCACCGTAGGTGAAGCCGTAGTCGCTGGTGTTGTTGTGGTCTGAACCGTCTTGAGCGTTGGAAGTGAATTTACCATAGCCCACACCGATCACACCGTAGATGCTCGCCCAATCGTTGAAACGATAAGCAGGACCCGCAGTGATGGAGTTGTATTGTGCTTTGTTGTAGAAGCCGTCTTCAGAGTTGTTCTTTTCCAGGTGGGTGAAAGAACCGATCACACCCAGTGGGCTGTTGTCGTACTCGTAACGATACTTCAGGTTGAAACCACCGGCCTTGTTGGCAACGCCTTGGAGATCACCCTGGGCATAACCAGCGGATACGGTGCTCTCACCAGCAAATGCGGTACCTGCTGTTACGGCCAATACACAAGCTGCTACTGCGGAAAGACATGCAATTTTTTTCATAACCACCTCAAACGCGTTTTATTATTAAAGTGCTTCAATTTCTCATACATTGAAAATATAGCAAAAATTAGCGTGAAACTCTGCCTTAAAATGAGTGTCTAAATCTTTGTATCGTGTAACAGAAGATTTCAAGAACACTATAGCATGCTAATTTTCCTATGCTTTTTGCGAATTATACTCCTTTTTGTGACGCTAATCACCTATCTGAGTTCCAGAATACTCTTAAAAAAAGCGCATTTATTGCTTGCTTGAACCAAGTTGGCGCATATTTTTGACAGATTCAACTCGCCCCCCCGTTTTTCGCCAACACCTTGCTGCCAATTCCTTTACACTGTGTAACACCTGTACTCAATACCTTCCCAGACGCTGGGAAGTTCCATAAGGCCAGAAAGGATGTCTTCGTCTGCAACCACTAAAGCGTCTTCCACGCTGGTGCCTGTGTGCTTACTGATCATTGCCATGATCTCGATCCAGAGCGGGGCTTCATTAGCCAAAAGCCTGTTCCCGCTGGTGGGTGCCGAAGGCATCACCACCCTGCGCCTGAGCATAGGTACGTTGATCCTGTTTATCATTTTCCGTCCGTGGCGCATGCGTTTCGTCGCCGGTAGCCGGTTGCCCTTGTTGATCTATGGTCTGTCACTGGGGGCGATGAACTACCTGTTTTATCTTTCATTACGCACAGTGCCGCTGGGCATTGCGGTGGCACTGGAGTTTACCGGCCCGCTGGCGGTAGCAATGTTCTCTTCCCGCCGCCCGATCGATTTTATCTGGGTGGCGCTAGCCATTGCCGGTTTGTGGTTCCTGCTGCCGCTTGGCCACGACATGGGCAGTATCGATCCCGTGGGGGCAGCCTGTGCGTTGGGTGCAGGTGCCTGTTGGGCGATATACATTATTTTCGGCCAGAAGGCCGGAGGCGATCACGGGCCGGGCACCGTAGCCGTGGGGTCATTGATCGCCGCCATCGTGTTCTGCCCGATCGGTGCCTGGCAAGCCGGCAGTGCGCTGTTGAACGTGGATATTCTACCGGTGGCGTTGGCCGTCGCGGTGCTGTCTACCGCGTTGCCTTATTCATTGGAAATTATCGCGTTACCCAAGATCCCCGCGCGTACCTTTGGCACCCTGATGAGCCTGGAACCGGCAATGGCCGCCCTTTCCGGCATGATCTTCCTCAACGAGCATCTTAACCAAACGCAATGGTTGGCATTGGCCGCCATCATTACCGCCTCCATGGGGGCCACGTTAACCATCAAACCCAAACCACAGGTTGAAAGCCTGTCGTGAGCCCGCTGGCGCCTGGCGGAAAGCCCCCGCCGCCAGGCTCAAAAGGTTGCATGATTGCAAGCCAGTTAACTTTTTTCCTGAACAATAATAGACATACTCTCAGCAGGTCTTTTATTTATTAGGGAGCATCAGGATGATCTATGGCAGTTTGTACAACCCCCGCTTTGGACGTGGTCTCTCACCCGCTTTAGCCAATATCCTCAATACCGTACGTCAATATGATTTGCCTAACCTGCCGTTGGGCCGGCACGAGATCGATGGCGAACGGGTGTTTATGAACGTGATGGAGCTGATGACGGAGCCAGCAGAAAGCAAACGTGCCGAGCTTCATCAGGAGTATCTGGATATCCAGATCCTGATCGGCGGTGAAGAGCGGATCGATTTTGGCCTGCCAGACAGCTGGGAAAGCAACGATCTTTACGATGAAAGCAAAGATCTGCAATGGCTGGATATCAAACGCAGCCCGCAAACCCTGAACCTAATGCCGGGCATGTATGTCATCTTCTTCCCATTGGAGCCGCACAAACCCGGCTGCCAGATAACTGAGCCGAAAAACATCAAGAAAGTGGTAGTGAAAGTCCACTACGAACTGCTGCTTTGACGCCAAAGAGCCGGTCGCTTGACCGGCTCCCCCTCACCAGACGCTATTCCACCGCAATTGGAGTATCGACCAGTTTAACTTCACGGTCACCTTGCAGCGTTTTTATCTTGTTTTGATACTCTTTTACTTGTTCAGCATTGTTCAGCAAAGTGTAAGTCAGTTCGAAATCGGTACTCTTCCCGGGCTGTAATTGTTTGATTCGCCCCTGCTCACGTTCGATTTTTACCGGATAGGCGTAGCTGGTCCCTGGCTCAATCCCGGTAACATAGCCCTGACGTTCAGTATCCGTGTTTTTCCACAACGTCAAAACCGGCAACTGGTGAGTATCAAAACCAATTGCAACTCCCCGATCCGCTTTCTTGTTGTTCATCATCGCCAGGGTTTTTCCTTGAGAATCACTGTAAGGCACGATGTTGAACACCATCTCATCAAAGCCTTTGGTAGGCCCCAAGTAAGTATGCCAATCTTTCAAACCGCCCTTGGCATAATCATTAAACGGCGAAATCTCCTTGATTGCCGCACTGAACACCGCTCCCTCTTCCAGCAGCGGCTTACCGAAGTTACTGTGATAAATAATCTGATAGTCACGAGGATAATCAGCATGATTGGTTAGACGATCGTGAACCGTAAACTGCTGCGTACCGGGGACGTAACGCAGTTCAGTCCAGGTTTCCAGATTACTTTTCTTAAAGGTATTCTCTTTCAGCAGACCGCGGATACGGATTTCATACGGCGCTTTTTCTGCAATTTCTACCACCACCTTGGAAGCCGGGGTATTTCCTGCACGCCCGTGTAACGTATACAACGTGCCGTTTTCTACGCCCGGGTGCCCGGTCCATTCGTAGCCGCAGCGCACCATCATTTCGTTAAAACCGTCAAGCCAACCCACACCGTTGCGACTCTCCAGGTTGATATAAGCCGGGTTGACCACCTCGGTCACCGGCGAATCCCACCCCAACCTTACGCCGGAACCATTGACATGCAGAATATCCATACCGCGCGTTGGGCTAAGGGTGATGGTCAACCCCTCACTGGTCAGGGTAAGGACTTTCGATCCCTCTTGCTTGCCACCATGCAAGACTTGCTGTTGCAAGCTGAAGCGCTGAGCGGGAATTTTCAGCTGTGAGCTGTCAATGCGCCAATTGCCAAGTTCAATACCGTTCTCACTGTCGGTTAATACGATAGTTTGAGCACCGGCATACCCAGAAATCAAAGAGATAGCGAGCGAAAGTACAGTAAGCTTGTTCATTTATTGTTCCGTCCTGGTTAGCTGAATGGTTTTAGCAAAACCATCACAAACTAAGTTCTTAGCCCACTTGAAAATGCGATGAGGGTCACTTTTTCTACAATGAGGATGGATAAAACAAAAATTTCGTGACCTACAGCCAGTAAAATCATGAACATTGGAGCTTATCTGACAAATTAATCAGATGAAGATCATGTTCCAGGCTGAAGTGGATTCAGCCTGGAAAAGAGGTTCATGCCTAGCGAACATTAAAAGCTGAATCGAATAAAGCTCACTAACAGAGGCTAGCCAGAAAAGCCGCTGTTTCTGCCGGAGAGCGCAGTTGGATAAAACGAATATGGCGATTGGCTGGGTCCCGCTGGTCAGCCAGATACTTTATACGATTCTTGCGGTAGGTTTTGATCGTCCACAGGATGATCGACTCACGGCTAAAGAAAGAGCGGTGAAAGCTCTCGCAATTGCCAGTACCAGACCAGAGCTCAGTCTTGTGCCAAGCCCGCACCGATGCGCGGCGAACGGCCTGCCATAGCGTGCGACAGAATCCGTAGTCAACCCAGACAACCCAATCAACGTCCCGCCATTTCACGGCTTTGGTACGGGTATAGTTGCCATCCAATACCCACCCCGCACGGGCTGATATCAACGCCTGTTCGACCAGGTGCAAGAACTCGTCATCTGAGGCATTTTGCCAGTGTGGCCGCCAGTAAAGCTTATCCATTTCGATATAAGGTACGGCCAGCTTTTGCGCCAATTGGCGGGCAACGGTGCTTTTACCGCTGCCACTGGTGCCCACCACATTAATTTTCATGCTTTCCGTCGGTATCCATATTAACTGACTTATAGACACCTGATATTACAATAGGTCTGGTGTATTTCACTCAAGAAGGTTTATAGACTTAACCTTAAATGTCAGTCTATGCTCAGATTCAATAAAACTTCTGACCCCCTCCGCATCGGGTAATGCTGATAAAGCTCCTTTTTGTGTAGTCGCCAGCGCGCCACAGCCGCTGGCTTGCGTCAGGGCTAATTTCAATTGCTCAAAATCCTGCAAACCATTTCCGAGAGAGATATTTGCCAACAATCCAGCGATAAAGGCATCTCCTGCTCCCGTCGTATCTAAACTATTCACCTTGTAAGAGTCTACCTGTATGACCAGGTCTTGCCATAAGGCGATAGCCCCTTGAATACCACGGGTGACAATTTTAAGGCTAGAAGGAAATCGCTTTACTATTTCCAACGCTTTTTCATAATGAGTCGTACCGGTTATCCAGTATAATTCTTCTTCTGAGAGTTTTAAAATATCTGACTGATGAGCAAATTCAGTTACCGTTGCCAGCATCTCCTGTGGATTTCCCCACATTTTCTCACGCAGGTTGACATCAAAACTCAAGATGCCACCGCGTTGCTTTAGTAAACTTATCGCATTGACCAAGGTCTCACGGCTCTGCTTGGCAACCAGAGCCAACGAACAAAAGTGCAATATATCATCATCAAAATCGGGTAGATTTTTAGAGGATAAAAACTGGTCGGCAGAAGGATTCACCAGAAATGTAAAACTGCGATCGCCATCATTCCCCAGCGCTACCAGCACGGTACTGGTATGATATTGCTCATCAAATTGTATATACTGCGTTTCGACTCCCTCTGAATAGAGCGTTTGCTGGAGAAAGTGGCCAAATGGGTCATTACCAACTCTGCCAATAAAACCACAATCACATCCCAAACGAGCTGCACCCACAGCAACATTTAACGGCGCACCACCAGCGCAAGCTTTATATTGCATATCTGGCTGAGGTAATAAATCGATTACCGCATCACCAACTGTCCACAGTTTCATGGTATTTCCTTAACTACACTATTTTAGAATAAATATTTGAAGCGCACCCTCATGCCATAGCGCATATCGGTGTCACCTGGATTTATCGTCGAAGCATCCAGCCAGGAAGCATAAGCCCCGAGGTAGGTATTAAAGTTTGGCATATCCATAATATTCGGCAGTTGCCAGGAGGTATGAATGGTGTGGATATCGTAGTTTCCTGGTGCCAGGATCGCGCAATCACCGTCGCATTCAGCATTCACACTGTCCATATTGAAACGGTCGATTTTATTATGCGCGTAGATATAACCCAGCTCAACGCGATGCCATAGCGCATTGATACCGGCGCTGAAGTTCTTTTCATCCGTCGCATCAAGATATGCGGTGCTCAGGTTCACCACCGCCCCGTTCTGCGCATCAGTTTTCAGCGTGTTCCAGCTCATGGTCATGCCGTAGCCGGTACGACTGGACTGATCGACCCAAAGGCCCTGCTGATTCTGATAGCCGTAGGCATTATTAATGAGGTTGCTCTCCAGCGCGGCAGCCACCGTCCACTCGCCGGATTGCCACGCGGCTACAGGGCGCACGTAAACGACGTTTTTACGGCTATCCAGCGCGTTGCCATGATAGTTCTGGTCGACAAACAGCGAACTACCGTCCTCCACCAGCGTATTCACTTCAAAATACCAGTTATCAAGCGTTTTACTGAACAGGAAGTTTCCTCCGCTGCTGCTGCGCCCACGCCCCTCTTTCATCATGTAAATGTAGCCATAGCCATCGGAATACAGATCGTTGGCCGTATTACCAGAATATTCAATAAAGGTATCCTGATTAAGCGGAAACATATCAAATGCTTCAAAACGACCCATTTTAATCTTCCAGTCATCCTGCTGGCCGAAGAAAAATGCCGCATCATCAAGATTCATTTTTCCATTCATATCCGCAAGCGGCTGAACGCTGAAACCAGCATATTTTCCATTCGACCCTTTACGTAATCCATCAAAGCCAAGCAGTATACGTCCGTTAATATCCCAGCGTTCTTTATCGCCCGGCGCCCAGTTTTTATTAGCGCTGGTTTTCAACGAGGTCAGACTGCCGGTACGGCTAGCGCCATCCATATTAAACTCAACGTCACCATAGAATTTTAATTCACCATAGTCATTAAGCTGTAATGCCGGCTTGGTCGGTGTCACGTTGGCCACCGTGGCCGGTGTATCCTGCCTTTTCAACGCACGAATCTCCGTCTCCGCACGGACGGCCCGCTGCTCGGTCTCGTTCAGCCGCTGTTCCAGGTACGCCAAACGCTCCTCGATTGATAGAGGTGCTTGGGCGTTCGCGTAAGCGCTTGCTAAAAGCGTGAGTAAACATCCGGCCCGGACTTTTTTCACATGTAAAGCATCATTATTTTTCATCGTTAATCCATTATTATTTAATTTATATTTATGGGTGAAACTCGATGATGACGACAATAATTTACAACCCGTCATGACAAACGGGTTATTAACATATTTAAAACCTATACTTTAAATCGTTCAGGATGCAGCACAAGCGGGCGAAATATTTTAGTTACCACATCCCTGTCGTATAAATAGATTATTCGAGCTGCCAGGCCCCCGCCTCGAATAGAGAAGCCGAACCGCTCCAGGCAAATAGCATTAGCTCACGGCGCGCAGCGTCCGGATAAATACGGCTACTGAGGCACGCTTCACCATCATTAGCAAAAACTTCCACGGAGGAGCTATCAAAGAACAACCGCAGTTTCAGCGATGCTCCGGCTGTCAACGGTATGCTTCGTACCCCGCACAGGCCATACTGCGGATAACGGCGCTCCAGAACCAGACGCTGCATCTGCGCATCAACATATATGCGCAGACCGTCCCCGAAGCTGATGCCATACTGTTCTGCACTGCTGTTAGCACAATCCCAGTTTAGGATCACCTCCATCGCTTCGCAGTTTTCTACCATCGTAGTCTGCTGATTTTTCAACGTGCTGACTGGCCATGGGAACCACGCACCGCGCAGGCCCTCTACCTCTTTGGCCGGGCGCATTTGCAGACGGTTATCGGCACCGAGGCTCAGTTCTCGCGGAAGAGAGAGCATTCCCGCCCAGCCATCTTGCTGCTCGGGCAACGGCGACTCCCACATATCCAGCCAGCCGATAACGATGCGGCGGCCATCGGGAGTCAGGAAGCTTTGCGGTGCATAAAAATCGTGGCCGTGGTCGATTTCAATAAACTCGCTTTTGCGAACAAACGGCTGCCCCGGTTGCCACTCGCCAAGCAGATAGCCGCTCTGGAATAGATTACGGTTGTTGAAACCTTCAGCCGCCATCCCTTGGGGAGAAAACATCAGGATACGTTTATCCTCGAGGGTGAAGAAGTCCGGGCACTCCCACATATAGCCCATCTCTTTTTCCGCCTCATCAAGGACTCCGGCATCGTGCCACTGATGCAGGTCGGCGGAACGATACAGGCGCACCTGGCCGGTCTCGCCATCGCGAGCGCCGACTATCATGTACCAGCTATCCCCTTCACGCCACACCTTCGGATCGCGGAAATGGTGCAGACCCGGTGGAGTATCCACCACGATCCCCTGGCGCTCGAAGTAGACGCCGTCGCGGCTAGTCGCAAGACACTGCACCTGATAAAGGTTAGCCTCATCGCTGGCGTCGCCATGGAATTTATGCCCGGTATAAATCAACGCCAGCGTGTCGCCATCAACAACCGCCGAGCCAGAGAAACAACCGTCTTTATCTTCCGGGCCTTCCGGGGCTAGCGCGACCGGCAGGTGCTCCCAATGAACCAGATCTTTACTGCGCGCGTGCCCCCAGTGCATCGGCCCCCACTGCGTGGAATACGGATGATGCTGGTAAAAAGCGTGATACCAACCGTCAAACCAGACCAGACCGTTAGGATCGTTAATCCAGCCCGCACGCGCGGCAAGATGGTAGCGCGGATACCAACGCAAGTTCAGCGTTTCACGTTTAGCCTGCAGTTCCTGTTCAGCCTTGGATATTGAATATGTCATATTCTTCACTCTTTTCAATCATATAGCGGAAGGTTGCGGCATCAGAGGATCTGAAGATAACTTACTGGAGCGCAACAGGAAGATGGAGATAAAGGTGGTGCAGAACACCAGGAGTCCCATGATCAGATAGGACTGGGCAAAGCCGTATTTTTCGTAGCAATAGCCTGCCAGCGGCGACAGTACCGAAGCGATAACTGAGCTGGTGCAGGCGAACCCCACCAGATAGAGGGTGGCAGACAGGCGTTTGTCGAAATTCAAGCTGTTGTATTTAAAGATAGCGACCAACAGGATCGGCAGCTCTACCGCGTGCAACAGTTTAGTGATGGAAATCAGCAGCGGCCCTTCCACCAATCCGGAGGCCACCATACGAAATGCCATCACCATCCCGGCGAAAATCAGGCCATTTTTCGCGCCGATGCGGTTCACTAACCACGGGGCGCAAAACATCCCGGCGGCTTCAAGGAACACCTGGAACGAGTTGAGATAACCGTACATGGCGTTGCCTTCCTGCAACGTTGCGAATTGTGAAGAGAAGTAAACCGGGAACTGCTGATCGTAAACACCGTAAATGCAGGTCCCGATGACGAAAAATACCAGCGCCCAGAAGCGCGGCAGCGTCAGCAGACGCAGCACGTCATCCAGCTTCACTTTGCCACCGGACACCGCCTCTTGCATCGCATGCGGTGCAGAAGACACCCGCAGCCGCGCCAGCAGGATAAAGAACACCAGCCCGGCACAGCTGGAGACCGCGAAGTTGAGTTTCGGGTTGATGTTAAACAGCAGCCCTGCGAAGAACGTCGCCACCGCCCAGCCCAGCGATCCCCACATCCGCGCTTTGCCGAATTCGAACTGGCTCTGTCGCGCCACGCGTTCGGTGTACGATTCGAGTACGCCGATACCGCCGTTAAAGGTTATGCCGATATAGATCCCACCGAAGAGACTTCCGAGCAATATATTGATTTGTAACAGATAACTAAACAACAAATAGGCTGGCCCGGAAAGGATTAACAACCCGGTAAGGGTCCAGAGCAGGTTTTTACGCAGGCCGAGTTTATCCTGGATAAAGCCGTAGAAGATTTGCGCAAATAACGCGGAGACAGAGAGCACCGCGTAGATAATACCGGTATCTCCCGCTTTAAGCCCCACTTCCTGGTGCAACCAGATGGAGAGTAAAGAGCCAGTAGAGGACCAGGACACGAAAAAGAAGAACAGTAATGCACTGAGTAGTGGGTAGCTATGAGAGTGATGCGCTTTCATAATGGCATTCTCGTGTTGAAGTAATGCCATCATGGTAACGTTAACAAATAAAAAAGTGCTTGTCGTTTTGCTGAGATTCATGATGTTAATCACAAAAGTTAACGTTAACATCATAAAAATGAGATCGCGATCAAAAATTTCTCGTTACGGTTCTTTCGCTTTCTACGACAGAATAGCCGCTGAACCTTTTACATCAGTAACTTCGTCGTATAGCCTGTTACCTGAGAGTAATGACGAGAGTAATAGATATGGCTTCTCTAAAGGATGTGGCAAAACTGGCCAATGTGTCGCTCATGACGGTCTCCCGCGCGCTCAATAGCCCGGAAAGGCTAAAACCTGAGACCCTGGCACGCGTGCAGGCCGCCATCAATGAGACCAATTACGTTCCCGATTTGTCAGCGAAAAAAATACGTGGTGCTCATGCTACGCCGAATACTATCGGGGTGCTGGCTCTAGATACTGTTACCACGCCATTCTCGGTGGAAATCACTCTGTCGATCGAAGAGACCGCCCGGGCGTATGGCTGGAACAGTTTCGTGGTAAATATGTTCTCTGACGACAACCCTGATACCATTGTCGACCTTCTGCTTTCACACCGGCCAGACGGCATCATCTACACCACCATGGGGCTACGTCAGGTGCCGCTGCCGACCAAACTGCTCACCCTCCCGTGCGTGCTGGCCAACTGTGAAAGTTTGCACGATCCTGTAGCCAGCTATATTCCGGACGATGAACAAGGCCAGTTTGAAGCGGTGCAGGCTCTGCTCGCTGCAGGTAACCGTCAACCACTCTGCCTGCATCTGCCAAAACACCATCTTGCTACCTTGCGTCGCCGTCAGGGGCTGGAGCGCGCCTGCCGGCAAGCAGGTATCAATCCTGACACCCTCATGCATGTCTATATGGAACATGGCGATGAGCACTACCGTGATATCCCAGCCATTGTTCTAGCGCATATCAAGCAGGGTAATCCGATGTTCGACTCGGTCATATGCGGCAACGATCGTATCGCCTTTATGGTCTATCAGACGCTACTGGCTCAGGGCCAGCGCATCCCGCAAGATGTGGCAGTAGTGGGTTACGACAATATGGTTGGCATTGGCGAGCTATTCTTACCGCCGCTCTCGACGGTACAACTGCCGCATTACGAAATAGGCCGTCATGCTGCACTACATATTATCCAGGGCAAGACGCAGACCGATACGGTCAAGATACCCGCGCCGTTGCTCAACAGAGACTCGATCCATAGCAACCTGTGATGGTACAAAAAATAGCTACGGCACACACCTTGTGGATAATTGGCTATCAATATGAATTAATGGAAAAAAGACCTAGTTCAACGTTCAGAAACACCCTGCAATAATTCCGCATTGAAATATCCCTTCAATCGGTGTCTATTATTAGTGGGGGATCTCAAGCCTTATCCTCTAAAAGCTTAAAAAACGTTTCTTATCAACATCTCACGAATCATAAAATATGCCATACGCCTTTCAACTGAAAATATCCAGCGGTTATTGCCTATTTATTTAATCGCCCTTTTCGCCCTGCAAAATAAATTTAAGCTGCTATAATTTGTCCCGTAACAAAATAGGAAGAATACCCTATGGATTTCAAGTTGCAGCTAGGCGACAAGCTATCTCATCCCCAGGAGCTTACGTTTAGTAAGTGACTGGGGTGAGATAGTGCAGGTAACAACGCTGCAGCTTGAAAGACGACGGGTATACACCCATCGAGAAGAGGATATCTATTATGAGTACCGCTAAACTGGTGAAAACGAAATCTTCTGACCTGTTGTACACACGCAATGACGTGGATGAGCAAACCAAGCAGGCCGCAATCAAGGCGCTGAACCATCAGGTTGTGCAGTTCATCGATCTGTCGTTGATCACCAAGCAGGCGCATTGGAACATGCGTGGTGCCAATTTTATTGCCGTGCATGAAATGCTTGACGGCTTCCGCACCGCCATCACCGACCATCAAGATACTTTTGCAGAACGTGTCGTACAACTCGGTGGCGTTGCGCTGGGTACGGTACAGGTGGTGAATGACAAAACCCCGCTGAAAAGCTATCCGACCAATATTCACAGCGTGCAAGATCACCTGAAAGCGCTGGCCGATCGTTATGCAGCCGTCGCCAACGACATCCGCCAAGCCATCACGGAAGTTCCGGATGAAGACACTGCAGACATGTTCACCGCCGCATCTCGCGATCTGGACAAGTTCCTGTGGTTTATCGAATCCAATATCGAATAAAGCCAGGCATCTTTGCGCGAAACAACAGGTTGTGGGCCTTGCCACAGCCTGTTTTTTTATCTGCCAGCCGAGTTGTATAAAAAACAGGCTGGATTACACTGATTATGATCCAATCAGGATTGCAAGCATTCACAGGTTCAATAGTGAGGTGGGCATGGCAGGCGGATGGACAGCGGACGGCGCGGTGCAGGATCAAATCGACTCAACGGTAGATGATGCCGTTCAACGTGCTCGTCAGGCGCTCGGCCACGGCGAAAGCGAGCAGTATTGCCAGGAGTGTGGCGTAGAAATCCCGCAAGCCCGGCGTCTAGCTCTGCAAGGGGTGCGTTCCTGCGTTAACTGCCAGGCTGAAATGGATAAAAAACAGGCTGCCAGCAGCCTATTCAATCGCCGGGGCAGCAAAGACAGCCAGCTGCGTTAACCCGACTTCCCTTCAAAACACGCCTGTTTGCACCAAATGAAACCGGACTATGGCTATAAAGTTAGATTTAGTTATCATTATTGATCGATAATTGTTAATTATCGGTTGTTTCCCGGCTATTGTTTAGTTGATGATAGCTCAGTTGCACCATCACGGTCGCACTGCACCATTTTGGCGCCCATTCATGGTGCATAAAAATTATAATTGGCTATCCAAACCCAACATCACAATGCAACCCCTTGTTTTTATAATGATTGCAAACTTGGCACGATTCTTTCATAGCACAAAATGCAACATAAAAAATGGGTAATCCGCAACCTGTACAGGAATTCCTCTCATGAAGTCTATTTTTAAAGTTTCCCTGGCCGCACTTTCCCTGGCCTTCGCCGTTAGCTCTCACGCAACAGACAAGCTGGTTGTCGCCACGGACACCGCTTTCGTGCCGTTTGAATTCAAACAAGGTGACCAATACGTCGGTTTCGATATCGACCTGTGGGCGGCGATTGCCAAAGAGTTGAAGCTGGATTACACCCTGAAGCCAATGGACTTTAGCGGCATCATTCCTGCGCTGCAAACCAAGAACGTCGATCTGGCACTGGCCGGTATCACCATTACCGACGAACGCAAAAAAGCGATCGACTTCTCCGATGGCTACTACAAAAGCGGCCTGTTGGTGATGGTCAACGCTAACAACGACAGCGTGAAAGGCATACAGGATCTGGACGGTAAAGTAGTGGCAGTGAAGAGCGGCACTGGCTCGGTGGATTACGCCAAGCAGCACATCAAAACCAAAGATCTGCGCCAGTTCCCGAATATCGACAACGCCTATATGGAACTGGGCACCAAGCGTGCTGACGCCGTGCTGCACGATACGCCAAACATTCTGTACTTCATCAAAACTGCAGGCGCTGGCAAGTTCAAAACCGTAGGTGAATCCCTTGAAGCCCAACAGTATGGCATCGCCTTCCCGAAAGGCAGCGACGAACTGCGTGAAAAGGTCAACGCCGCACTGAAAACGCTGCGCGACAACGGGACTTACAACGAAATCTACAAAAAATGGTTTGGTACCGAACCTAAGTAATTGATGAAGTTAATAAGTCAATAAGTTATTAGTTAAGCACAGGGGAGGTGTACCCGCCCCCTGTGCTTTGTTGTTTATTGATCCCCTTGCTTGGATCACCGGGAGATAACACTATGCAATTCGACTGGAGCGCCATTTGGCCCGCCATCCCAATTTTGTTAGAAGGCGCCAAGATGACCCTGTGGATTTCGGTCCTCGGTCTGATTGGCGGCCTGATCATTGGCCTGGTTGCCGGCTTCGCCCGCACCTATGGCGGCTGGATCGCCAACCATGTGGCACTGGTATTCATTGAAGTGATCCGCGGTACGCCGATTGTGGTACAGGTGATGTTTATCTACTTCGCCCTGCCGATGGCCTTTAGTGATTTCCGCATTGATCCTTTCACCGCCGCAGTGGTCACCATCATGATCAACTCGGGCGCCTATATTGCGGAAATTACTCGTGGTGCGGTGTTGTCGATCCACAGCGGTTTCCGCGAAGCTGGGCTGGCGCTGGGGCTGTCACGCCGCGAGACCATTCGCTATGTCATCATGCCGCTGGCGCTGCGCCGCATGCTGCCGCCATTGGGAAACCAGTGGATCATCAGCATCAAGGATACTTCGCTGTTCATCGTGATCGGTGTAGCGGAGTTGACCCGTCAGGGGCAGGAAATTATTGCCGGTAACTTCCGCGCGCTGGAGATCTGGAGCGCCGTTGCGGTGGTGTACCTGATTATTACCTTGATGCTGAGCTTCGTGCTGCGTCGTCTGGAAAGAAGGATGAAAATCCTGTGATTGAATTTAAAAACGTCTCCAAGCACTTCGGCCAGACCCAGGTGCTACACAATATCGACCTGAACATCAAACAGGGTGAAGTGGTGGTGATCATCGGGCCTTCTGGCTCCGGTAAATCAACCCTGCTGCGCTGCATCAACAAACTGGAAGAGATCACCAGCGGTGAACTGGTGGTCGACGGCCTGAGGGTGAACGCTCCGAAGGTTGACGACCGCCTGATCCGTCAGGAAGCCGGTATGGTATTCCAACAGTTCTACCTGTTTCCGCACCTGACGGCGTTAGAAAACGTTGCCTTTGGCCCGATCCGCGTACGGGGTATGAAGAAGGCAGAAGCCGAGAAGCATGCGCGCGTGCTGTTAGCCAAGGTGGGTCTGGCCGAACGTGCCCACCACTACCCTTCCGAGCTTTCGGGTGGGCAGCAGCAGCGGGTGGCCATTGCCCGGGCGTTGGCGGTGAAGCCTAAAATGATGCTGTTCGATGAACCCACCTCGGCGCTCGATCCGGAATTGCGTCACGAAGTGCTGAAGGTCATGCAGGATCTGGCCGAAGAAGGCATGACGATGGTGATCGTGACTCACGAAGTCGGCTTTGCCGAAAAAGTGGCCTCACGCTTGATCTTCATCGACAAAGGCCGGATCTCCGAAGATGGCAATCCTCATGACCTGATTAACAACCCGCCAAGCCCACGTCTGCGCGAGTTCTTGCAACACGTTTCCTGAAGCGATAATAAAAAGCCCCGTAAGGGGCTTTTTATTAATGGTAATGTTGCTCAATCACATGTTCAACCGCAGGGCCATGCTCGCTGCCTCCGTTTAACAGTATGCAACTCTGCAAAACCTCAGTGGATCACATCATCCTGTTTCACCGAGGTAAACGCCTGCATCAGCTTGACCACGTCCTGCATACCCACATTGACCTGATTGATAACCTCCCCGGCGTCCTTGGCTAGCGCCACGCCGCCGCCCGCCTGTTCCACGCAGGTCACCATTTTGTTGATTGCCGCCGTTACCCCTTGCTGAATAGTTTTGGTGACTTGCTCAATCTCGCTGGCCGCTTTACGGGACTGTTCGGCCAAGGTACGCACCTCATTAGCCACTACGGAGAAACCGCGCCCATGCTCGCCCGCATGCGCCGCTTCGATCGAGGCGTTAATCGCCAGTAGATTGGTCTGGGCGGCAATTTTGCGGATCGCCTCAACCATATTGCCAATCTGTTGCGAACAACGCCCCAAATCGCTGACCACGTCAGAAGTCTGCCGCGCGGCCATCTCCACCTGCTGCATGCCCTGCATCGCCTGCTGCACAATGATCGCCCCTTGCGCAGCGGTTTTATCGGTCCCCATGGAGAGATGGTGGACATTTCGCACCATTTCCTCTTCATGCTGCTGTTGGAAAGTCTGGCGGGTGATGTCCTGGGCGATTTTCACCACCTTTAATACCCGCCCTTCATTGTCGATGATTGGGTTGTAGCTGGCCTCCAGCCATACCCGCTCCCCACGCCGGTTGATGCGCGCGAAACGCCCGGTCAAAAATTCCCCCTGAGCCAGCCGTTGCCAGTGCTGATGATACTCGTCAGAGTCGGCGAATTCCGGCGTACAAAGTATGCTGTGCGCCTGGCCGCGTGCCTCTTCCAGCCGATAGCCCATCAGATCGAGCATATTGTCGTTGGCATCCAGGATGATGCCGGTTGGCGAGAAGGTGATCATCGCCATTGAGCGATTCAGCGCCGTTAACAGGCTCTGATGCTCCTGGGCCTGAGTGATACGGCTGGTCACCTCGCTGGCGATCTTGATGATCTCCACCACCTCACCGTGCTTATTTAACACCGGGGTATAAGTACCCTGCAGCCAGACCACTTCACCGTCCTTGCGAATGCGTCTGATATTATCGGTAATGGCTTCGCCGCTATTTAACTTTTGCCAGTGGCGCTGATAGGCCGGGCTGGCGACATAGTTTTGATCGCAGAAAATACGATGATGCTGACCAATGACTTCCTGGCGCTCAAACCCCATCGTTTGCAAGAATAGATCGTTGGCACGTAATACGGTACCGTCGGGTTTAAATACGATCATCGCTACCGCATCTTCAATGGCTGCCAATTCAGCATGCCACGGGCTATTTGACTGACGGAGGTTTAAAAACATCGGGTAATTCCTTCTGGCAGATGGAGTTAACGGCAAGCACTCTCTATTTTTTCTGCATCTATTGCTCGCCAGTAAGCGCGCTATCACCCTGAACATTGCGCACAACAATGCTCCAGATTAACTGGATAAAAACGGTTATTGAGCTAGGTAAGTATTGTTTTTTTAACTAATGAGCAGCGTGGGAATTAATTAACAGTATTGAGGATAACGCAAGCCAGACAGAATGAAAGGAACGACAGAATAAATAATCGTTGCCGGCACGATCGCCGGCAACGGTCGGGCAATTACTGCCAGCGTTCTGCCGCCCAGGCAGCTTGCTGCTCGGCATCAAGGAAGGTCCAGGCCACAAAGCGACTAATCTTCTGCCCCTGTGCCATTTCGATGGTGCGCACCTCAGCGGCCCCGGCCTGCTTGAGCGCGTAGTAAATGGCAGGCAGCGTGGTGTTTTTCGAGATCAGCGAGGTGAACCACAGGCAGTTCTTCGCTTTGCCGACGCTCTCTTCCACCATCTTGCGAACAAAGGCCTCTTCGCCTCCTTCGCACCACAGTTCGTTGTTCTTGCCACCGAAGTTCTGCACCGGCTTTTCTGCCACCGCCCCTTTGCCCAACTTATGCAATTTAAGGCGAGTGCTGGCGCGCGCTTCCTGCTCGGAACCGTGGAAAGGCGGGTTACACAAGGTGGCATCGAAGCGCTCGGCAACGCCGATAATGCCGTTGAAGATACACTCCAGCTGTTTCTGTTGGCGCAGGCGCACGGTATTTTTTAACGTCGGGTTCATGGCCACGATCATCTTGGCGGCCCCCAGCGAGACAGGATCGGTTTCCGAACCGGTAAAGCGCCAGCCATATTCGCGCTGGCCGATGATCGGGTAAATACAGTTAGCCCCCACGCCGATATCCAGGATCGCCACGCCTTTACCACGCGGGATCTCGCCGCCGTTGCTGGTCGCCAGCAGATCGGCCAGGTGATGCAGATAATCGGCACGCCCCGGGATCGGCGGGCAGAGATAGTCGGCCGGGATATCCCAATGTTCGATGCCGTAAAAGTGCATCAGCAAGGCACGGTTAAGCATTTTCACCGCGGCAGGATCGGCGAAATCCACCGAGATATCGCCCCAGGCATTGGGCTTCACAAAGGGTTCCAATCCCGGACAGGTGGCGATCAGGGTAGGGAAATCATAGCGTGAGCGATGGCGATTGCGCGGATGCAGGCCGCTTTTCTGCTGCGGGAAACTTTTCTTTTTTTCCACCGTGACGGGCTCTCTGAAAGGGTTTTCTGGCGCGTAAGATAGCACAAAGCCCGGCGAGACGCTTGCCGCGGAGGTGAAAAGCGCCAAGTTGTACTTAGAGTTGACTGCGCTGCGCCCAGTAGGCCAACTGGTGTAGGCTGGCAGAATAGTAGTCCTCATCAGACGCCAGGCGATCTTTCAGCGGCCCCCGATCTCCCACCGTCAGATCCCTGACCGCCCTCATTCCCGGACTTTGATTATATTCGGAGCGCTGGCCGCTAAGCACATCCAGCCAGGCCGGTGTCGCCCGGCGATCAAAGCCGCGCCAAAAGCTGGCAAATGGGCTCAGTGACAAGCTGTCGGCCTTGTCCCAATAGAGATAAAGCGGAACCCGCACCGCATCAAAACCAAATCGCGGCGCCCAGTCGCTAGCCGGAGCCATCTGCCCATTAGCCTGTAGCGTGACCCAGTCGCTGGGCAGATGCTGTTTGCCAAAGCGCATTCTGCTGACCATGGTCATGCTATCGTCGATAAGCTTTTTCCACGCCGGCAAATGGCTTTCCTGGTAAAACGCGTGCCAGGCGGGAAAGACAAAATAGGAAGGATTAACGATCACCGAACCGTTCTGCCTGAAACCGTTAGCACCGGGTAACATCACCCGATATCCGGCATAGTCGATCACAGTATGTTTGAGCAGGGCTTGCTGTATCTGCGCCGAGGAGGTTAGGTAGGCAGGCACATTCCAGCGTTTCCCCGCCTTCAACAAGGCCCAGGCGATTAGGATATCGCCATCGGTGGCATTATTTTTATCGGCTATCGGCACGACCTTCCCCGGTTCATAGCGCCAGGAAAACAGGCCGATATCCTGGCGATACAAGGTATTGCTGGTCCATTGCCAGAGGTTGTCAAACGCAGGACGGTCATCATTGTAGACCGCCAACAGCATGGCAAACCCTTGCCCTTCGGTATGGCTGACGTTGTTATTGCCGGTATCAACAATACGTCCGTCAGCTAACAGGAAACGCTGTTTGTATTGCGCCCAACCGCTGTCGGCAGCCTGGGCACCAAGGGAAAACACCAACCCCAGCCAAAGCAGGAATACGCGGAGCCTACCAAACCTGCTTTTCGTCATCATACTTACCTGCGTTGCTCGTTTCTGTAGCAAAAGACCAGGGTGTTATCCTTGGCCGGGCTGCGCCAGCGCAGGGAAACATGCGGCTCACCGCCCTGAGCCAGCAGCCAGGTGTCATAGGCCCCCTCAAGCACAGTGGCAAAAGAGAGTGCCCAGACGTCCTCGTTGGCCGGATCGGCACTGTGCGGGTAGGCATAATGGGTCAGGATCATCTGTTCGCCATTCGCATCAATCTGCACCCTGCCCCAATCAAACTGACGTAGTAAGGCATTGAGAGTATCCTCCAACTCTCCCACCGTTTCCGCCTCCGGCAATGGCAGCTTCTTCGCCAGGTTGCCCCCCATCAAACGCAGAAAATCGCGGCTGTCCGTATCATCGGCAGAAGCCAGAATGCCGGAGAACACCACTTCGATCAGATCCTGCCAACCCGCCTTAAACTGACGCTGGCGATAATAATCAAGTTCATACCAGGTAGTGTTAATATCTTGCATGGTTATTTTCCATCTAACAGATATTTAAAATAGAGCAAAGCCGTGCTCTCGGAATAGCTGCCGAAAGTGTCATAACCCAACTGCCCCCCAACCAACACGCTTGGCGTGACCTTATAGTTGCCCCCCGCCTTCAGGCTGTAACCAATGCCACTCTTGTCCTCGCTGGCATATCTGGCTTCTTTGCCGTAACCCTGGCTGACCAGACCTTCCAACTGAGACTGGAGCTCCGGATCGTTCGGGTAATACAGGCTTTCCTGATTGTTATAGGTCTGATAACCGATGTTGCCACTCAGAATATAGGTGAAGTTATCCTGCCTTTTGGTGTACTCCACCGGCAGCGAGATGCTGAGATAGTCCTGCGGGCTGAAGTAACCCCCTTGGCCGTAGCTGAAGTAGCTGAGGTTTTTGTCAAAATCCATATAGTTGACGTTAACGCCCACCTTCAGCTCGCTATCATCATCCTTATAAGGGCGGATGTAGGCTCCCAGGATGCCGGTCACGCTATGGTTATCTGCCACGTTATCACCCACGTAGCTGTAATATCCCGCGCCACCGTAAGCTCCGAGCACGCCATCATCGTATCCAAGATTTACGCCGCCGCCGTTCTTGGTCACCGCCCCCCATTTCTTGCCGGTAATGGTATCTTCGGTCCCGACATAGGAAAGCAGACTATCTTTTACCGCGCGGCGTTCAAGTGTCATATCCAGCGTTGAGTGCTCGGTCAGTTTGGGCGACCATTTCACCCCGCCCACCACCGAACTGATGCCGCTGCCCATCGGCGTACTGCCAACGTCCAGCTTATAGCTGTCACCGCTTAGTGCTAACGCCAGCTCTACCCCGGTATCTTGCTGCTGCCCCGGTGAGTCGGCATAGATATCGTTAGGGCCAAAGGTCTTCGGCTGAGTCACCAGGCCAGCCAACGTCTGCCTTTCGTTAAAGGCCTGATCCTGCGCCACCGTGGCGGCGGCACACTCTGGCGAGGTAGCGTCAATAGAACACAGGCTATCGCGGGTAGCATGCAGTTGCTGATAACGCAGATCGGCAGCCTGTGCGGCAGCAATCGAGGTCTGTGAGGCAATGATGGAAGCCTGAGTTGCGGCTTCGATAGCCCTGGCCTGTTGCAGTGCCCCAGTACCAAAACGGCTGTTGGCGCTGTCGGATGGCGTACCGGATTTCAGCATCACCGGCGTCACATCAACACTGAGTCTGCCATTATCGAACGGCATGCCTGACAAGGTTATCGGGCTTCTCACTTCCGTGATATTACTCAGGCCGTTTTCACCACTGCTGTTATCGCGCAGAGAAATATTCCCCTGAACCCAGGTGGCAGTCTTGCCCTGCACCTCGTCCATCAACTTATCAATCTGCTGCAAAGTAGGATTTTTCACCACTGCAGCTGGAGCGCGGGCATAACCCGGGGCTGCAACCTGCCAAGGCAGCACCTCACCATAAGCCGAGGAAGAGGTATTCGCGCTCGACGATGCCGTGCTCTGCGCGGCAAACGGATTATCCGCCAGGCGCAAACCGCCAATAACTGCCGGCCCCCCGCCTGGCGCACCGGTTACGCCATTGACTCGGTTTTTCGCCTCGCGCAGAAACACCATCGCCTGTGGATAGTTACCGTCCGCTTGAGCAACGCGCGCCGCCAGCAGCAACTGTTCCGGCGTTTTAAGCGCAGGCAAGCCGCGCAGTAACTGTTTGGCCCGATCGACATCGCCATCGGATAATGCAACCCCAACAGCACCTTCGCGCGCCCCCTGATTCAGGCTGTCACGGCTGAGCAGATAGTTGTAAACCTGCCCGGCCTCTTTATTCATGTTGCCAGACTGATAGAGACGCCCCATCGCCAGCATGATATCGGTATTTTGCGGATCGTTTTGCAGCGCGCCGATCAGCTTGTCATACGCGGCGCTGTATTGCCCCTGCAAACGCAGTTTATCCGCCTCATTGATCACGCTGCCGTTGCGCAGTTGTCCAATCTCGCGGGTTGAACTACGTGCCCGCAGCGCCGGATTATTCAGCCAGGCATCGGCCTCCTGGCTTAACCCAGCCTGATTGAGCACCGCGATCTGGGCCGCGTAATCGCCCGCATTGCCTTTAACCCCCAGGCGCATGTTGTCACGCACCAGTTGGACCGCCGTTGAGGTATCCCCCACCGTCATCAAATCTTTTGCCAGTTCCCCAAGGGCCGCGGGTTCAGTCGGAGGCTTTTGCGCCAGTTGCCGCAAGATGACCTCTGCGCTGGCCGTGTTGCCCTGACGAAGATAACTTTCTGCGCTGGCCCGCTGCTGGTTGGCCGACGCAGAGGCCGCCAGAGCCCGCATGCTGCTGTTTTGCCTCCCTTGCGGGATACGCGCCATTAGGGTGGAAACGTTCAGCCAGTCGTTACGTTCTGAGGCAAACAACGCTGCCGCATACAGGCTATCTGGCGAAGCGCCAACCTGCATCAGCGGGGAGATCAAAGTTTGCGCCTGCAACTCTTGCCCCTGTTTATTCAGGATGCGTGCCATATCCAGCCGCACCCAAACGTTCGAGGGCTGCTTTTCCAGGGCCTGTTGCAGGATCATCATCGCACGCTGCGGATCGCCATTCTGCATGGCGGCCTCGGCCTGCCTGCGCTGAGGATCGACATTCACCCCCACCACCGCCTGCGGAACTTTAGGCCGTTGATCGGCTGGAATAGTTTGCAGTACCTGTGACGCTTCCGGGCCTTTGTCACGCTGTTGCTGCAACAAATAATACAACCCCAGCCTGGCATCATTATTCTGCGGATTTTGCGTCAGCAAGCTGCGGTACATCTGCTCAGACGCCGTGAAATCCCCTTTCTTGCGAGCCAGATCGGCCCGGAACAGCGTCGCCGCGTTGCCTTTATCCCCTGTGGCACGACTCAGGGGTGCACTGATCGCCAAGGCTTCATCCAATTGGCCTGCGTTGGCAGCCTGCTTGGCTTTATCCAATGTCGCGTAAAACGCCGCTTCTTGAGCCAAAGCTCCCCACTGTGCACTCTGTGGGCCGCCCTGCTTTGCCGCCTGGGTGAGGTAGTTTTCTGCCTGCGCGAATTCTCCGCTGCGCATCGCCGTAAATCCCATCCCGGCCAGAGCATCCGCATCATTCGGATTGCTGGCCAAAATTGCGGCAAACTTGTCCTTGGCGCTGCCCAGATCCCCTTTATTCAGTTCGGAGAACCCAACGCCTTTGGCCGAGCCGGCAATATTCTGCTGATAATAGGCTGCCACGGCCTTGTCTGCCGGGTGCCGTTGCTGATAGGCAGCATACAGTGGCTTGTCAGCTGGCTGCGGTGCCAGCCACAGCAGCGCCTGTTTCAACGCCTGGTCCGCCTCATTATTGCTCGGAGCCATTGCCGCCAACATATCGATCCCTTCACGGCGGGTCGATTCCTGATAGGTCAGCACCTTGCCCAGCACCACACGGGTTTGCGTATCATTGGGTTGAATAGCCAGCCGCTGTTTAAGGCCGTCAATCGCCTCCTGCCTGCCTGCCGGTGATCCCGCCAAGGTGAGGTAATACTCATTGGCAAGGTTATCGATCGGTGTCTTGCCATTGAACACCGTCTGATAGGCCGCAGCCGCCTGGGCAAACTCCCCCTTGGCCGCCAACTGCCGAGCCTGCGCTAACAGATTCTTGGAGACCGACGGAGCCGCTTCGGTGTTACTCAACGCCTGGAGACGAGGATCGTTAGGCGCGACGGCACTCAGTTTTTTGCGCCAGATTTCAGCCTTGGCCTTATCCCCGCCCTGCATGGCATATAGGGAGAGCAGATACATCGCCTCGGCGTTGTTCTCGTCGATCAGCAGGACTTTCTGCAACGCCCCTTGGGCCAGTTCGTCATGCGATTTGTCATGCCAGTAAGCCGCCTGTTGAAACAAGGCTTTCAGCGCCGGGTTATTGTCATCCGCCAACGCCGACACCGAAAAAATCGTCAGCCCGGCCAGAGAGACCCAATACAGTTTCTTTTTCAGCAATAGGTTCATTGGCGGCTCCTGTCCAGCTTCTGGTCGAGACGTGTTTTAACGTTCATCTTCTGCATCTCTCCCCAGGCGTTTGGCGGCATGCTTGCGTAGCAAAATATACAGCCCCAGCCCCAACACCACGGAAATCCCCAACACGGTCAGGGATAAAAGCACCACATGTTTACTGGCATACCAGATAAAGATCAGATACCAGGGCAGCTCCCCGCTTGGGAACTGTTCACCAACCTGGAAACTGCGTACGCCGTTCTGATCGGTGATCACCGCCAAATCGCCACGCACTCCGGCGTTGATCCGGGCAGATTTCAGATCGCCATAGATCTTGTTCAGGCTATCGTCGGAAGAGGCGCTGGCCACCACCACCACCCGTTGCGGATCCCAACCGGAGCGGAAGCTGAAAAATCCACGCCAGTCCGTCAACGAGGAGAGATAACGATCGGCGTCGATGCCCTGAGTCCGCCAGTTACCTTTCAGGTAGGACTGCAGTTTTTCCAGCGTAGACTGCGCCTTCACCGCCAGCGCGCCGCTATCGTTTAGCGCAAAAGGCACCTGTTGCAACAACCGCTGATAGAAAGCGCTCTGAGCCAGTGAGGCGACCACCAACACATCCTTGCCCTTGAAGTCGTCTAACTCGTTCTCGTTGCCCCGCAGGCCAAAGCGGATATCCACGTTACCCACAGAGCTGCCAGTAGCCGAACCGGAACGCGCAGTCAGGTTCAACAGCGCACGCACTTCGTTGGCCGTGGGCTTTTCCGCCATTAACAGTACGGTTTGCGAGAAATCCGCCAGCTTGGAGAATGGGAAGGAGGCCCCGACGTAATAAGAGAGATTGGGCAACTCGGTGAAATGGTAGGTATCGCTCAGATCGATATACGAGTTGGGCCCGATATGGCTCTTGAGGGTGTTGCTATCCGCCGGATCGCAGGAGGAGCCGTTTTTCGGCACGATAGAGAAATAAAGCTCCAGCATGTTGTCGCCGTAAATCAGATACGGTGGCAGGGCCAAGGTGTATTGTTCCTGGCGAATATCACCGCCAAACTGGTGCCACAGCAGCTCAAGCAGTCCGCGTTTGTTCACCGACAGGTTACGCAGGAAGGTGCCATTCAGTGTGGCACTGAGCTGGGATTTATTCTCATCGATCCAGTTGTCGGTGGGGAAGCGGTAGTTGATTTTCAGCGGGACATTTCTGCCATCCCACATAAACAGGTCCGGGGCGGCACGGAAAGCAATGCGCACCGCGTCATGGTAAACACCAGTGACGGTCAGTTCCTCATTACTGGCCACCAGCTTATCAAAGCTGACCGGCTTGCTGGTATCAATCCAGCGGGGGGCGTCGTAGGGCTGGCGCACCGGAATAGTCACCGGCTTCACCGCCAGCGAAGCGGTTTTCTCCGGCAACGGCTGGCTGACCAGACGATAGGCGGCCTGGCGCATCTCGGTGGCGTTACGCCCCATCACCAATAGCAGCTTGTAAACCGGGTTCAGCGGATTATCAATCATCTGAATGGTCGGGCCGTCGGCCTGTGGCAGAGTCAACTGGCCAATCTGCTCGCCGGGGCGCGCAAAGATAATGCCGTTCTGCTCAGGCAAGCTGTCCTGCAACACCTGGAAGTTCAGGTTGTTATGGCGCGTAATTTTCCCCAGATAAGAGCTGACGATAGCAGCTGCAGCCACCTCCTCCGGCCGTTTTTCCTGGCCGAAGATTACGTCCACCAGGGTGGGTTGCATGGCCTGAGGATCGAAGAACGGATTAGGGAAACGGCCAAGGCTCGAGCTGATGTTCAGCACCTGGTTTTCCAGATGCAACTGGCTGGTTGGCAGCACCTTGAGCCAATATTTATTGGCCGCCCCCTTTTCGCACAGCATGGACGCATTACTGCCATTGCCGATGCTGAAACTCATGTTGTTGCGCGCTACGATCATGGCGGCCGGGATCGGCACCTGCAAACTCACCTTGCCTTCATGCAATTGGTTCAGCTTCTGGGTGCTCAAGGGTTGCCCATTGAGCATCAGTTGCAGTTCGGTATCGGTTCCCATCAAGGCAGGGGAGATTTCGAGATCCAGCACCAGATTGCCGTCCGTTACCACCCAGTCCGAGGGTAGGGTAAAGGTAAAGCCGGACTGCTGTTGCCAGTTGCTTAACGTCAATCCTGTGGTTTGCCCCATCTCGCCCAGGCTGAGCGTGGAAGCGAGCGACTGATTGAAGACGGTAACAGGTGGCGTAGCGATATCAAGCGGAGCCGTTTGCTCAACACTGCCCGGCACTGCCCCCGCTGGCGGAGCATCAGTTGGTCGCGGCAAGGTAGGAAAACCTGGCATCTCGACACCCTCGCTGGCATAGGACGGTGCAGGTTGCGGATCGGCTGCAATCGCGAGACCAGAAAGCCCTATCCCCAACATCAGGCCGCTGACTAGGGCAATGAGGGTAGTTCTGCCTGCCGGCAACTTGGTTTTCACCCGTCTCATAGGGCTTGTTCCTTATCCCGCTTTAGCTCAGGCCGTTTCTGCTGCTTTTTTGCTCGACGATCGCGCCAGGAGAAATAGAACAACTCGAAAATACAGCGCAGGATGCCCAGCAAGGATCGCAGTGGCCGATCCTGTGGGAAAGGTTTGGTCTGGATCCAGGCATCTGCCCGCGCCAATACCACCCGCACCAACTCCCGCCGTTTTTCAATCGGCATCTCTTTGAACATTAAGCGGGTCACCGATTTGTCGGCTTCAATCAGTTCTACCGGGAAACTGACGGCACCGGACTTGAGCGATATTTCCACCTCTTCGATCGGATCGTTGAGGAAACGTTCGTCCGGCGTTTTCAATTTGACCCCGCCCATCGAAAGATCCAGGGTTTCGGTACGCATCGCCGCGCCGCTGGCAAAATACAACACTGCAGGTAAAGTGGCATCGATGCGGATGGTTTTTCGGACCTGACGCGTTTCCCGCGCTACGGCAATGGCGGCCAGCAGGATAATCATGCTGAAACTGGCCCAGGCAATATTTAACCAAATAACCTGCGGGTTAGCGCCATAGTGATCCGGCATCACCAGGCGGATCACGCCCCAGGCGCTACCGATTAACAGCAAGGACACGGCGATAATATGCGGCCGGACAATATGGGCGTCGAAATAGTTCACGTCCAGCAACGCGCCTTTATCCGTCACGTTAAACTTGCCGTGCTTTGGCGAGATCATCGTCAACAGGGTCGGTATCACCAGGTGGAAACACATTACTGTTTCATAGATTTCCCCCCAGAACGAATAGCGATAGCGTCCGTTGGCTCTGGAGTTGATATAGATCGACATCACCAGATGCGGTAACACATAGGCGAAAATCAGCCCCGCGGAGGAGGCGATGATATTGAGGTTGAACAGCAGATAAACCAGCGGTGCCACGCAGAATATCACCCTGGGTAAGCCGTACTGGAAATGCAGCATGGCGTTCAGATAGCATAAACGCTGCTGCCAGGTCAGGCCGCGCCCCAGCAAGGGGTTATCCACCCGGAAGATCTGCGTCATGCCACGCGCCCAGCGGGTACGTTGGATCACGTGCAGTCCCAAGCGTTCGGTGGCCAGCCCGGCGGCCAATGGCAATGCCAGGAATGCCGTGTTCCAGCCCCGGCGCTGCATCTTCAAGGCGGTGTGGGCATCTTCGGTCACGGTTTCTACCGCGAAACCGCCCACCTCTTCCAGCGCCGAACGGCGGATCACGGCACAGGAGCCACAGAAAAAAGTGGCGTTCCAGTTATCATTACCCTGCTGCACCGGCCCGTAGAACAGTGCGCCTTCGTTAGGGACTTTGCTCGCCTCTGACAGGTTGCGTTCAAACGGATCTGGGGAATAGAAGTAGTGCGGGGTCTGGATCAACGCCAGGCGCTCATCCGCCAGGAAGCTGCCGACTGTCGCCTGCAAAAAGGCGCGGGTTGCCACGTGGTCGCAGTCAAACACGGTGATCAATTCACCCTGAGTCACTTTCATCGCGTTATTCAGATTGCCCGCTTTGGCATGGTGGTTATTGTTGCGGGTAATATAGCCTACGCCCGCATCGGCACAGAATACGGCAAACTCATTACGTTTGCCGTCATCCAGCACGTAGATTTTCATCTTGTCTTTCGGGTAGTCAATACACTGCGCCGCCAAGATGGTGTCGCGCACCACGTCCATACTTTCGTTGTAAGTAGGAATATAGACATCTACCGTTGGCCATAGCGACGTGTCATCAGGCAGCGGTTCAATAGTGCGTTTTAATGACCAGGTGGTCTGAATATAACCAAACAGCAATATCACCAGGGCATACAGCTCGGTGATAAACAGGGCAATACCTAGCACAGCCTCCAGAGAACTGTTGAAATGCAGGGTTTCTGTCGCGCGCCAGTAAATGTAACGTAATGACATCAAGGTCGACATCACAATCATTACCAGGGTAACTTTTTTGCTTTTACTTACCCCTAAAATAAACACGATCGCAATACAGATCAGGCCAAAGATATACTGATTATCACTGCTCATGGGGGCAATGATAATCAACAGGATAAAAGGTAAGGCCAACAGCAGTAAGAAATAAAAGAGTATTTTATTCATAACTAACCAGACAATCCTTACGAAGAGCCATAAATAGACGTAGTATGATGATACGTACCATCTCCAACACTAAGCCCTAAAATTACTGCGACCTTTTTACTGATCTGCTCAATATCAAATGCGGCAGCCGACACCGGGCTTATATCCATGATCGCCCGTTGCGATGCGTTGGCCTCAGGGACACACTCATCGCGGTGGATGGTTCCCAGCAGTTTGTCTTGCAGACGCTGCTCAAAAAATTGCGTCACGTCCCTGCTCAGGGTGCGCCGCATGTCACTCTGGTTTACCACATAATACTCGCCGACTTCATCGCTGATGGGCGCACTCATAAACTTATGCTGCTCAATATTGGGCAATAAACTGAGCGATGCCGTATCGGCCAGCAACACCATAATGCGCATGTCCGCCGCGGCCTGCATGGCCTGCACTGCCGCGTTGCGCCCCGGCGGCATATCGGCGATCACCACCATGCCCGGGATCTTCAGCACCGCACTCAGGCCACGTTGAATGAACATGGGCTCATTGAGCAGATTGTCATCGAACTGAAGGCGCTGCTCGTCAGTGACGTCACCGAAAGGTAAAACGAACAGGTTCGGCCCGACCTTGAGAATAAACTGACTCCAATCGGATAAACTTGCCGACTGGGCAACAAAACCTCGGTTATCGGAAATAGGCACGCCAAAATGCAGCCTTAACGCATTCTGCGTGTCGAAGTCGACAACCAGCACCTTACTGCCGCTACGGGCCAATGCATAAGCCAGATTAGCAGTAACCGTGGTTTTCCCTACCCCTCCTTTCGGAGAACAAACACAGACTAACGGCATGAGGCAATAGACTCTAAAAGTGGTTTAAGTAATGTATTACGGCCAGCGTCCATCACTTCACCGGCAGAGGACGTTTTCTTGCTAAATATCTGCTTAAAACGTTGGTTCTCTGGCTGCGGAGCGGACGGCGAAACGCTTGCAGGGGAATTAAAAGGATTGCCCTTAGCAAGAACGTCACGCGGACTTTCCGGTTGGGCGGTTTTAGTGAGTTTAGGCTCCACCGGTGGAGCAAAACGATCGAAATTATGAGGTATGTGGCCGGGCAAGGCGGTCTTTTCTGTTATCACCGCATTAGGTTGTGCTGGAGGCTCGAACCCTAAAGGCGCGCTGGCCGAGAGATCCGTACTTGTGATCGGCGTTGGCTGCGAGGTGCTGGTAGGGATGCCGCCATTACCTGCCACCTGATCAACAATAGACCAACGTTGCGGAGCCGATGCCACATCGTCGCGAGAAAATTCTTTATAATCAAGCCCTTTGAGATTTGTCTTGTCTTTAAATCCTTGGACATCATCATATTTACTCATAATCCAGACCTATAAGATTACACTTGGCACTGTATGAATACATACAAATCACGAATGCAAAATAACGTGATCTATAACCCAAATACATAATGGAAAACCGTCTATGTATTTTAAGCGCTTCTCTTCTTATGGTTTAGATAGAGTAGCTTACAAGTCCCTTTTTACAACCAAGACGGAGACCCCCCCGCAATCGATGGAAAATCCTGCAAGACCCCAAAGCTGATGGGCTGAGTGTAATCTACTTTTTTAAAGTTATACACTGAGTTTTAAACGTTTTTACCCCGTCTTCTCACATATCCCACCTGCTTATGCCATAATTTAAGTGGTTAGTAACATATAGTTTGGCATTTGAGATTTTTTTACTCAAAATAACCAACACAGCAGTGATAAATATCAGGGGCAACGGTATTCGCCCCTGGTAATAAAGCAGATTATCGCAGTCTGACCTGCCCCTGCTCCAATGTCTCCACTTGGCCTGTAGCGACGAGGCAACAGGCAACCTGCCGAGCGATAGGCTCGGGGATGGCGACCTCGCCAGCCAGACAACGTTCCGTCCAACGTGCCGTAGTTGCGGCATCCTTGGCGGCAGGCACCTCAGCTAACGCATACTGTTCTGGCCGTTCCAGCAAAATCTGCTGCTCACCACCGACGATATAGTGGATTTTTGGACAGCGTTGCGGATTGGCGTAAGCCTCCCCTTCGGTGCCATGCATCAGTAATCCCCGAGCACCTATCTGGCAGAAGAATGAGGCAACGCGATCGACGTATTCCGGATGAGAAACGCTGGCAATGCGCAACACGTCCTGCTCACCAAATGGCGTCGCCAATTTTGCCAGCGTGTGGGCGCTGTTACGCACCCCCATCTTCCAGCGCAAGCCGAGCTGGTTTTCCAACGCTGGCGCAAGTGCCGACACCGGTATAAACACCACATCTCCGCCGTCCAAACGCCGTTGGGCAGTCTGTGGATCTTCAGACCACGGCACCCCAAGCTCACGGAAAATCTCTGCGCTGGTGACGCGCGTGCTGTCGTTCACTACGCCGTGAACCACGACCGGCAGCCCGACTTTGGCCAACAACAGTGCCAGTAATGGCGTCAGGTTAGCTTGTTTACGAGCGCCGTTGTAACTGGGTAGCACCACCGGCATCGGGCGGCCCTGTGGGAATTGCAGCCGCATCACCTGCTGTTGCATCGCCTGATAGAAGCCAAGCATTTCCTCCTCGGCTTCCCCCTTGATACGCATGGCGATCATGATGGCTCCCAACTCCAGAGGTGGCACGGCATCGGCCAGCATCGCCTGATAGAGCTCAAAAGCCGTTTGCCGATCCAGATCGCGCGCATGGTTCTTGCCACGGCCTATTTCTTTGATAATTTTGCTGTAATCCATCGTTCGCTCTGCAGAAAACATTTGCACTAAGCATACCTTATCCGCGACGGCGCTCAACCTCATCGGCGAGTTGCTGTTGGCAATCGTCACCGGCTCGCAGGCCGTCAATCACCCCGGCTATATCGGCAGCGCTGCGGTTCTGGCTCATTTTCCATTTCCCTTCACGCCGGGTGACGGCGATTTCGATGCCGACAATACCTTTGATATTGGCGGCAATATACTCCGCTGGCGCATCGTCAAGACGCCAAGGTTGCGGCTGATTGCCTTCATGCACCGCCGTCAGTTCCGTTAGCAGTTGGCGCAGCCAGAAGCTATCTTGCGTGACCGTTGGCGTCCCCCACATGTGTACGGCGGCATAATTCCAGGTCGGCACCACTTTGCCAGTGTGCCGCTTGGTTTCATACCATCCGGGCGAGATATAGCCTTCGGCCCCCTGGAATACTACCAGGCATTCTTGCCCGGCTTGCAGCACCGACCAATGTGGGTTACCTCGCGATAAATGCGCCCTGAGTGTCAGTTGCCCCTGCTCATCGGTATCTATCAGAAAGGGGATCGGATCTGCTACCAAACCCTGTGGCCCCAGGCTAACGATCAGCCCCAGAGGATTGGCGCGCACCAAGGCTATCTGGGCGTCTAAATCGTCTTCACGGAATGACTCTAGTTGATACATGGCTTAGGTTTTCCTTGTGGATTGGGGCTTGCTGGACATAGCGAGATTTACCCACCCTAGCGGAATAAGATAGTATCCATAAACATACAATGGAATGATGTATTCCCCATCAAACATGGAATGAAAAATGGAAATCTATCTCACTCTGGCCGCGATCGCCGTGGTGCTGATCTGGTCCGTGATGACTTATAACCGCTTTATCTCCCTGCGCCGTTTCAAAGACGAAGCCTGGAGCGGTATAGCGGTGCAGCTCAAACGCCGCCACGATCTGGCCCCCAACCTGTTGACCCTGGTGAAGCGCTACGCTCTGCATGAGAAAGAGCTGTTTGAAACCCTCTCGCGCCAGCGCAACGACCTGCTTGGCAACACCCCTCAGGTTGCCGAGAGTGAAAAAGAGTTTTCTGGTGCTTTGAGCCGAATTTTTGCGCTGGCAGAAGCCTACCCAGAGCTGAAAGCCAACCAAAACTTCCTCTCCCTGCAACAATCTCTGGCAGAGATCGAAGAACAACTGCAAATGGCACGCCGCTATTTCAACGGTACGGTGCGCGATTTCAATATTCTGGTGGAGTCGTTCCCCAGTTTAATCCTGGCCCGGCTGTTTAATTTTAAAGCGGATGCGTTCTTCGAACTCGAAGATCCCGAGGAAGCTAAAGTTCCACGGATGGACTAGCACGATGGCTGCAATATCTGGTTGGGTAGTGCGCATTTTATGGGTGTTATCGCTATTGATGACAGCAGCCGCGCCGGCTACGGCTGATGATATCGCCGTTGGGGCAGCCTCCGTTGCCGAGGCTCCCGACAGAGAGGCTGTGCCAGCAAGTGCTCCCCGTTGGGTACGTGCCTATGAGCATATTCTCTCATTTGATACCCATGCGCACTTTAACCCAGACGGCAGCATGGAAATGCGGGAAAACATCAAGGTGCTGTCTTTAGGGCAAGAGATACGCCGTGGGATTTTCCGCACCCTGCCGCTCACCTGGAACCGCCAGGACGGCAAGATTTTCAGCGTCGATTATCAGATCAAAGAAGTATTGCGCGACGGCGTTGCCGAACCCTATAGCCTGGATAAAACATCAAAGACGCTGACAGTGCGTATTGGTAGTGCCGAGCACATCTTGCAACCGGCGATTTATAACTACCAGATCCGCTATCAGGTCAGTAACCACTTCAGCCGTTTCCCCGAGTGGGACGAACTTTACTGGAACGTCACGGGGAACGATTGGGCCTATCCAATCACCAAGGCCAGCTTCCAACTGGAGCTGCCGGACGCCAGTAACTATCTGGATAACGAAGGTAGAGACTCCCGGCTGCGTTCCATCGATGTCTATACCGGAACGCTGGGCGCAAAAGAGCACAACGCCAGCATACTTCCCGACGGAGGAGTGCAAACCACGCAACCGATGGACCAAGGCGAAGGACTGACCGTTGTCTACACCTGGCCACGCGATATTCTGGCCGGTGCCGCTGCCCCGCAAGCATCTTCACCGTTGGTGCACCTGCTGTTACCCACGCTGGCAACCAGTGCGATCTGGATACCTGTGCTGCTGCTCGCGGTCTATTGTTTGTGGTGGTGGCGTAACAACGTGACCGCAATTGGCTTGAAGATGCCGCCAGTTGTGCCGCTATATACGATGCCTACCACCCTGTCGCCAGGCTATCTGCGGTTTATTACCCAGCGTAAGTATGACGACGTGGCTTTCAGCAGCGATTTGCTGGAGCTGGTCGCCAAACGTGGCGCAGCGATCACGCTTAAAGCGAGCAAATCCACAGGCCCGTGGTTTTCCAGGTTTCAATCGGCGGATGAACAATGGTTATCGTACCAACCAGATGACAATAACAAGCGCTTGACCACCAGCGATAAGCAGTTACTCGGCCTGCTGTTTAGCGGCAGTCGCAAAAATATCAACCTCGGCCTGGCCTATCAGCGACCAATGCAAAATGCTCGTAAATGGTTGGAAAAACGCAGTGAAGACCAGCGTGAGAAATTATTCAACAAATGGGGTAAACCGGTGCGCCGCGCAGTCTATATCATGCTGCTGATCCCGGTGATCTGCGGGGCGTTGTTTAATCTTGGCGCGGCAGTAATCACCATTCCTGCCCTGATTTTCCTGCTGTTCGGGATCTTGCTGCTCTCTTTACCGTTGAGATTCTTATTGAGTCCGAGAAAAACCTGGAATACTTTTGGGTTCATCCCCTTGGTTATTGCTCTTCTATTTGGCCCGTTAACCACCTTTGGCGGTGGCGCTTTCTTATTTGGCATGTTGCCCCTGACGCAGTTTCCAGCCGGGTATATAGGCGCGCTGCTGGCCGCCGTTCTGCTATGCATAGCTTTTGGCTGGATGATCCCGCGATACACCCAACGGGGGCTAAATGATTTGGCCACTGCGCAAGGGCTGAAACTGTATCTGGGTACGGCCGAGAGAAATCGCTATCAGGCACTTTACCCACCCGATCAATTGGTTGCCCATTTTGAAAGCCTGTTACCGGCGGCGCTAGCGCTCGGCGTGGGCAAGACCTGGGCCAATACCTTTGCCGAATATCTCAGTAAATCCGGGGCTATGTCGGAAGCCTTTGTTGACGCAGACTGGCAGCGCGTGAATCGCTTTAGTCGTTCCTGTACCGCATCGTCTATGGCAACACCCAGCAGCAGTTCAAGCTCCGGTTCAAGTTCATCAGGCTCCAGCTCTCGGGGTTCTGGATCTTCCGGTGGTGGCTCATCGGGTGGGGGTTCCGGCGGCGGCGGCGGTGGGGGCTGGTAATTGCCCCAATCAAGTTGAAAAGCTATTAAGCATGGAAGGATAAATGGCTGGTTTGTTTGATAAGGCATTACGTATTTTCTGGCTGATGTTGGTGTTGGTAAGCAGTGCTGCTCAGGCGGCCGACAGCGAAGTGCCACAGGGAGAACCCGAACATATTCTCTCATTCGATACCGTGGCACATTTTAGCCCCGACGGCAGTATGGAGGTGTGGGAAAACATCAAGGTGCTGTCTTTAGGACAAGAGATACGCCGTGGAATTTTCCGCACCTTGCCGCTGACCTGGTATCGCCAGGACGGCAAGATTTTTAATGTCGACTATCAGATCAAAGAGGTGCTGCGAGACGGAGAACCGGAGTCATTCAGTCTTGATCAGGCCGTGAAAGCGCTGACCGTGCGTATTGGCAGCCCCGGTCACATCCTGCAACCGGGGATCTATCACTATGAAATCCGCTATCAGATCGGAAACCACTTCAGCCGCTTCAGCGAGTGGGATGAACTTTACTGGAACGTAACGGGTAACGACTGGAGCTATCCGATAGATCATGCCAGCTTCAAACTGGAGCTGCCTGATGCCAACCACTATCTGGACAGTGTAGGTAAAGACACCCGGCTTCGCTCAATTGACGTTTACACCGGAGCCCTCGGGGCAAAAGATCACAATGCTCGGATCCAGCCCAATGGTAGTGTCCAAACCACACAGCCACTCCGCCAAGGCGAAGGCCTGACCGTTGCCTACACCTGGCCGCGCAGCATTTTGGCAAGCGCAAGCGCTCCGCAAGCCTATTCGCCGCTGGCGCACTTGTTATTGCCCACAGAAGAAACCCGCGTGATCTGGATCCCCATGTTGATCCTTATTGGCTTTTGCTTGCTGTGGTGGCTTAAAAACGTGACCTTCACCAGGCTGAAGATGCCACCGGTTATACCGCTGTATGCCATGCCCGCGACGATGTTGCCAGGTTATCTGCGCTTTATTACCCAGCGTAAATACGACCACGTTGCCTTCAGTAGCGACCTACTGGATTTGATCGCCAGACGTGCCGTGGCAATTACGCTCAAAGGAAAAAAGAACCTAGGCCCCTGGTTTTCCAAATCCGTGCCGAAAGAGGATCAATGGCTATCGCGCCAACCTGCTGGTAATAACAAACGGCTAACGGCCAACGATAGACAATTAATGAATCTGCTGTTTAGCCTCGATACCAGCCACATCAGTCTCGGCGAACCTAATCACAGACCAATGCAAAAGGCCCGCACATGGCTGGCAAAGCGCTGTGAAGTCCAGCAAGAAAAATTATTCAGCAAATGGGGTAAACCTGTTCACTACGCTGCGTATATCACATTGCTGACACTGTGGATCTGTGCGGCATTCTTTAACCCCACCGCTGCGGTGGTCGGGATCGCCGTTCTGCTATTGCTACTGCTCAGCATCACGCTGTTTATTTTACCGTGGGTATTCTTATTTAGCCCGGGAAGAACATGGTCCCCCTGGGGACCTATCACTCTGGTTTTTTCGCTGATAATTTGTCCGTTCTCCCTCGCTGTCAGCAAAATTTTGCTGTTTACCGTGCTGCCCCTGAGCCAATTTCCCGCAGGCTATTTGGGCGCACTGCTGACAGGCTTTCTGCTATGCGTCGCCTTTGGCTGGTCGATCCCACGCTACACTCAGCAGGGGCTGAATGAGCTAGCCATTGCGCGGGGACTGAAGTTATACCTTGGCACTGCCGAGAGACAGCGCTATCAGACGCTTTATCCACCCGATCAGTGGGTCGCCCATTTTGAAAGTCTTTTACCGGCGGCGCTGGCGCTCGGCGTGGGCAAAACCTGGGCCAATACCTTCGCCCAGTGCCTGAAAGACACCGGTGTCAGGTCGGAAACCTTTGGCAATGCAGATTGGAACGGGGTGAACAGCTTCAGCCAATCCTGTGGATCTTCTTCCAGCCCCTCCACCGGCAGCAACTCAGGATCGGGGTCCAGTTCCAGCGGTTCTGGATCGTCCGGCGGTGGCTCATCGGGTGGGGGTTCCGGCGGCGGCGGCGGTGGGGGTTGGTAATTAGCAGCGCTGCGCCGGGCAAACCGGCGCGATAAAACTTTAGTCGCCCCTGCCTAGCTGACGGTGGGTATAGAGCAGCAGAATCAAGGCAACCAGCATCGCCAACAGGTTGTAACCCATAGCACCAGCAAAGGCTCTGGCATAATGCTGTAGATCTGCGCCCCCGGCCAGCAACGGAACAAAGAACATGCCGCTGGCCGCAATCCCCAGAGCACTGCCTACCTGCTGTACAGTTGACACCAAGCCTGCCGCCATACCGGCCTGATGCTCCTTCGCCAAGCCAAGCACCCAATTAAGCAAGGGCGTCATACTCAATGCCTGGCCAAAGCCCAAAATCATCAGGCCGGGTAAAAGCTGTAACGGATGGCTGAACGCTCGTCCCCATAACACCTGTACCACCAGCAATACCAAGCCACTGGCGTAGACCACCACCCCGCCAGCCAACACAATATTCCCCCAGCGTTGCACCCAGCCCGGAGCCAAAAAGGAGGCCAGCATAAAGGCGGCACTGGCCGGAGCAAACAGGCAACCCGCCTGGAACGGCGTCAACCCTATTCCTGCCTGTAACAGCAGGGCAAAACAAAGAAAGAATGAGGATGCGGTGGAGTAGATTGCCAGCACAATTACCGTGCCGCGGGCAAAGTGACCTTGGTGAAAAAGCGCCGGATCGAGCACCGCATCACCGGAGTGACGGGCAAGTTGCCGTTCCCAACGCACAAACCAAGCTAACAGCGCCACTGCCAGCACCATCATCGGCACGGTCCACCAAGGCCAGTGACGCGATGGGCCCTCCAGTAACGGGAACAGTAACAGCAGCAAACCGCCAGCGGCCAGCAGCAGACCTTTAGCATCCAGCCGCTGCGCCTGCTCCAGCCTGGACTCCGGAATACGTCGCGCAGCCATCATCGCCAGTATGCCAATCGGCAGGTTGATCAGAAAGATCATGCGCCAACTGCTGCCCAGAATATTGGCCTCGATAATAAAACCGCCCAACACCTGGCCACAAATCGCCGCCAGCCCCAGCGTCATCCCCAAACGAGCAAAGGCTCGCCGCCGCTGCTCTTCGCCATACAGCACGCGTAATAAGGCATAAATTTGCGGAAACAGCAGCGCCGCCGCCGCACCTTGCAAAAAACGAGCAACAATCAACATCCACAGCGAACCGGCCAGACCGCAAAGCGTCGAGGTCAGCGCAAAAGCCAACATGCCATAGCTAAACATACGCCGCCGGCCGAAGCGGTCTCCCAAGCGTCCGCCAGCAATCAGCAAGATGCCGAAGGCCAGTTCATAACCGGCGATAATCAGCCCAACTTCAGCAAAGCTGGCGTTGAACTGTTGCTGGATCACCGGCACCGCTACGTTAACCACAAACAAATCGAACATGGTGACGAACCCACCGAGTAACAACACCGGCAGCCCCGGTAATCCGACCTTTCTGTCAGACAAGGTATGCTCCATAACGCCTCCTGATAACATGATGGCGGCAGTATGGAACATGCTTTAAACTATTACTATATAGCCACTTATACTATTACCAAGAGTAACAGGACCCACCGATGCCACCACGTACCCTTAACCGCACCCGTCAAGAGCTGGCAGATTTTCTGCGTATGAAGCGTGAAAAACTCTCTCCCCAGGCCGTTGGCCTGCCGAGCGGTACGCGGCGGCGTACGCCTGGTCTAAGACGTGAAGAGGTTGCCGCATTAGCTGGCGTGGGCCTGACCTGGTACACCTGGCTGGAACAGGGGCGGGAAATCAACGCTTCGGTGGAGTTTCTGGAGGATCTGGCACGGGTTCTGAAGCTGGATGCGACCGAACGCTATCATCTGTTTTTACTGGCGCATCAGCGGCCCCCGGTGGTAGCAGGCCATCAATGGTGCCAGGTTACCCCCTTGGTACGCCGCTTGCTGGACGATCTTACACTGCGCCCGGCCTATGTGATGAACCTGAGCTGGGATATTATCGCCTGGAACCCTGCGGCAGACTGCCTGTTTGCCATCACTGAACGTCAGCCGGAACAGCGCAATATGCTGTGGATGCTGTTTGCCGATCCCGAACTCAATCAACGGTTGATGGGATGGCAGGAGCAGGCGCCGCAAATTCTGGCCAGCTTTCGCCGTGATTACGCCCGCGCTCCGCAAGATGCCACCATGTTGCAACGCATTCAGGCCCTGAGCGATGTTTCACCCCAATTTCGCCAACTGTGGCAGCAGCACGATATTCATGGCCGCTGCCAGGGGCAACGCACTTTCCTGGTTGCAGGGGCTGGCGAGGTAACGTTTGAACACGCCTCGTTTATTGTCGACGAAGAAAACCACCTGCGGTTGGTCATGTACAGTGCTCAGCCTGATTGCCCTGCCAGTGCCGCCTTTGAGGCAATGCTCTAGCTTATTTCCGGCTGTCGAAAATAAGCTTGCAAGCCAACCCGGCAAACACCCCACCCAACAAATAATTAGGCCAACGAGCAATGAATTGGCGGCCAGTAAAGCGGCTTTTTAAACGGTTTACCACCAGGATCACGGCACTGTTAATCACCAGACCAATAGCATTCAACATAGTGGCCAGAATCAGCATCTGTACCACCACGGAACCACTCTGCGGATTGATAAATTGCGGGAACAGTGCCAGCACAAACAACGCCATTTTCGGATTGAGGATATTGGTCAACAAGCCCTGCTGAAAAATTCGCCTTACTGATACGGCCTGTAACCCTGCAGAGGCCTGCAAACTGCTGCCTGAACGCAGCGTTTTCCATGCCAGATACAGTAAATAGGCCGCCCCTAACAAACGTACCGCATCATAGGCCAGCGGCAGCGCAACAAACAGCTGTGAAAGGCCCAGCGCCGCCGCCAACGCGTGGCAATAGGTTCCCAGTTGTATTCCGGCCAGAGAAGCGAAGCCAGCGCTTCTCCCTTGGCTTAGGCTTCGGGAAGCGATCAACAACATATCCGGGCCTGGGGTCACCGTCAGCGCCAGACAGGCTCCGGCGAATAGCAACAACGTAGACATTTCCACCATAATCACCTGTACTAAGAGGTTTAAAAGCAAGATCCATAGTAGCTAGAAAGTCGTTTTGCCAGAATACATTTGTCAGCGGGTACGGCGGCGAGCAAACGGATTTTTGCGCTTTTTCTCTTTCTTGGCAGCCTCTGCTGCAGATTTCAACGCCGCTTTATGGGCTTTGTCCGCCTCCGGCACCTCGCGCTGTTCTATCGGGAATACTGGCAACGCCGCCAACAGCCGTGAACCGTAGCTTTTGGTCAACAGGCGACGGTCATAAATCACGATTTCACCGTGGCACTCGTTGCTACGGATCAGGCGGCCCACCTGCTGGATCAGGTTAAACGACGCGCTTGGCAGGCTCTGCACCTCAAACGGATAACGATTGAGGGATTTAAGCCATTCCCCCTCGGTGAGGATCACCGGGCTATCGATCGGCGGGAAGGCAATCTTGTGGATATGCACTTGGGTCAGCAGTTCACCTTTCAGATCCAAGCCTTCGGCAAATGACTGTAGCCCGACCAACACGCTGGCAGTGCCCTTCTCTACCCGCTTACGGTGTTCTTCCACCAGCCGGTAGCGTGGCTGATCGCCCTGCACCAGTAACATCAGACGCAGATCGGTGACATAGCTGAGGAAGGTCTGCATCGCACGGTGGCTGCTGAACAGGATCAGCATCCCTTTATGCTGACCGCTGGCCTGCTCGCCACGGAAAAAGCGTGCCATCTCTTCCAGATGCTCGGCCTCATTGGCCATCGCCGGTTCAAAACGCATCTTGGGAATGACGATTTTACCCTGTTCGACGTGATTAAACGGCGAAGACAGCGTTTCGAAGCGATCGCCCGCCTTTTCGCTCAGCCCACTCATCTCTTGCAGCCGTGAAAAACTATTCAATGAACGTAACGTTGCCGAGGTAACCACCACATGTGGCACCTTGCGCCACAGCAGTTTTTCCAACTGATCGCTGACGCGGATGCCCACGCAATGCAGATAAAGATGGGTAACGTTATCGCGTAGTTCACGCGCAATCCATTTGGAGATCGGCGCATTGGAGGATTTATCCATCGCCGCCAGCCGCCACAGCTTGCTCATCGCCTCCAGATAGCCCAGCGTGCGGCTCATCTGGATGATGGAACGATGCAACCGCACAATATCGTGCTTGCCGGTCTGCTCGGTGAGGTCGTTAAGAATAAATTCGGCCAGGCCGCGCAGGCCGTCCGTCAGTTTGAACAGGCGCGCGCAGATCTCTACCATTTCGGCAGGAAGTTCGCCCATTTCGAAGCGATATTCAGCGTTGCCGCTGTCTGGCGGCAGATAAGCGTTGGCCTGGTGCTCAAAAATCTGGATCAGCTCGCGCAATTCTTCACAGTGGTTTTTTAGCCGTTCGCTATTGGCTAACCCCGGCGGGTTCTTTGGCCGGTACTGTGTCATGCACTGTTCCACCTGGCGCACGATCATATCGAGCTGGAGGTTGGTTGACAGCCCGGTGATCTCACCGTCAATCTCCAACGCATCCCGTGCCACCTCCGGCAGGTGATGGCCTTCGTCCAGCACCAGCAGCAGCTCTTTTGGGTTCGGCAATACCGACTCGGTTTCCAGCGCAGCCATCACCAACGCGTGGTTGGCTACCACCACGTCGGCGGTTTCAATTTCTTTGCGGGCGATATAGAACGGGCATTCACGAATATAGTGGCAGTTGCGCCCCAGGCAGTTGGCCTTGTCGGTACTCAGCTTGCCCCAGAGGGGGTCATCGATTGATAGCTGGTAGTGATCGCGCAAGCCATCCCATTCATGGCGCGCCAGGGCTTTCGCCAGCTTTTGGCACAGCGCCTGCTCTTCACCACTGGACGGCGCCAGTTCGTCTTCGTCCAGGTACAGCATCAGATCGCCCTGTTCGACCACGTCGGTGCTCATCGCCGCCAGATTACGCGGGCAAACATAGCGCCCACGGCCAAACGCGCCGGTGAATTTCAGATCGGGAATGATCTTTTTCAGCAGCGGTAGATCTTTGCTGTAGATCTGATCCTGCAGCGCCACGTTGGCGGTACTGACCACCAGCGGTTTGCTTTCGGCACGGCCAACGGCGATACCCGGTATCAGGTACGAGAGCGTTTTACCCACGCCGGTTGGCGCTTCGATCGCCAGATGGCGAGGGTAATCTCCGGCCAGAGTCTTCGCTACTTCAGCGATCATCTGTCGCTGAGGGGCACGGGAAATAAAATCCGGTATTTGCTGCTGCAGGGCTTTGTACCACTGGCCTATCTGATCTTTAACTGCGGGGGAAAGCGCCATTCAACTCTTATCTAAACGAAATGATGGCGCTATTGTCCCACAGACCGTCCGCGGCGTCAGCCCGAGTTACAATTGGCTGGTCAACATTGCGCCCCCCCCTCAAGAAAGCCCCTTATCCCACAGTGGGACATCGAATTTTTTGCGCATAACCTCGCATTGTTTGCACAACAGAACCCCGCCCATCTGCAACAAAAAATGCATCTGCTGGGTTATTTTTCACTATTCGATATCCATTTACCTGACCTGTCATAAATACATCACACAACTACGGTAAAAAATCTGCGCTGCGCTAACTCCGGCAGCAAAGTAGCATCGTAATAAAACAGATGATCAGCGTCTTTCAATCTTACAAAGCAGGGAACACCATGAAACCTAATCTTCTTGCCGTTATTGCGGCACTTTTCATTGCCCAGACCGCACAGGCAGCAGAGATCTACAATAAGGACGGCAACAAGCTTGATTTTTATGGCCGGGTAAAAGCACTACACTATTTCTCTGACGACACCAGCAATGATGGTGATAAAACCTACGTACGTATCGGCTTTAAAGGGGCAACCCAGATTAACGATATGCTGACCGGCTATGGCCAGTGGGAATATCAGATCGCCGCCAACCATAGCGAATCGGATGGCACTAAAGACACTAAAACCCGTCTTGGTTTTGCTGGCTTGAAAGTGAAAAACTTTGGTTCATTCGACTATGGCCGTAACTACGGCGTTATTTACGACGTTGCCGCCTGGACGGATATGCTGCCGGAATTCGGCGATGATACCTATATCAAAACCGACAACTTTATGACCGGACGCGCCAACGGCGTGGCTACCTACCGTAACAACGACTTCTTCGGCTTGGTCGACGGCCTGAAGTTTGCGTTGCAGTACCAGGGCAAGAACGAAAACGATGGCCGTGCCGGCAGTAAAGCTAACGGCGACGGCTTCGGTCTGTCTTCCAGCTACGAGATCATCGATGGCGTCAGCGTTACGGCCGCCTATGCCTCTTCTAACCGGACTGCCGGCCAGAAACAGGGCAGCTATGGCAAGGGCGATAAAGCCGACGTGTGGGCAACCGGCCTGAAATACGACGCCAACAGCGTATATCTGGCCGCTACCTATGCCGAAACTCATAACCTGACGCCAATTTCCGGCACTGCGACCATTAATAATGCCGCGACCTCCGTAAGCGGGTTTGCCAATAAAACCCAGAACGTGGAAGTGGTTGCGCAATATCAGTTCGACTTTGGCCTACGCCCGTCACTGGCTTATGTTCAGTCTAAGGCAAAAGACATTGAAAATATCGGTGACACCGACCTGGTGAAATATATTGATGTAGGTGCTTACTATTACTTCAATAAAAACATGTCCACCTATGTGGATTATAAAATCAACCAACTCGATGACAACAACAAGCTAGGTCTGAAAACCGACGACGTGATTGCCGTGGCTCTGACCTATCAGTTCTGATTTACGCTGTGAAACATAACCACTACTGCAATTTATAGCTACGGCTATTTCTGAAGTGACTTCGCCGGGCAAATTCGCCCGGTTTTTTCATCACGATTTAGCTCACAAATCCGGCAAAACAGCTTAATACTTGCCTGATTGGCCGATCGCCGCTAGATATAGAGGTCTCATCGCTGCCTTTGGAACCGCCATGCCTATTGATAGCCAGTTCGAGTTTCACACCGCCTTGCCCTACAGCAGTATGCAATTGGCGCAAATACTCAGCCACTGTTTTGAGAACTACATTGTTCCCTTTGTGATCGACGGCGAAACCTTTAGCAGCCGCTTTGCCGCCGAAGACCTCAGCCTGAATCAAAGCATTATCGTCACCCACCAGCAGCACCCGGTGGCTCTGGCCCTGATCGCGCGCCGGGGTCAACATAGCCGTGTAGTGGCCTTGTCTATCCGGCCGGAAATGCGTGGCAGAGGGTTAGGCAGGACGTTGATGCAACGCATTATCGCGGATGCTCATACGCGAGGCGACCGCCGGCTTTCGCTGGAGGTGATTGCCGGTAATCAAGCGGCACTGGCGCTGTATCAACAGGCTGGCTTAGCCATCACCCGTACGCTATTGGGATTTCACGCCCCCTTGGCAACCCCGGAATCCTCGGCAGCCTTGCAACAGATCGACCCTTTGGCTCTTGCCCAGCAAATGACCGCCGACGGCCAGCATGGCTTGCCGTGGCTGATCGCCCCAGAGTCACTGTACAAGCTGCCCGGTACCCCACGCGCCTTCACTCTGGACCAGCAGGCTTTTGCTTTGGTGATGCCGGGCGCACAGCAGTGCCATCTGCGCATGATTTATGTGCCACCAGCGCTTCGCGGCCAAGGCCAGGCGCGCCGTCTGTTGCAAGCGCTGCAAGCCCAGTTTGCCCCACTGGCGCTGTCGGCCAATGTGTTTGTCCCAGACGACGTGGCCCCCTTCTTCCAGCACCTTGGCTGGCGCGAAGATCCGTTGCGTCAGTTTGAAATGACAATGGCAATGTGATGCTCTCCCCCTGATTGGTCCAGGGGGAGAATTGTGGGGCGTGGGTTACAGCAGTGTACGTAGCAGAATAAACATCAGCATACTCAACACCACGACCACCAGCGTATTACGCAGGAAAACGGCCAGAACAATGGCGAACACGGCTCCCCATAGATAAGGGTTTTCGGGTAGAGCACGCCACTCATCTCCGTTGAAGGCGATGATTGGTCCGCAAATGGCGGTCAGTACCGCGGGTACCGAGAAGCTCAACAAAGTTCTCATCCGTTGCGATAAGCGCACCGGTAGGCCTGGTGCCAGGAAACAGTAGCGGTTGAAGAAGACGATCACGCCCATCAACACAATGGTCAGCCAGATCATTCTTTCCCCCTGCTGCACAGCAGCCCAACCAGCATCGCCACCACGGTGGTAATAATCAATGCCCCAGGCACCTGATAATGGTGCAAACCAATCGACAGCACCAAGGATGTCAACACGCAGGCCAGCACCGGCAGATTACGTACCAACGGCACAATGATGGCGATAAAGGTCGCGGCGATCGAGAAATCAAGCCCGTAGCGATCCAGATCGATGCTGCTGGCCGCCACTACGCCGAGCAAAGTGGCAAAGAACCAGCTCAAATAGAACGCCAGCCCTGCCCCCAGTGCATACCAACGGTTAAAGCGTACCGGGCCATGATCGCCAGTCAGGGCAAACAGCTCATCGGTCAGCAAAAACGCCAGTGCGACACGCCATCTCAACGGTAGCGGAGCAATACATTCCCGCAGGCGCAGGCCGTAGAGGAAGTGCTGGGCGGTGACAAAAAAAGTGGAGATCAGGATCGCCAGCATACCGGCACCGCTCTTGATCATCCCCATCGCCACCAGTTGGGAGGCCCCGGCAAAAACAATCGCCGACATTCCCAGCCCCTCTGCCGCCGTCAGGCCACTCTGGATCGCCATTGAACCTGCCAGGATCCCCCAGGGCAATACCGCCAGGCACAGCGGCAGGATCGCCACTGCCCCCTGCAAGGCCGGGCGCAGGCGCAACGTTGGCGGCTCCGTGAGTGTTGATTGGTAAGTCATTATTTTCTCCTTCGAACGAAGGAGTAGAATAGCGCAGGAAAGAGGGCGAGTATTGTATCCGCTTGCGTATTTATCTCAACGATTTGACGTAGTCACCGGGCGTCACACCGATGGACTTGCGGAAATGACGGTGGAAATGACTCTGATCGTGAAAACCGCAGGCCAGTGCCGTCTCCAACACGCCATTGCCCGCCTTTAACAGCTGGCGCCCTTTACGTAAACGCGCCTGGATCTGATAGGCATGGGGCGGCAAACCGGTCGCCTGTTGAAACTGACGCAGTAAATAATAAGGACTTAGCCCGGCTTTCTCTGCCAATTCCAACAGGGAGATATTGGCCTCGGGGAAATCATCCAAGAAGGCTTTGATCCGCGCTATCTGGCTTTGCGCTTTACTTTGCGTGGCGGGTTCTATGCGGCTTTTGCCGTGGCGCAGCATTAACCAGGTCAGCGCCGAAAACACCAATGTCTCCTTCACCAGACGGTTTTCGTTACTGCGCATCATGCCAAAGGCTAAGCGTAATTGTCCGGCGAGCCCGGCATCCTGCACCACTGGGTTAGGGAAATAGGGGGTGGCCCCGGCGACGGTTTTCAGATCGCGGGATAAGAACGCCAACAGCTCCGGTTTGGGGTACATGGCCTGATAGGACCAGCCGTCTTCGCTGGCAGAGCTACCGGTATGGATATCATCGGCGTTGACCAGGATCACACTGCCCAACGGCGCGACATGCTCGCCGCCGGTACGGTAAAAACGCTGGGCCCCCTCATCGATCACACCTACGCAGAAACCCTCGTGACTGTGGCGGGAGAAGGTCTGGCGGCGATAGGTGGCCTGCAATACTTCCAGCCCGCCGAGATCGTCGACGTGCATGAAATTAGCCTGTTCCTGACGCCCTTTCCTGCTCACGCTCTCTGCCATACTTACCTTCCCCGCTGAATGAAAAGCATTCTAGCACTCACCTGAACCAGGCGTTTGTACAAAATTGCTCGGATCCTCGGTTGGCTGGCTAATGGCCGCGCTGCGCCAGGCGCTGTAGATAGCCAACAGCGGGGCCAAGGCAAACAGCAGGAACAGCCAATGAGCAGCGGAAGCCGCACCCTCAATGCCACCCGGTGTGGTAAATCCGGCCAGATTGGTGACCATCCCCGCCAATGCCGCGCCAAACGCCGTGGCGAACAACTGCACCGTGGTGATGGAAGCCCCGGCGATGTCCTTATCGGACTGAGGGGCCACCTGCAAAATGCGTGTCAGCAGGTGCGGCCAGCCAAAACCAATACCGAAACCGACCAACGTCAAAGCCAGCACGATCGGCCCTAGCGCCTGCCAGTGGCCGTTAGAAGGAATTGGCATCAGCACTGCCAACCCCAGCAAACCAAGCAGCACCAGGATCGGCCCGCTGATTATCGCCAAACGGATCCCCACGCCGCGCCAACCGGAGCTAAGGATTTCTGAGAGGGTCCAACCCGCTGCCATAGTGGCTGCGATATAGCCGGAAATCAGCGGTGACTGGCCATGTAAGGTTTGCAAGAAGTAAGGCACAAAGATCTCGCTGGTCATGCCAATCACCAACAGAGTGAGCGTAGCGTACAACGAAGCCAGCGCTGAACCACGACGCAGTGCCTGATGTGGCAGCAGGCGGGCGCGGGAATGTCCCTCACGCCGGATTAACCCAATCAACAACAACAACGCCAGCACGATACCGCCCACGTTTAGCCAACCGCTCTCTGCCAGGCTGCCAGCCGATACCACCAATACCGCGCCAGCCAGCAGCAACAACTGCATCAGCGGTAAGGGCGTTGGCCGCTGCTGCGGTTTACCTTTGGGCAGGATACGGAACGTAAAGGCGGCGTACAGCACCATGATCGGCAACAGAATACCGAACGCCCATCGCCAGGCGTTCAATTCGGCAAAAATTCCGCCGACGGCTGGGCCCACCAACGTGGCGATCCCCCACATCGCGGAGATCAGCGCCATGGCGCGTGGCCAGAGTTTCTGTTCAAACACCAGGTTAATCATCGCGTAGGACAGTGCAAAGATCAGGCCGCCGCCAAACCCCTGTACCGTGCGGCCAATCAACATCACCGGCATGGAGGGAGCTAGCGCACACAGCATCGCACCCACGATGAAGAACAGCGACGCCACCAGATAAGCACTGCGCGCTCCGTAGCCACTCAGCAAACTTGCCGACAGCGCCGAGCCTAATATCGAGGCCACCACAAACAGGGTGGTGTTCCAGGCATAGAGATCCAACCCACCGATGTCCTGCACCACCGAAGGTAAAATGGTGGTCGCCACCAGAATATTGATCGCATGCAAGGCGACGCCGAGCGACAGTGCGATGGCACTGGCGGCATTTTTGCCGGAAAAGAGATCGCTCCAACGGCTATTATCATCGGTTATCACGGTTATCGTCCTGTTTTCAGAGGAATGGCATTGAGTTGATCTTGCTATTAGGCTAAATTTAACAAGCAATATCTTGGAATAAGTAAGGGCGAGGCGCTGTAATATGTCAAGAATTAACTTGGAAAATGGCGAATGCACCGCACATTCGGTCAGTGACCGCTTGCTGAAGCTGTTGAAAACCCACGGTCCACAGCAGGCCTCTGAAGCGGGAAAAGTGCTCGGCACCACCGGTGAAGCCGCGCGTCAGCAATTCGTCAAGCTGGCAAAAGAAGGTCTGGTGGAAGCCAAGGCTGAGACCCGTGGCGTTGGCCGCCCGGTACAGCTCTGGCAGTTGACCGCCGCAGGTAACGCCCACTTTCCCGACGCCCATGCCGAATTAACCGCCCAACTGTTGCGCACAGTCCGTGACAAACTGGGTGAACAGGCGATGGACCTGCTGATCGACAGCCGAGAGCAGGAGACCCGAATTAATTATAAACAGGCGATGGTCGGTGCAGCCGATTTACGTGAACGTGTTGCTCGCCTGGCGGCCATCCGTTGCCGTGAAGGGTATATGGCCGAGTGGAGTGAAGAGAAAGACGGCGAGTTTCTGCTGGTGGAAAATCACTGCCCCATCTGCAGCGCCGCAGCGGTTTGCCAAGGATTTTGCCGCGCCGAACTGAACGTATTTACCGAGGTTCTGCAAGCCAAGGTTGAGCGCAGCGAACATATTCTTACCGGTGCCCGCCGTTGTGCCTACCAGATCTCCCAGTCGTAATCCCTTGATTGTATGCCAAGGACTGGCAACCTCCCCCGGTACCACGACACCACTAAACGAGTAGAAAAGCATTGCTTATCGGCCATGGCTTAAGGTTTACTGAGTGTCCTAACGATTTTTCACCCTACCGAATAATAACCCATGCTGAGCCAACAAAATCGTCATCTCCTGCCGTTAATCGGGGCGCTGTTTACGTTATATATTGTCTGGGGATCGACCTACTTCGCTATCCGAGTGGGGGTGGCAAGCTGGCCTCCCTTGATGATGGCGGGCATTCGTTTTCTGATTGCCGGTATCATCCTGTTCGTTTTCCTGTTGCTGCGGGGCCATGCCCTGCCCACTCTGAAACAGTGGGTCGCCGCTGGCACCATTGGCATTCTGTTGCTGGCCGTGGGTAACGGCCTGGTCACGGTTGCCGAGCATCAGGATGTGCCTTCCGGCATTGCCGCGGTGATGGTCGCTACGGTTCCGCTGTTCACCTTATGCTTCAGCATGTTTTGGGGTATCCGCAATACCAAGCTGGAATGGACCGGCATCGCCCTTGGCCTGGTAGGCATTGTGTTACTCAACACCGGCAATAACCTGGTGGGTAACCCGACCGGCGCGCTGTTAATCCTGTTGGCTTCGGCCAGTTGGGCTTTTGGTTCGGTACTCGGCTCACGCATTTCGCTCCCTGCCGGGCCGATGGCCGGTGCCGCAGAAATGCTGGTGGCCGGCGTGGTGCTGACCATCGCCAGCCAACTGAGCGGTGAGCATTTGGATAAAATGCCCACCTTCAGCGGCTTTATGGCGCTCGGTTATCTGATTGTTTTCGGTTCAATGCTGGCGATCAGCGCCTATATGTTCCTGCTGAAAAACGTACGCCCGGCGGTAGCGACCAGCTATGCCTACGTCAATCCGGTGGTGGCGGTGCTGCTCGGCGTCGGTTTTGCTGGCGAATCCCTGGGTCCGCGCGAGTGGCTAGCGTTGGTGATTATCGTCTCGGCGGTGGTATTGGTGACGCTGGGTAAATACCTGTTTGCCCGCCCAGCCAAGGCACAACAGGTCAACTAAATGCCCATCACCCTAACCCTCTCCCAAAAGGAGAGGGGACCAAATGTGCTACCTATTGACTCCCGCGTCTGAGCACTACACCGCAACAAACATTGAAGCAACATACCCCCAATTAAACGAGTGTTGTTTCACCCGGGGAAGGGGCTATAATTCCCGCTGTTCTGGACAACCTGCGAAATAATCATTATGCGGAAAAAAGCGTTCCTCATCGTCATCGCCTTATGTGCCTTCGGCTCTCTGAGCGGCGTGTTCCTGGCCGGGCTGAATATGTACACCCGTTCCACCACGCCACAAGAAGAGACCACAACCACCAATGATGCCGCTGCCGATAGTGCCCCAACGGCCACTATCCAAGCGAAATAACCCGCTTTATAACGCCGTGACGCCAGCGTTGGCCGCCAGCCTTTCAAGCTCGGCCACCCGCTGATAAGCGGCACGCGACACCAGACTAAAATCGCCGATCAGCAGGCTTTCACTGGCAGTATGGTTAACCATGGCACTGGCCGCGGTTCGCAGGATTGTCAATTGTGAATCTGGCGTTCCAGCCGCCGTGATCAACGGCAAGCCCGGTACAGCAGCGGTACGGCCAATAATCTTCAGCCCAGTAACGGCCTGTGGCCGTGCGCGTTTCAACAGGGCAAAGCTGATACAGTCGATAGCCGCAATATCCGCCAGCCCCTCCAGGATCATCTCCAATGAGCGATAGTGGCTGCCAGAGGCGATCGCCTGGCGGAAAAACCGCCCTTCTCGCGCCAACGGTGCAATCAAGGCTCGCAGGCTGTTATACCCCGACTGTGAATCACGGCTGTTATACACCACCACGCGATCGCGAAAATCTTCCAGACGGTCAGCCGGTTCATCCTCACGCACCACCAGCCAACTGCTATAGTTCGCTCCGCTGCAACCTTCCACGCGGTAATGGTAAGTGCCCACCAGCTGTACCTGTGGTAACACCGTCACCAACGGATAACCGCAGGTTTGGCTAAGTAGCAGATCGGGCCGTTGCCAGTGTTGCGCTAAATCCTGCGGCCAACTCAACTCTTGGGGAACCTCTGCCATACCCAGTTGTCGCAGCTTATCACGTAGCGCCTGCCAGAACGGTTCCACCTGTTGGTGGTTAACGCCGTACATCGGTAAAGAGACTATCGCCATGGAAGTTACCCCGCAGAAGATGAGACAGTCAGTCGTTGCTGACGCCAGGCGGTGAGGTAGCCTACCCAACGTTCGAACAGCATGTCGGTAATGATCGCCAACAACGCCACTACCACCGCTCCCTGGATCACGTATGCCGTGTTGAATCCGCTCAGGCCAATGATGATCGGCGTACCCAGCGTTTTGGTGCCCACCGTCGAGGCTATCGCCGCCGTGCCGATATTGATAATCACCGAAGTGCGGATCCCCGCGACGATGACTGGGGCCGCCAACGGCAACTCAACGCGCCACAAAATTTGCCAGCGGCTCATCCCCACACCTTGAGCTACCTCACGCGTACCCGCCGGAACCGACTCTATCCCGGTCAAGGTGCCTTGCAGGATCGGTAATAAACCGTACAGCACCAGTGCAATAATCGCTGGCTGTTCACTAAAGCCCATTACCGGTACCGCCACCGCCAATACCGCGACCGGTGGAAAAGTCTGCCCAACGGCAACCACGGTTTCCACCAATGAGCGAAACTCCCTCCCGGCAGCGCGCGTCACCGCAATGCCAGCGGTTACGCCAATCATTACCGCAATCAGGCTCGATACGGCTACCAGCGATAAGTGCGCAACAACCAGTGAGAAAAAGCTGTCCTGCTGATACACCGGCCGCTCCAACTGTGGGAACCAAGCGGCAAACAGCCCATGCAGATGATTCATGCCGAACACCAACGCGACTAGCAGAGAAAATGTCCAGGGCAACGGATCGCGCCACCAGCGCCTAAAGTTCATGATAGCGCCTTGTGGCTAATCAAATCGCTGAAATGCAACACGCCAAGCGCCTGCCCCTGCTCACCGACAACCGGTAAACGTTCACTACCTCGGGCAACAAACACCGACAGTGCCTCACGCAGGCTCATCATGGCCAGGATCGGTTCCCCATCAGCCTCGCCTGGCCGCATCCTTTCGGCTACCGTACCCAACGCCAACAGTTTGATCCCCCGATCGCTACGGCCAAAGAAGTCACGCACAAAATTATTCACCGGGTTGGTCAACAGCTCCAACGGAGTGCCCTGCTGCACCACTCGCCCCTGATCGAGCAGCACGATCCGATCGGCCAGCCCCAGCGCCTCATCGATATCGTGCGTCACCAGTACGATGGTGCGACCAGAAAGTTGATGAATACGGGCAATCTCAACCTGCAACGAGGCCCGGGTCACCGGATCGAGCGCACCAAAGGGTTCGTCCATCAGCAACACTTCAGGATCGGCGGCCAGCGCCCGTGCCACCCCAACCCGCTGTTGCTGTCCGCCGGAAAGCTGATGTGGATAGCGACGGCGGAACAGCTCCGGCTCAAGTTGCAGCAACTCCATCAGCTCAGTCACCCGATCGCGGATCCGTGCCCGTGGCCACTTCAGCAACTGCGGCACCGTGGAGATATTCTCTTCTACCGTCCAATGGGGGAACAGGCCAATCGACTGGATGGCATAGCCCATTCGGCGGCGCAAATCCTGCGGCTTGAACTTATGAATCTCCTCACCGGCAAATCTGATCTTGCCTTTATCATGCTCGATCAGACGGTTGATCATCTTCAAAGTGGTGGATTTGCCAGAGCCGGAAGTGCCGATCAGCACGGTAAACTCCCCTTCCGCCATGCTCAACGAGAGATCGTCCACCGCCGGTTTCCCCTGAAAAATCTTGCTTACCCGGTCAAAGTTAATCATCTGGCAGTCACTTCCAACATTGAAATTATGAATTTAAACAGCGAATCGACGATCACCGCCATGGCGACCACCGGGATCACCCCGAGCAGCACCAGATCCAGCGCGCTGCTGAGCAATCCTTGAAACACGATCGCACCAAAACCCCCGGCCCCGATCAGCGCGGCCACCACCGCCATTCCCACGGTTTGCACCGCCAGGATCCGCACGCCGGCCAGGAACAGTGGCAATGCCAGTGGCAGCTGTACCCCAAAGAAAATTTGCCCGCGCGTCATTCCCATGCCGCTGGCGGACTCAATCACGCTGGCGGGCACGCTTTGCAAACCTGCGACCACGCTACGCACCAGCGGCAACAGAGCATAGAGCACCAATGCCACAATCGCCGGGGCCATACCGATACCGCTGATGCCTAAGTTAGCCAGCCAAGGGAACGCCGCCGCCAGCCCGGCCAACGGGGCGATCAACAGGCCGAACAGCGCAATGGAAGGTACGGTCTGGATGATATTCAACGTAGAGAAGATCGGGCCCTGCCAGCGGATTGAACGAAAACACAGCACGCCCAACGGCACGCCAATCAGCAGAGCCGGTACCAAGGTAGCCAGCAAGATGGTCAAATGCTGGAGTAACGCAGCGTCAAATACCTCTTGCCGGTTGTGGTACTCCTTCAGCAGGGAAAGCTGATCCAACTGATGGGTAAATAGCAGCAGCGCGGCAGGTAGCATCACCAAAGCGTTACCCAGAATGCGCCACAGGTGCGAGGGAGTGATCCGCGTCATGGCATCTGCGGCGATCAGGCCGCTCAATGCAGCCATTAGCGCACAGCCGCTGCTCCAGGAAGTCCGCGCCAACGGCGAGCCCTGCAATGCCAGTTGCTGCGCGGTATAGCCGCTCAACCAAAAGATCATCGCCAATAGAACAGAGGCAACGCAGGCGGTCAGCCGCGCCCGATTGCGCGTGGGGGTCAACAGGCTGAGCACGGCCAACGCCAGTAATGGCAGCAGCAGCCACAGCGCTGGGCCATGCAACAGTGAAATCAGAGAGATACTCTTGCCAGACAGCAGGCGATTAGGGGCATAACTGAGGAACGGCAGGCCAAAGGCCGCAAGCAGCAGCAAAACAAACAGTGTCAGTAATACGCGGTTTTTCAAGACAATAATCAAAATCACTCCCAGGGTCTAATCAGCCAGTTAAGCGCAGAATGCATAGCTACGCGTAAGCTGACGTCCCCTCCTCCTAACCCTCTCCCACAGGGAGAGGGGACTGAACGTGCCACAAATGGGCTCCAGCACCTAATCCCAACGCCGCATCTTTCCATCTCCTGCGGGGAGGGATTAAACGTTTTAAAGATTGAATCCTGCCCTCAATCGATGCTCCGTATCAGCATCCTCTCTCTGTGGGAGAGGATTGGGATGAGGGGCAATATCAGATTCAGTCGTCAAATCAAGGTTACTTAATCAACCCTTTCTGTTTCAGGTAATTGATCGCCACCTGTTTGGCATCCTGGCCTTCTACGGCGATCTGCGCGTTCAACTGCTGCAAGGTTGGGCCGTCTAGCGTAGCGAATACCGGTTTGAGCAGTTCGGCGATATTGGCGTGCTGCTGCAGCGTTGCCTCACGAATAATCGGAGCCGGGGCGTAAATCGGCTGCACGCCCTGTGGGTCTTCCAACGTTTGCAGGCCCAGCGCGGCTACCGGGCCATCGGTCCCATAGGCCATTGCCGCATTCACCCCAGAGGTTTGTTCCGCCGCCGCCTTGATGGTCACCGCCGTGTCACCGCCAGCCAGTGACAACAACTGATCCTGATTAAGCTTGAAGCCATAAGCATTCTGGAAGGCCGGTAGTGCGTCCGGGCGTTCGATAAACTCTGCCGATGCCGCCAGTTTGAACTTACCACCGTCGTTGATCCACTTGGCCAGATCTGCCAGGGTTTTCAGATGGTTGGCCTGTGCCACGTCCTGGCGAACGGCGATCGTCCAGGTGTTGTTTGCCGGGGCGGCATCCAGCCAGACGATCTTGTTCTGGTCATAGTCGAGCTTTTTGACCTTCTCGAACCCGGCCTGAGCATTTTTCCACGCCGGATCTTTTTCATCGGAGAAGAAGAAGGCACCGTTACCGGTGTATTCCGGGTAGATATCAATCTCGCCGGAGGTGATCGCACCACGCAGCACCTTGGTGGTGCCTAGCTGCAGTTTGTTGGTGGTTTTTATGCCGTTGGCTTCCAGCACCTGCACAATGATATTGCCAAGCAACGAGCCTTCGGTATCAATTTTAGAACCCACGCGTACCGTATCGGCCGCCTGTGCAACACCGCTGGCTCCTGCCAGAACGGTCAAAGCCAATGCCAAAAAACGTGCGCGTAATGGGGTAATAGCCATGCTTTATCCTCTTTGATGATGCTTTCCGGCTATTTCGCCAGATCGATTGGAAAATCCTGCGCGGTATGGGTCCAGCGTATCACATGCTGTTTCCCGACACTCTCCTGTTCAAACGGGTGTACTTCAACGGCAATTGGCGTCACGGCATGATCGACAAACCAGTTGCCATAGCCCTGTACCACAAACTCCTGGCTGCGTTGCCGGTAGGCCTGCTGCTCTGCCAGATAGACTTTTCGCAGCCCATACCAAGGTAAACCGGGTAAATCATGATGCACTAAATGATAGTTCAGATTAAGAAACAGCAGCCGCCACGGCCAAGAGGCCTCATTAATAATAGAACGTGCCTGCGGAGCGTCCACCGCACGATGCTCATAAAACGAACGGATCTTGGTCAACCCCAGCGCCGGGTAGCTCACCGCCAGCAGATAAAAGGCGGCAGAAATGCCCTGCGTTTGCAGCCAGGCAAGCAGAGCCACCAACAGTGCACCCTGTACCAACCACATAGCTAAAGTCCGCAGATCCCCAGCCAGTATGGCTTTCAGGGCATTGGCCAGCGTGGCGGCAATATCCCATGCAGGGCCAAGCGTGACTCGCCCAATCAGGGTGTTACGCACCTTGGCCAACAGAGGCAGCAAAACAGGAAAACGCTGCCACTGCGCCCGGCTGAAATAGTAACTTTCCGGATCTACGGCAGGTTGGGTCAGATGATCGTTGCGATGATGCTGAATATGGCTGTCACGGTACAGCCCATAGGGATACCACACCGCCAGGGGAAGCAGGCCGAACAGTTGGTTGAGCCGAGGCCAGCGTGTGGGATGGCCGTGGATCAGCTCATGCTGCAACGAGAGATACCAAGTGGTCGCCACAATCAGCAGTGGTGTACCCAGCCAGGGGCCAAGCTGCTGCCAGTAATGCACCACACCGAACCAACTACCGTAAACCAGCAGCATAATTCCCCAGGTCGGCAGTTCCAGCCGCCAGACCCATTGCCGGTTTAGCTGTTGGATCCAGGCTCGTTGTTCGCCGTGCAGATAGTGGCTATGGGGTTTGTCTGAGGGCATTTTCTTGCTCGCTGAGGCTATTTTTCTCAGTATCAGCGAAGCGGATCGGCGCTCAAAATAACAAAAGTGGTAAAGCAAAGTTAAAAATCAGCATCACGACCTTAGGTGCATGGAAGACAATCCTGGCAGGCAAGAATAAGCCTGCCTTGCCAACCTTCAGAGTCATTCCCCCGTAACCGCATAAGCTTGCAACCGCTCACGCCACCAGAGGCTGGCCAAGCCGGTGGCACTTTCTCGCCAGCCAAAATAGGCGGTGTCGCTATCACGCTCTGCTTCCACGCTTTTCGCTACCAACTGGCCGGTTTTCAGATAAGGTTCTGCCAGATAATGAGGCAGATAGCCGCAGCCTAAACCGGCCAACTGCGCCTGCAATTTGGCCTCAAAACTGAATACCGTCAGTTGATCCTGCTCATCCAGCACGTGCAGACTTTGCGGTGAATTCACCCGCGATGAGTCATGAACCACCACTGCGCGATGCTGGCGGATGGTGCTTTTCTGCAACGGTTCCGGCTGGGCGGCCAACGGATGGTTCGGGGCGACGGCAAACACATACTCCAACTGCCCTAGCGGGCTAAAAGCATAGCCCGAGCGCGAAGGCGGCTCACAAATCGCACCGATAATAATATCGGCACAGCCGTGTATCAGCGCCTCCCAAGAGCCAGCCAGCACTTCGTGGCTGAAACGCAGCCGGGTGTGGTGGTGATTACGGTAAAACTCATCAATCAGCGGTAGCAGCCGGGCAAAAGGGAACGATGCATCCACCGCCAGGGTGAGATCGCTCTCCCAGCCACTTTCTACATAGCGCGCCTGCTGCTCCAGATCTTGCGCAGCACGCAGCAATATCCGCCCCTTTTCTAGCATCAGCTTGCCGGTAGCGGTGAATTTTGCCCGGTGGCCGGAGCGATCGAGCAGCGTGATCGCCAGATCGCTCTCCAGTTTCTGCACCATGTAGCTCAGGGCAGAAGGCGTTTTAAACAGCGCGGCTGCCGCTGCAGCAAATGATCCATGACGATCCAGTGCGTCCAGGATCAATAGCGCTTCCAGATTTAGTCTCACCCCTTTCTCCCATAGATAAAAAAACTTAACAAGAAGGTAAAAATTCTACGCTATCTTTGAAAACGGCACCTACCTACCATTCATTCCATTGATACAGCGCATCCGTCTTATTCACAGTAATACAATTGGAAGGTACATTATGTCGAAGTTTCAACTGCTTGATCCGAAAAATTCCGCACTCATCTTTATCGATCATCAACCGCAAATGGCTTTTGGTGTGGCCAATATCGATCGCCAACAGCTGAAGAACAACGTGGTAGCACTGGCCAAAGCCGGCAGCATCTTTAATGTTCCCACTCTTTTTACCTCTGTCGAAAGCGAAAGTTTCAGCGGCTATATCTGGCCGGAACTGCTGGCAGTGCATCCAGAACTCATCCCGATTGAACGTACTTCGATGAACTCCTGGGAAGATGCAGCATTCGTTAAAGCCGTGGAGGCCACCGGCCGTAAAAAACTGGTGATCTCAGCCCTGTGGACCGAGGTCTGCCTGACCTTCCCGGCATTGATGGCACTGGAAGCCGGATATGAGGTTTATGTGGTCACAGACACTTCTGGCGGCACCTCGGTAGATGCCCATGAGCGCGCTATCGATCGCCTGGTGCAGGCTGGGGCAGTTCCGGTGACTTGGCAACAGGTGCTGCTCGAGTACCAACGCGATTGGGCACGCAAAGAAACCTACGATGCGGTAATGGATCTGGTACGTGAACACAGCGGTGCCTACGGGATGGGCGTTGACTATGCTTACACTCTGGTGCATCACGCCCCGGCTCGCTGCGGCAAGTAAAACTGCGCAGGGCTTACCTTGACTGACCGCATTAGCCTCCCGGCCGCACGCCGGGGTTTTTCAGGAGCTGGATCCATGTCCCATCAGCAACACGTTACGCTGGTGATCACTCACCATCTGGCTCCCGGCCAGGAACCAGCCTATGAAGCCTGGTTAAAACGCATCATGCCCGATGCCGCCCAGTTTGACGGCCATCTAGGCGTTAACGTCATTCGCCCATCCGGCAACCAGCAAGCTTATACGGTGCTGGTACGCTTCGATAATCTGGACAATTTATACCGCTGGATCCACTCGCCGCAGCGTCTGAAATATATCGAAGAAGTCACCCCACTGCTGCTGGGTAGCGATCATATTGAGATCCGCCCCGGAGCCGAATTCTGGTTCACACCTGCCAGCGCCAACGTGCGGCCACCGGCCAAGTGGAAACAGTTTTTAATCACCCTGCTGGTGATTTTCCCTTCGACCAATCTGGTGCCCTGGTTTTGGGGCAAGCTGCTGCCGGAACTGAGCGGCACACTGGCTGGACATTTACTCAATGATGCCAGCGTTGTCGCCCTGGTGGTATTCCTGTGGATGCCGTTGGTTACCCGTCTGTTTCATCAATGGCTCACCCGCCATTAAAGGAAAATGCTATGAGTCACACCGCTTCATTGATCATCAGCAACGGTAAATTCCATACCGTCGATCGCGAAAATCCCACCGCTCAGGCCGTGGCGATCAAGGACGGTAAGTTTCTGGCCGTCGGTAGTCAGAACGACGTCATGCAACACGCCGGGCCGGAAACCCAGATCATCGACCTACACGGCCATACGGTGGTGCCCGGCCTGAATGATTCACACCTGCACCTGATCCGGGGTGGTTTGAATTACAACCTGGAACTACGCTGGGAAGGTGTACCTTCACTGGCCGATGCCTTACGTATGCTTAAGGAGCAGGCACTGCGCACACCCAGCCCACAGTGGGTCAGAGTGGTCGGCGGGTGGACCGAGTTCCAATTCGCCGAGCGCCGTATGCCTACGTTGGATGAAATCAACGCCGCCGCCCCAGATACGCCGGTATTTATTTTGCATCTGTACGATCGCGCCCTGCTTAACCGCGCTGCGCTGAAAGTGGTGGGCTACACCAAGGACACGCCAAACCCGCCAGGGGGCGAAATCCAGCGCGACGGCAATGGCAACCCAACCGGGATGTTGATCGCCAAGCCCAATGCCATGATCCTCTACGCAACCTTGGCCAAGGGACCGAAGCTGCCGCTGGAACAACAGGTCAACTCAACCCGCCAGTTTATGCGCGAACTCAACCGCCTGGGCCTGACCAGCGTGATTGACGCTGGCGGCGGTTTCCAGAACTATCCCGAGGACTATCAGGTCATTGCGGAACTGCATGATAAACAGCAACTGACCCTGCGTATCGCTTACAACCTGTTTACTCAACGGCCAAAACAGGAGTTGGAAGACTTCCAGCTGTGGACTGATATGCTCAAACCCGGCCAGGGAACGGACTTCTACCGCCATAACGGCGCGGGTGAAATGTTGGTGTTCTCGGCGGCCGACTTCGAAGACTTCTTGCAACCTCGACCGGATTTGCCTGAAGGTACCGAGGATGAGCTGGAACGCGTGGTGCGCCATCTGGTGGAACACCGCTGGCCGTTCCGTCTGCATGCCACTTACGATGAATCTATCAGCCGGATGCTGAACGTGTTTGAGAAGGTTAACCGCGAGATCCCCTTTGCCGGTCTGCACTGGATTTTTGACCATGCAGAAACCATCTCGGAGCGAAATATCGAGCGGGTGAAGGCTCTAGGGGGCGGCATTGCCGTACAGCACCGCATGGCATTTCAAGGGGAATACTTTGCCGAGCGCTATGGCATCGAAGCCACCAAACAGACTCCACCGGTAGCCAAAATGCTGGCGGCAGAGTTGCCGGTTGGATTAGGCACTGACGCTACCCGCGTCGCCAGTTACAACCCTTGGACAGCGCTGTACTGGCTGGTTTCTGGCCGCACGGTCGGCGGTATGGCAATGTATGACGATCAGGCTCGTCTGGATCGTGAAACAGCATTAATGCTTTGGACACAAGGCAGTGCCTGGTTCTCTACCGAACAAGGGAAAAAGGGCCAGATCAAGGTGGGACAACTGGCGGATATGGCCGTACTGTCACAGGATTACTTCAGCGTACCGGAGGAGCAGATCAAGGGAATTGAGTCGGTCATGACCGTGGTGGATGGCAAAGTTGTCTACGCTGCGGGCAGTTTCTCGCCGTTCTCTCCGCCGCCGTTACCGGTACTGCCTGAATGGTCACCGGTGGTGAACGTACCGGGGCATTATCGCTCCGCACCGCCCGCAACCACCAGCAAGGTAGGTGCATTAAGCCAGGCACACCAGTGTTGCGGCCCTTGTGGCGTTCATGCTCACCAGCATGACATTGCCCGCCGATCCAGCATTCCCATCTCCAACGAAAATGCTTTCTGGGGCGCATTTGGCTGTTCTTGCTTCGCGTTTTAACCGTTCAGGGCCTTGCCTGCAAGGCCCTACGGGATAGCACCGTTAGCCGCTTCCACAAGTCACCAGAGTCAATCGCGGTTGATATCCAGCCAGCGGCGCTGTTCGGCAGAGGCGGCAATCGCATCCAGCACGCAGGATACTTTCCAGCCTTCCTCGAAATCAGGCCACATCCGATCACCCGCGGCAATGCCATTGACCAGATCGCGGATCTCCACCGTTTTCTGATCGTTAAAGCCGATACCATGCCCGGCGCTGATGCAGAATGCGGCATAATCCGGATGCTTTGGCCCTACCATGATGGTTTTGAAGCCCTGCCGCTCCGCCGGTTCATCATGGCGATACAGTTTCAGTTCGGCCATGCGTTCCTGAGTGAAACTCAGGGTGCCCTTGGTGCCGGTCACCACATAGGTCAGACCCATTTTGCGCCCGCAGGCAATGCGTGAGGTTTCGATGGTGCCCATCGCACCATTGGCAAAGCGCACCAGCGCGCTGGCCTGATCTTCGTTTTCAACTTGGCACATCTTGGCCGGGTTGTTCGGATCGGGTCGCTGTTTGATCAGGGTTTGCATATCGCCCGATACCGCGACAATATCCCCCACCAGATAATGCGCCATGTTCACGATATGCGCCGCCAGATCGCCCAACGCCCCCAACCCAGCAGTGGCTTTGCGGCAGTGCCAGTCGATCGGCGTACGCGGGTCGGCCAGATAATCTTCATTATGCGTACCGTAAAAATGCACCACCTCGCCAATTTCACCGTTGGCGATGATTTCCCGTGTCAACTGGCTGGTTGAGTTTTTCATATAGTTGAACCCAACCAGGGTTTTGACCCCTTTGGCTCGCGCGGCCTGCACCATCTCGGCGGCGTCTTGCGCATTCAGCGCCAGCGGCTTCTCGGAATAAACATGTTTGCCCTGTGCAATTGCCGCCAGGGCCATCTCTTTATGCAGGAAGTTCGGGGCACAGATATCCACCACGTCGATTGCAGGGTCGGCCACCAGTTCGCGCCAGTCACCGGTTGAACGAACGAAGCCAAACTCCGCCGCACGCTGAGCTGCCAGCTCGGGTGTGACCTCCGCCAACATCTCCAACACCAACTCCCCTTTCAGCGGGAACACCGTGCCAGCCTGTGCATAGGCGATAGCATGACAGCGGCCAATATAGCCAGTACCGATTAATCCAACGCGCACCTGTTTCATCGTTTTCTCCCTTGCCTATTTTTGGAAAATAAAAATCATTATGTATTTATATGAAATTTAAATTTCATTAACAAGCCGATAATCAACTTTGCCACGGATCCGTGACTGCCCTCATAAAACGCGGTGGATAAAGAACACAGGGTTAGCAAAATAGTGGGGAGGTACGACTGGTATTAAGCTAAACCGCGCTGCTATTATAAAGCCGCGCGTGTGGGCCTTGATGCCACACTTTCGCCCCCTCAACAGAAGACACCTCATGCCGCCGAAAATCTTGCTCAGTGCCTGCCTGGCCGGTTTCAACGTACGTTATAACGCCTCCAGCAAAACCATTATCGATACCACCTTACAGCAGTGGCAAAAGGAGGGACGATTGGTGGTGTGCTGCCCCGAATTGGCCGCAGGTTTCTCTACGCCGCGCCCACCAGCAGAGATTGCGGCCGCAGCTAATGGCGCTGAAGTGATAGCCAACCAGGCCAGAGTGATCGACGCGCAAGGGAACGACGTTACCGACCAGTATCTGTTGGGTGCCCATCTGGCGCTGGATACCGCTCGCCTGCATGGCTGCCGTTTTGCCCTATTGAGCGATCGCAGCCCTTCCTGCGGGAGCCAGACCATTTACAACGGTGCATTTAACGGTCAAACCCAGCCCGGCAGCGGCGTCACCGCTGAGCTGCTACGCCAACATGGCATCGAAGTATTTTCCGAGCATCAGGTCGACGCGTTAATCGAGCGTGTCCGGTTAGCCGAGCTGGGCCAGACGATCCGCTAGCCGCTGACGCAGATGAGCAATGCCTTGCGGGTGCCGTACAAATTCATCCGCAGGCATCATTTGCCAGCACTGCCCTTCATTACCAAAGCGGATCGCCGCAATTTGTGCGAGGGTGATTTCACCTACCATAAACCAGGTGGGCGGCGAGCCAGGCTTGATCCCGGCATAACGCTGCTGCCAGACAATTTGCCGTGCATGCAATAGAATACCGAACTCCTCCTCGGTTTCCCGTTGCACACATTGCACCGGGGTTTCGTCCCCTTCACGTCCGCCGCCGGGCAAGTCCCAGCAGCCGGGCCAGGGGATTGCCGGGTTGTCATCGCGCAGGTAAACCAGCACCTGGCCGCCGTACAGCAAGGCGATTTTCGCCCCGCCAAAGTCTTGGTCAATCATCGGGCCCTGCCCCCTTTCAAACCGCAGCATACCAATATGCAAGATCGTTGAGGTATAGTGAAAACCTTCTTTGTCCTGACAGGCGAACAATAATCATGAACTCTGCTTTTTTAGTGACCGCGCAATGGCTTGAGCAACATATCAACGATGAAAATCTGACGCTGGTTGACGTGCGTATGGCGCCCGTCGGTCAGGTGCCGAAGCAAGACATGTTGGCCGAATTTGAGCGGGGCCATATACCCGGTGCGGTGTATTTCGATATTGACGACGTCGCGGATAAAAATACGACGCTGCCGCATATGCTGCCCACGGCAGAAGCCTTTGCCGCCGCCGTAGGTAAACTGGGCATCAATGACCAACAGACCATTGTTTTCTATGATGGAGGCAATCAGTTCTCTGCCCCACGCGGTTGGTGGACGTTCCGTAATTTCGGCGCGCAGAACGTATTCGTGCTTGATGAAGGTTTGCAGGGTTGGACATCACGCGGTAACGCCTTGGAAACCGGCCCCGCAAAGCCTACCCCTGCCATCTTCCGCGCGCACTTTAATGCCGAAGCGGTGGTGGATATGCAGCAGGTGGAACAAGCGATGAACGACCAGCGGCAAATCCTCGACGCCCGTGCCGCACCACGTTTCTATGCGCAAGCCCCGGAACCGCGCCCTGGCCTGCACCGTGGCCATATTCCGGGCAGCATCAATATTCCGTATGGCGATCTGCTGGAGAACGGGCGTTTCAAATCACTCGAAGCGCTGAAAAAAACCTTCGATGAAAAAGGGGTCGATATCGACGCCCCCACCATCGTCAGCTGTGGTTCTGGCGTCACCGCCGCGGTGCTGGCCTTTGGCCTGCAATCACTGGGTGCCAAGCAGGTGAAACTCTATGACGGTGCCTGGAGCGAATGGGGTGCATTGAGCGGCAAGCAGCCGATCGCCCAAGATGAGTCAACTGACCACTAACAGAGAGACTATCGTGTTCACGATCCGTCAAGCGTTGCCCGCTGATTTAGCGACCGTGCGGGAAATCGGGATTGCCAGCTACCTCGCTCACTTTGCTGAACTTTGGCAAAACCAGCAGGAGTTGCAGGCGTTTCTGAGCAAGGATTTTGCCGAACAGGCGTTGGAGCCCTCATTACAAGACCGCGATACTTGCTGGCTGCTTGCCTATGAGGGGGAGACGCCGGTTGGCTTTGCCAAGCTTAATTTCGACAGCCTGCAGGCAGCGACTGCAACCCTCGGGGCCGAGCTGCAGAAGATTTATTTCCTGCCGCAGTTTGCCGGGCGCGGCTATGGTGAACGGTTATATGCCGAAGTACAGCGACGAGCCATTGAGAGAGGGCAACCCATCCTGTGGCTGGACGTGCTGAAAAGCAACGTGGCTGGCCAACGCTTTTATCAGCGCCAAGGCATGGCGATCGTGGGCGAGGAAAGCTATACCAGCGTCAGCCAATCCGTGGCCATGTGGGTGATGGCGAAAAAACTATAGCCACTTGGCATTATGGGTAAAGGAGATAGTCAGCCAGCGGTGCGGGCTATCTTCACCAATAGCGTCGGCTATCTGGTCACGGATTTTATCCAGCTTGTGTACGCCGCTGTGTTCCATCTCTGGCGGGATCACGATGTGGATCTCAATAAACAGCCCACGGCCAACACGAGTCGCGTAATTGGAATAATCCAAGAAGCCATACTCCAGCGTCAGTTGCGCCATAATGGCTTCCACCTTGGCATCCAGGCTGTCCGGCGTCATCTGCAGGACCTCCTGAATGGCAGATTTTACCGTTTTGATCGGCACCGGGATCAAGACCAGCGTCAACAGCGCCAGCGCGACAGGGTCGGCATAGACGTTGAGGTGTTCATAACGGGTTCCTTCCATTAGCCAGGAAAGAATAAAAGCCACCAATAACGCCGAACTGATGCAGGCCGACATCAGCCAACTTTTGTTATCCAGCGCGATCAGTTCCGATTTAACCTGCTTATTCAGCCGGGTTTGCTTAACGTAGAGGGTAAAGCAGAAAAGGCTGACGGTAACGGCATAGACAATCGCCCAGCCCAGCTCGAGTTCTCGCCCTCCGTCGGCAATGCCTTTGACGGCGTTCACAAAGGCATACAGACACAGCAACGTCAGTAAACTGCCGTTAAATGCCAGCACCAGCGGTTCGACATGCCAGAACCCATACTGAAAACGGCGGCTATGAGGTTGCCCCAGCAGGCGGGATACCAGCAGGGATAATGAACACATGCCCGCGTCCAACGCCGAGAACATACCGTCAAACACGATCGACATGGAACCGCAGACAATCCCAAACACGATCCCGGCACTGGCAATAAACAGCGTGCAGAAGATCGACCTGCGCAGGATTTTTTGTTCTATTGCCGTGCTGGTTAACACCGGTGGCAACGTGGTGGGTGCTGTCGTCATAATTCCCTTATTTCCGTCGGAAAGTTCGGACATGTTCTACCGCCAAGCGGTATCGTACTGAGTATGATCGACAAATGCAGGGGGCACAAAAAAAAGCGCCCTCGATGAGGACGCCTGATGGCTTGCTACGCGGGATTATGCGCCGCGTATGCGCTGGGTCAGCCCTTTCAGGAAGTAGCGCAGCATCTGATCGCCACATGGACGATAGTTTTTGGTGCCTTCTTTGCGGAACAGCGCGCTCAGCTCAGGCTTGGAGATACGGAATTCCACCGCGGTAAAAATCTGGTGCAGATCGACATCTTTCAGTTCAAACGCCACACGCAGCTTTTTCAGCACCAGGTTGTTGGTGATCGGCAGCTCTACCGCCGGTGCCGGGAATTTATCGTCTTTGCCACGCTTGAAGAACACCAGACCATTGAGGAAATGGGCCATCACTTCGTCGGGGCAGTTGGCAAAACCCGGCTCGCCTTCCTTGATCATGTAGGTCCCCATGGCTGCGACATCGACGTCAAAACCGTCCAGCTTGACGATCTCTACCATCTTCGCGTCATTAATAGCCAGCATGTAGCGCACGCTGCGCAGCACATCATTGTTAATCATGGAATAGCCTTTCGCTTGTCAATCAGGAGAGGCGTGCAGCGCTGCACACCTTGCATGGCGGCAGTATAGGGATCCGGCGGGGGTTTCTCAATGGAATTTCCACGGGCAAACCAGGGTTTACCCGTAGAGGTTAATGATTTTTCGGGTAAAGCGGAATTTCTTCACCAACGATATATTTGTTACGCAGGATGGCGGAGATCTTGTCCATCAGCATCACGATCACCACCAGGATCAGGGTGATAAACATCACCACGTCCCAGTTCCACAGCCGCATGTTCTCGGCATAGACCAGGCCGATCCCCCCCGCCCCGACAAAACCGAGCACCGCCGCCGAACGGGTATTGGACTCAATCTGGTACAGGCTCAGCGCCAGGAAAGTCGGAAAGGATTGGGTGAAAATGCCATAACGGTGTTTTTGCAGCCCATTGGCTCCCACCGCCGTCAGCCCACGGCTGGGGGATTTATCCACCGCTTCGTGGCCTTCGGCATACAGTTTGCCAAGCAGGCCGATATCCTGCATCACGATGGCCAACACCCCGGCCAGCGGCCCCATGCCCACGGCACGTACGAAAATCAGCCCCCAGATAGCCATATCGATACCCCGTAGAATATCCAGTAGGCGGCGAACCAGCGTCGCAATTGGCCTTAGCACAGGCGAGGACATCACATTGCGCGCGGCAAGAAACGACAGCGGTAAAGCGAGCAGCGTTGCCGTAATGGTGCCGGCAAACACGATCGCCAGAGTGATAAAGATCTGTTGGAAATAGTAGCCAAACGGCCAGTTGGCAAAGTCATGCCAGACAAACATGCGCATAAAGTAGCGGCTAATCTGTTGGCAACCGTTGGCAAACTGCGGCCAGGAAATGCCAAACACCAGAAAGAAGAAGACGTAATACAACACAATCGCCACGGTAATCATGCCTAGGGTGCGCAGATAGCGCCCTTGGCGTGAGAAGATTTCCGGATTCTGCTGCTTGAGTTGCTGCAGATTGGTGTTCGATATCGGCTGAACGGACATTAGGCTTTCCCCTCGACAACGCGTTTACGTAATTCACCGGAGGCGTAATCCAGCATCGAAACCACCACGATAATCAGCAGCAGCGTCATGCTGACCTGATCGTAACGGTCGAGTTTGATATTGGTCATCAGTTCCTGACCAATTCCGCCCGCTCCTACCAGGCCGAGGATGGTCGACTGGCGGAAGTTGATCTCCAGTCGCATAAAGCTGTAAGACAGGAAGATCGGTTTGACCTGCGGCCACAGGCCAAAACGCATGCGCTGTAACGGCGTGGCCCCACAGGCGGCCAGCCCGCGCACCGGCTTGTTCGAGGCGGTTTCGATCGATTCATAGAACAGCTTGGTCAGGCTGCCGATGGTGTGCAGCGCCAACGCCATAAAACCGGGAATGGCACCGATGCCAAACGCCATCACAAACATCACCGCCCAGGCCAGCTCCGGCATGGTACGCAAGAACGCCACCAGCGTGCGGATGGCAAAGCGCAACGTCGCCGGGCTGTGGGTGTTATTGGCCGCCAAAAAGGCCAGCCCGCCTGCCACCAGCACGGAAAGAATGGTCGCCGCCAGCGCCAGCTGTAAGGTTTCCCAGATCAGCGGTAATTGGATATGTAACCGGTAGCCCCAATAGGCGAAGGAGCCTTCGGTATGACCGTCGGCGAACAGCAGCGGCCAGTGCAGCACCGGGATGGTTTCTGCCAGATAGTCAAAGAAATGGGGGATCGACACCCAGACGGTATGCAGGTTGAACTCGGCAATATTGCCTGCGCCAAGATAAAGCGCTACCAGCCCGAGCGACCAGAGCAGGGTTTCACGCTTCTGCTTACAGCGGATCCGTTGGTAGTAGTGTGCAAAGTCGGTATTCAAAATCGCTTTCCATCTTCTTGTAGTGGAGAGTATTGTCCCCTCACCCCTACCCTCTCCCACAGGGAGAGGGGGCTAGCTCGGTGCTGTAATCAGGAACAGAGCTCGATCTTTGGCCCTTTCCCACGCAACTCGATTAGAAGTTGAAGGAGCAGGTTCAGATATGTCATTCCCCTCACCCCTACCCTCTCCCACAGGGAGAGGGAGCGGCCCGAAGCTGGTAGATAGGCCGTACCGCTTCGAATAGTTGGGTGTAAGGAAAAAAGACCAGGTATTACACAGCAGAACCAGCGAGCTCTATCGGTCCCCTCGCCCTGTGGGAGAGGGTTAGGGTGAGGGGCCAGGAACGAAGCCGCCTTAGCGATCGCCCTTGGTCAGCTCACGCTTCATATCGATAATGGTCTGGTATTCTGCCAGCGTGACGTCGCCAATGTGCTGCTTGCCGCCCATCGCCTTGATAAAGCACTGATGGTTGTCGGTATCCAGCTTCTTGATGGCGGTAACCACCTTGGCTTTGAAATCCGCAGGCAGGGCGTTGCTCACCAGGATCGGGCCATTCGGGATCAGCGGCGACTGCCAGATAATGCGGATCTGCTTCATCAAATCCGGATGATCCATACGGATCATCCGGTTGAAGGCTCCGCTGGTATAGCCGGTGTTGTAATCGCCAATCATCGAGGCCCAGGTGACCGCACCTTCAAACTGGCCGTTCAACACGCCAAGCACATCCTGCTCATGGCCACCAGAGAAGGTGACGCTGGAGAAGAAGTTGTTGTATTTGTTATCCGGCGTGCCGCCAAATTGCTTCTTGAACACCTGGTTTGGCACCAGGAAACCGGAGGTCGAATCCGGATCCGCAAAGCCGAAGGATTTGCCTTTCAGGTCTTCCAGCTTTTTGTAAGGGCTGTCAGCTTTCACCACCACCACCGAGTGATAACCGCGAGATTGATCGGTATCATCCACCGCGATCCCCACCAGATCGACCGCCTTGGGATCCTTGATATATACCGAAGCAAACGACGAAGGCGACATGCTCAACACCAGATCGATCTTGCCCCCGAGCAGGCCCTGGATCACACCAGAGTAGTCGGAAGAATTACGCAGCTTGGTGTCTACGTTCAGCTCTTTATCGAGAAAATCTTTCACACACTGGTTATCACCAATCTGTTGGGTGGCATTCTGTCCACCCAGGATCCCCAGGTTCAACTCTTTCGGCGCATCCGCTGCACCTGCATTAAATACCATCATTACGCCGGCCATCATGGTGGTCAGTGTGAATACTTTTTTCATTGCGCATGCCCTGTGTGTAAAGGTGACGTTCAAGTGATTAATGGATCTGATTGGCTTCTTCGCCATACAGTTGCTGCAAAATACGTTCATTAAGCTGCGTCGGGTGGCCGTCGAAAATGATTTTGCCCTGGGCGATGCCAATCACCCGGGTACAGTATTCCCTCACCAGTTCGACCGAGTGCAAGTTCACCATCACCGCGATATCGTTTTCGCTGACTTTCTGTAGCGCATCCATAATGCGGCGGGTGTTTTTCGGATCGAGCGAGGCAACCGGCTCATCGGCCAGCAGAATTTTGGGGTTTTGCATCAGGGCACGGCAGATAGCGACGCGCTGCATTTGGCCGCCGGACAGGTTCTCTGCACGTTGCAGCGCATGCGGCAGCATATTCAGCCATTGCAGTAGCTCGATGGCCCGCGCACGATCGGCATCGTCGAACACTTTGAAGAAGGATTTCAGCGTCGAGGTGTGACTGAGGCGGCCAAGCAGCACGTTGGTGATCACATCCAACCGAGGGACCAGGCAAAAATCCTGGAAGATCATGCCACAACGGGCGCGCCACTGGCGCATCTGGCGGGCCGAGAGCTGCGCGATATCCTGTGCAACCCCATCGTCCTCAAAATGCAGCATCTCGCCACAGCTGGAAGGAATGGTGCCGTTCAGCGTATGTAGCAGGGTTGATTTGCCGGCCCCGGAGCGGCCGATAACCGCCACAAACTCCCCAGCGTGCAGATCAAAATTGATGTCGTCGAGGACGCGTTGCTGAGATTGATAAGCCTTACCTAGCCCTTTTACCGCTAATACCTTGCGTAACGGGATCGGTTGCTGGCCTGGATAGTCGGTCGGTGCCAGTTTTAACAGTGCCTGCGCCATATGATTTCTCTGATTTCAGTGGCTAATCTTATGGGCACCTATTAACGAATAACTGTATGACACGCAGATGATGGTTTTATGGCCGGGAAATGACGTTCAACGCCATTTCCCGTGATTGGCAGGATTAAAATAAGCGAGTAGAGGTTTTATCAGCGTTCTATTTCGCTCAATGCCGCACGCATCCCTTGGTCAAGAATGGCTTGCAGATCGGTAGTCACGGCAACGGTAAGCCCAGGAACGGCATTGAGATTTTGCCCCCAGTGCGCCTCATCGGCCAGCACGTTTTCTACCAACGCCGCGAGCGTCAGGTCGTGATGTTCTACCCCAGCCCACAACGTTGCGAACCTTGTCAGCCAATGAGCATCATCCTGTAATGCGTAGCTACCCGCCTGTCGTTCGCCGCGATAGAAGGCCAACAAAGCGGCCAAGGCAAAGGTCAGCCGTTTCGGCAGCACGGCATTTTTCTGTTGGCCTGCCAGTAACTGCGGCAAAATACGCGTGCGGAATTTGGTCATGCCGTTCAGCGCAATCGACAGCAGCTGGTGCTGAATAAACGGGTTACGGAAACGGTTCTGTACCGCTTCGGCAAATGGCCGTAACTCTTCCTGCGGCAGATCGAGCACCGGCATAATCTCTTCGGCAATGGTGCGTGCCACATAGCCGCCGATCTGCTCGTCGCTCATGGCCTCGCCCACGGTATTCAAACCGGCCAGGAACGCCACCGGCACCAGCGCCGTATGCGCCCCGTTGAGGATCGCTACCTTGCGTTCTTTATAAGGTTTGATGTCATCGACGATGTGGACGTTCAGATCCAACTTATCCAGATGCAGCTCTTTCGCCAGCCACTGCGGGCCCTGGATCACAAACAGATAGAAATGTTCCGCCGTGTCTAGGAAGCTATCTTGATACCCCAACTGCTGTTGCCACTGCTCTACTTCATCGCGTGGGTAGCCAGTGACGATACGATCGACCAGCGTTGAGCAGAAGGTGTTGCAATCGTTCAGCCAATCGGTGAACGCCTGCGGTAACTGCCACTGCTGCGCATAGCGCAACACGTACTCTTTCAGCGCTTCGCCGTTGTAATCGATCAGCTCACACGGTAGCAGCACCCAGCCCTTGTCTGCAGCACCGTCAAAATGGCTGAAACGCTCAAACAGCAGCCGCGTCAGCTTGGCCGGGAAGCTGGCCGCCGGAGCGTCGGTGAACTTATCGTCCGGTAAATAACTGATCCCCGCTTCGGTGGTGTTGGAGAACACGAAGCGGATCGCCGGATCCCGAGCCAATGCCAGATAGCTGTCGTACTGGTGGTAAACGTTGATTTCCCGGTTGACCGAACGGATCAGGCGTGGCTCGCAAACCGCTTCCCCCTGCTCATTCAGCCCACGGATAATGGTAGTGTACAAGCCATCCTGAGTATTGAGCGAAGGTGGCTGCTGGCTGTCAATTGGCCGCACCACCACCACGCCAGCATTCAACCCGGTATGCTGGTTTAGCAGGTCGATTTGCCAATCGACAAAGGCGCGCAAGAAATTACCTTCACCGAATTGGATAATGCGGTCGGGATATTGCGCGCCAGGAAATTCGCTACGATTAAGTTGTTTCATTATTGCTCCTTGCATCCGGTGATCCCCCAGGTCGTAAATTACTCTCGACAAGACCTGGGGAATAATCAAGTTAGTTAAAATGAATCACGCCTTTAATCAGCTGTTTATTATTAATTACTTCCGCTTCATAAATATCTGCCAGCGTGGAAAACTCGAATTGATGAGAAAGCATCATCCCGGCAGTTATTTTTCCGGCAGCCATTAAGCGCCCAACCTTGATAAAGTCTTCTTTGGTCGCATTGCGGCTCCCCATCATGGTGGTTTCCTTTTTATGGAATTCCGGATCGGAGAACTGAAGATCGCCCTTGAACAGGCCGACAAACGTAATGCTGCCACCATGGCGGATCAGGTTGACGCTATGGTTCATCGCATGCTGATTGCCGGTGGCATCAATGATTTTTGCCGCCAACATGCCGGAAAACTGGGCTCTTAAGGCCGCGTCAAAACCGGCGTCCGAGGGATCTAACGTGGTCAGCCCAAGCATTTTTTCCACATGGGCACGTCGCTCTGCGCTGGTATCGGCCACGATCACGGTTGCCCCGTCCGCCTTGGCGATAGCCGCAACTCCCAGGCCAATCGGCCCTGCCCCTACCACCAATAGATGATCGCCCTGCTCAATAGCCGCTCGGCGTACGGCGTGAGCACTGATAGAGAATGGTTCAATCAGCGCCGCCGCTTGGGGCTCCACATCATCCACGGCCAGCAGGTTGCTCACCGGCACGCTTAAAAACTCGCTAAAACCGCCGTCTTGATGCACGCCAATCACCGAGATATTTTCGCAGCAATTGGGCCTGCCGCTAGTGCATGCTCCGCAGTGATGGCAGGAGACATAAGGGATCACCGCCACACGCTGCCCGACGCGCAATTCACTAACCTGGCTACCGACGCTGACAATCTCGCCGCATATTTCATGCCCCAGCACCCGTGGGTAGCTGAAGAATGGTTGCTGACCAGACCAGGCGTGGATATCGGTACCGCAAATGCCTACCGTCAGTATTTTTAGCACCGCTTCGTCCTGCGCAGGCTGCGGTACCGGCCTTTGTTGGTAAACCAGCCGGGTCGGCTCCAGACAAACTAGCGTATTCATTGTGGTCATGATCCCTCCTCCTGTGATGTGGCGCTGTTATCCCGCAAAAAGAACAGGCGTATTGAGCTGATGTGGAGAATTTGTGAGTCAGCACAAATTAATCCGGTTTAAATGGGTTTTAAATGCTTAAAAAACAGCTAAACCCACAGAGGGATCTCATGAGCAGAACGCAAAACCTCCGCCAGAACGTGGTTAATCAGATGATCGACGGCATCATCAAGGGCCATATCCGCTCACCGCTGCCTTCCCAGGCGGGGCTGGCAGAAATGTATAACATCAGCCGCACCACGGTGCGCCATACGCTCACGCACCTGCATCAACGCGGGGTACTGGAGAAGGTCAATGATGATTATGTGATCCTGCGCATGCCGCTGGCAGAAGACGGTTTTGAATGCATGAGCCACTCACTGGACGAGCAAGGCAAACTGTTTGAGAAAGCGTTCTATCAGATGATTAACCAAAAGCAGCTGCGGGCGGGGGATTCGTTCACCGAATTGCAGCTTTCACGCGCGGTTAACGTCAGCCCGGTAGTGGTGCGGGAATTCCTGCTACGCTTCAGCCGCTTTGACCTTATCGACAACGTACGACGCGGCCAATGGAGCATGAAAAAGTTTGATCAGAACTATGCCGAGCAGTTGTTTGAACTCCGTCAAATGCTGGAAACCCACGCGCTATCACGCTTTATCAACCTGCCCGCACAGGATGGCCGCTGGTTGCAGGCCAAAGAGTTGTTAAACCGCCATCGCGAGTTGCGCGACACCATCAGCGACAATTATCGATTGTTTTCCCAGCTGGATCGTGACTTCCATACCCTGATTCTGTCGGCCGCCAACAATCCGTTTTTCAATCAGTCGCTGGAAATCATTTCGGTAATTTTTCACTTCCACTATCAATGGGATGAAACCGACCTGAAGCAAAGAAATATTATTGCGATTGAAGAGCATATGGCCATTTTGAGCGCCCTGATCTGCCGCAGCGATCAGGAGGCCGCACGTGAACTGCACCGCCATCTTGATACTGCCAAACAGTCGATGATCCGTTCCATCAAACAGGATGCCGGCTGATTTTTATTGATAAAAAACCGAGTGAAACGGGATTTAAAACCGATTAAAAACAGCAAAATCGTAACCGCCGCACGGAACCGATTAAAAAAAGCACCAGGAAACATTTTCGCCGCCTAGGCTCACTGCCGAAAGACATACCGTTGTTAACACCGAACCAGGGCCATGCCCCGGAAGAATAACTATTATTAATACGGAATATAGAGGCGAGTGATGGAAAAGATAACCACCGTGAGCACAGGAAAAGAACCGGCGGACAGTTATTCAGATAGCATTAATCCTATCCCCAAAGGCGGCATAGCGGAGCGCTCTGCAAAAATTAAAAAAATCCAGAACACGGCAATGATCCTGTTATTTTTTGCTGCCGTGATTAATTTTCTCGATCGCAGTTCGCTGTCCGTCGCCAACTCCACCATTCGTGAAGAAATGGGGTTGAGCGGTACCGAGATCGGCCTGCTACTTTCCGCTTTTTCGCTGGCCTATGGGATTGCCCAATTACCCTGTGGACCGCTGCTGGATCGCAAAGGCCCGCGTATTATGCTGGGTCTGGGGATGTTTGTCTGGTCTGCGTTCCAGACGATGTCTGGCATGATCCACAACTTTACCCAGTTTATCTGGGTGCGTATCGGCCTGGGGATCGGCGAAGCGCCAATGAACCCTTGCGGCGTGAAAGTCATCAACGATTGGTTCAACATCAAAGATCGCGGCATGCCGATGGGGATCTTTAACTCGGCCTCCACCATCGGGTTAGCCATCAGCCCACCAATCCTCACCGCCATGATGCTGTTGTTAGGCTGGCGCGGGATGTTCATCACCATTGGTTTACTGGGCATTGTCCTGTCCATTGCATGGTACATGCTGTATCGCAACCGCGAAGACATCAAGCTTAGCGAGCAGGAGCAAAGCTATCTCAACGCCGGTAGCGTCAGCGCACGCCGTGAGCCGATGAACTTCAAGGAATGGCGGTCGCTGTTCAAAAACCGCACCATGTGGGGGATGATGATCGGCTTTAGCGGCATCAACTACACCGCCTGGCTGTATCTGGCCTGGCTGCCGGGCTACCTGCAGACCACCTACCATCTGGATTTGAAAAGTACCGGTATGTTGGCGGCAATCCCGTTCCTGTTTGGGGCGGCGGGCATGCTGTCAAACGGTTTTGTCACCGACTTCCTGGTGCGCCGCGGCATGGCTCCGCTCAAGAGCCGTAAAATCTGTATCGTCGCCGGTATGCTGCTTTCCGCAGGTTTTACCTCCGTCGTGGCACAGGCCACCACCACCACCAGTGCGGTGGCATTAATCAGTATGGCGTTGTTCTGTATCCACTTTGCCGGTACCTCCTGCTGGGGGCTGATCCACGTGGCAGTCACTTCCCGTATGACCGCCTCGGTGGGCAGCATTCAAAACTTTGCCAGCTTTGTGTTCGCTTCGTTTGCCCCGGTGATCACCGGCTGGATCCTGGATACTACCAACTCATTCAGCCTGGCACTGACCATTTGTTCCTGCGTTACCCTGATCGGGGCGCTGTCCTACGTGTTTATCGTCAAACACCCGATCACCGATAGCGCGGCTTGATCGTCAGACTTTCCCTCTCCAACCGGAGAGGGATACTCAATCCAAGGCAAAAAAATCCAGACCCAGCGCGGATTTGACCTGTGCCAAGGTGCCCTGAGTAACCTGATTAGCCCGCTGGCTACCCTCTCTCAGAATGCGCATTAGCTCGCCCTTATCGGCGCTGTACTCGGCCCGCCGGGTGCGGGTAGGCTCCAGCAGCGTTTGCAGGCAATCCTCCAGCAACCGTTTGATCTTCACGTCACCTAACCCGCCCTGACGATAGTGACCCTTCAGCTGTGCCACCAACGCAGCATCCTCGCAAAACGCGTCCAGATAGGTGAAAACCATATTGCCTTCCACCTGGCCGGGATCGCTGACATTCAGGTGGTTGGGATCGGTAAACATGCTCATTACCGCCTTATGCACTTCATCGGCGCTAGCCCCCAGCATGATGGTATTGCCGCGTGATTTCGACATCTTGCCCTGCCCGTCCAGCCCCGGCAGCCGACCCACGCGGCTCAGCAACGGCTGGCACTCCACCAACACCTCGCGATCGACGATGCGGTTAAATCGCCGGACAATCTCGTTGGTTTGCTCCAGCATCGGCAACTGATCTTCGCCGACCGGCACGTGAGTCGCCCCAAAAGCGGTGATATCCGCCGCCTGACTGACCGGGTAAATCAGGAATCCGGCAGGCAGGCTGCGTGAGAAGTCTTTCTCGATGATTTCGCTTTTCACCGTGGGGTTACGTTCCAGGCGGGCGACGGTGACCAGATTGAGGTAATACATCGTCAGTTCTGCTAGGGCCGGAAGCGCCGATTGCAGGCACAGCGTGGTCTTGGCAGGATCGATCCCCACAGCCAGATAATCAGCCACCACGTTTAGCACGTTGGCACTGATTTTTTGTGGGTTGCTGCCGTTATCGGTCAGCCCTTGCAGATCGGCCACCATCACCGTTTGATGATGATGATGCTGTAGCTCAACGCGCTGGCGCAGTGAACCGACGTAATGACCCAAATGCAGTGAACCGGTGGCGCGATCGCCAGTCAGAATGGTGTAACTCATAGCCTTGCTCCTGGAAGTAAACAGACCGCCGGATCAACGCATATAAAAATGCCGCCAAAACCGGCGGCATTAAAAATGAGGGATGAATACCCGTGCCGCCCTTAGAAAAGGCGCCACCAGCTAAAACAAGATGTGAACTGCGGGAAGATATTCATTCGGCTACGTTACACCCCGCTCAGAACCGCGTCAAGAGCGACATCCGGCTCAGAAACTCACTTCAGCTGTAGGCACGGCGCGGATCGCCACGCCAAAACTTTCGATACTCGACAAGGTGGCATTATGGTGAGTACGGATCTGTAGCCCACTGGCGTGGAGTTTGTCATGGCTGGTATGTGCATCTGCCGCCAGCACCACCGGGTAACCCAGGCCAGCGGCCCGGCGGGCGGTGGTATCGACGCAGTATTCCGTGGAATAGCCGCAGATCACCAGTTGTGTGACCCCTTCGGCAATCAGCAGCTTGCCCAGATTGGTGCGTAAAAAGGAATCCGGCGTGGTTTTATCAACCCGATGATCCCCTACTTGCACCTGTAGCTCCGAATGGAGCTGCCAGGCTCTACTGCCTGCTGACAGTTCTTCATGAGCCGTCTGATGCTGAATAAAAATCACCGATGCGCCAGCTTGCCGGGCACGTTCACTCAGTTGATTAATCCGCGTAAGCACCTGCTCGGCCTCTGCCGGCGGGGGATTAAACAGGCCCTGCTGCACATCGATGATTAATAACGCTGACTTCATGGCAAACCCCGTTGGTGGAATGAGTGACCCACGATACTAAGCCAAAAAACGGCGTTTAAACATGCCCTAAAGATAAAAACTTCCCGGCAAAAACTTGAGCCAAAACACAAAATGAAACACTATTTTTATAAAAAAGAAATTAAGTTCTATAGTTAATTTAGCTTACCGGTATCGCGGTAATGCCATGTCCCTCTCTCGAGGTCCCTATTCAGCATGGAGGTTGTTTCTACCGTTGAAACAGGAAGTAAGAAAGCGTGTTTCAGCGCTAATGAGATTGGCAGGCATGCTGAAGAAACATTAAAGATTTTTATGACAGGAGTCATTATGCATCAATACTCTACTGTGCGACGTGCGGCCCTGGCCAGCACTATGGCGATCATGCTCGGCGCCAATTTAGCCTATTCCACACCAGCAACGGCCAACGATCTGGGCCGTGAAATTTTAGCTAAAGGCGACGGCTGGGGATCTTATGGCCCCGGAGTAACCGGGGGCAGCGCGGCCGACAGTAGCCACGTTTTCGAAGTCAGCACCTGGCAGGAACTACGCGCAGCACTTGGAGGGAGCAACGCCCAGCGTGAAACCACACCACGGATTATCTATGTCAAAAGTACGATCAATGCCATGGCAAAGGAAGAGGGTGAAGGCGTATATACCTGCGAAACCTTGGCCAGCCAGGTCATCGTATCCGACAGCGGCAAGGCCTTCAGCATGGCCGATTTTATCGAGCACTTTAATCCTGAAGGAGCTTGGGGGATGGTGACGCCTTCAGGCCCATTGGAAGCCGCACGGGTGGCCGCAACCAAGCTGCAAAGCCAACAAATACAGCAACGTTTTGGCTCTAACGTAAGCCTGATCGGCGTCGGTAAAGATGCGCATATTATCGGTGCTCATCTGCTGGCCAAGGAGGTCTCGAACGTAATCGTACGTAACCTGCGGATCTCGGACGCTTACGATTGCTTCCCTGAATGGGACCCAACTGATGGCAGTGCCGGAAACTGGAATAGCCTGTACGATAATCTGTCGATCATGACCACCGAGCGTGCCTGGATCGATCACGTCACGCTGGACGATGGCGAGCATCCGCGCCAGTCATTACCGAAGGTTTATGGCCGATTATTCCAGGTACACGATGGTCTGTTGGACGTGACCCATGGCAGCAACTATGTCACAGCTTCCTACAATATCTTTGACGATCACGACAAGGTAAACCTGATCGGTTCCTCCGACTCACGCATCGACGATCGCGATAAACTCAAGGTCACGATGCACCACAACCACTGGCGCAATCCGGGCCAGCGAGCGCCACGCGTTCGCTTTGGCCAAGTGGATGTCTTTAACAACTACGCCGAGATCCTCGCGACCAAGGACTTTACCAGCCTGTGGGGTGTGGGGATTGAATCTGCTATCTATGCGGAAAAAAATGCTATCGATCTGGCCAGCGGCATCCCAGCCAGCAAGATCATCAAACGTTACGTAGGCAAGCACATTTTCACCAGCGATAACCTGGTCAACGGCACGCCAACCGATCTGCTGGAGGTGTATAACGCCTCGGTTTCCGCGGCAGATCAGCTAACGGACAACGTAGGTTGGGTTCCTACGCTGCGGCTGCATGTTGACGAGGTGAGTGACGTCAAAGCCATCGTTACTAGCCAGGCGGGTGCCGGTATCATTGACAGTACCCTGCCCTGATTAGGCTGCTGGCAGGTATCCCCCTTCCTGCCAGCATTTCAACACGGCGATGGATTTGCCGGCTTGTAGGTCAGACGAGTCTACGTTGTCCAAACACATCAGCAGTGCGCAGAGCTGCCAACAGTCCCTGAGGAGTGATCGAATGCGGTTCGTTTTGCATAGTCTCTCCGGGCTGGCAACTGGCGTGAGCTACCTGCAGCAGTTCCTCATCAGTTACCTCAGCCAAGCCGATCTGGGCCAACGTTGTCGGTAACCCTACTTCTTCGCAAAAACGGTACACCCTATCAATAATATCCGGTTCCCGATCGGTCAGCATCAACATGGCAAGAGTACCAAACGCCACCTTTTCACCATGCCAATAACCACGAGTCTGTGGTAACACAGTTAAACCGTTATGGATAGCGTGCGCAGCAGCCAAACCACCACTTTCAAAGCCTAAACCTGAGAGCAGAGTGTTAGCCTCAATCACATGCTCAAGTGCTGGCGTCACCTGATTCTGTTCACAGGCACTTTTGGCCAGCACGCCATATTTCAGCAAGGTGTCGTAGCATAATTTCGCCAAGCCAAAAGCAGACATCGGCCCTGGCCGCGTAGTCATATTACCCGCGCCTTTTATCCTGCAATCTTCCGCCTCAAAAAAGGTAGCCAACGCATCCCCCATTCCTGAAACCAAAAAGCGCACTGGCGCTTCAGCGATTACCTGAGAATCCACCAGCACCAAATCGGGATTTCTCGGGATCATCAGATAGCGTTTAAACTGACCTTCCGGGGTATAAATCACCACTAACGAACTGCATGGAGCATCCGTAGAGGCCAACGTGGGTACAATGGCAATAGGCTTTTTCATCGCCGCGCCGGTGGCTTTCGCCGTATCCAATGTTTTTCCACCGCCAATACCGACAATAACATCAGCCCGATAGGATTCGGCCAAAGCAGAAATACGGCTAATCTCTTCGTCAGAACATTCGCTGTTAAAGACTTCGACAAGAAACTCAACCTTTCCTTCTAATGCCAGGCTAATCTGAGTACCTAATTTCTGATGGACAACGGGATCTTGTAACACCAGAGCCCGTTGCCCCAGACGGGATAACTCCTCACCCAGAAGGCAGGAAATAGCTCGAGCCCCCTGTACATAGCGCCCAGGAAAAACTGCAGTCGTGATCATATTACTTCCTTACGATTTTTAAATAACAGAGAGAAATATTGAGGCTAATTAATTCGCTCTAACTTTCTAACTCCATTTTTTTATCGAAATTAATTAGCAACGAACAAATCAAGTAACCTATGGCAGCGGCCGCGAAGAACATCATGGCAATATAATAATTACCGGTGAGTTGGACGATAAAACCAATTAATATTGGAATAATGGCGGCAAATAAATTACTGCTAAAATTCATAGTACCACAAATAGTGCCTGCCACTTTTTGTGCCCCGAGCAATGAAGGGATAGACCAATAAACACTTGCCCAGCGAAGAGGGAACATGGCGATCCCTAACAACACTACCGCAGCAACTGGATGATTGATATTGGCACAGATAAAGATCCCCACGCCAGCAGTGACCGCTGAAATACCCAGCATGGTATGCATGACCTTGTTGGTATCAGCACCTGAATTTCTCCAGCGGTCAATGATATACCCCCCCGTGAGTTGGCCTACAAAACAAAGCAGGAAGATAAAAGCCATGGCACCGCCCATCGACTTGATATCAAACCCATAGGTCTTTTGAAAATATAAGGGTAGCCAGGTCATTAAACCATAGAAAACAGTACTATAACAAACCCACCCACCGATCAACGCCAAGACATTTCGCTGTTTCAAATAAGGGATAACGTCCTTTATTTTGTATTTTTCAGATTTTTTAGTAGCAAACTCATTATCTTTTGTAATGTGTTCGAGTTCGGCTTGATTGATTTTCGGGTGTTCATGAGGATAGGTTCGGATATACCACCAGGCCAGAACACCGGCCAGCATGGTGCCTATACCAGCAATAATGAATGCCATGCGCCATGAGCCAAAGAATGCGATCAACCAGGTCAGAATCACCGCGCCCAAGGCCGTGCCTAACGCCGCCCCACCATCCAGCAGCATAGATCCGCGCCCACGCTCTGTCGGTGTCAACCAGGTCCCCATCAGTTTGGCACCAGCAGGCATAATAGGCGCTTCAGACAGGCCTAGCCCCACGCGAGACAATGCCAACAAACTGGTGGTATGGCACAAGGCCGCAATCGCCTGGAAAGCTCCCCACAAAATGGTGGCCCAGGCAATAATAGTACGAGTTTTGAATTTATCTGCCAATACCCCACTGGGTACTTGCATTAAGGCATAGGCCCAAAAGAAAGTACTGTGTAATAAGCCAACCACGATCGTATCCTGGATATTAAACTCCTCAACGATGTATGGCATGGCAATGGCCAGAGAAGTTCGATCTATGTAATTTATTGCACCTAACAGCAATAGTATTAAAAATATATTCCACCTAACATGAGTTGGTGAAGCGTTATAAGAAACCTCACTCTTTATTATAGACATGCTTTTCTCCTGGCTATGTGCGACACATAGAATAGTGGATACACTATCAATTAAATGGATTGAGCCCGAAATTTAATCGGGCACAATTGAAAAAAAATTACATAATTGAACCTATATTCCATGGCACGAACTCCAGGCTGCCATAACCGAACTGTTCACTTTTAGTTTTTCTTCCCGAGGCCATTTCAAGGATCATGATATAAAGCCGTTCACCCGCCTCGGCTATGGTTTCCTTACCTTCTACAACATCGCCGCAGTTCATATCCATATCTTCCCGCTGACGGTTCCACAATGTGTTGTTGGTGGCCATTTTCAGGCAAGGAGTGGGTTTACTGCCAAAAGCCGACCCGCGACCGGTGGTAAAACAAAGCAGATTTGCCCCGCCGGCTATTTGCCCAGTAACGGCGATTGGGTCATAACCGGGAGTATCCATAAAGACCAACCCTTTGGCCGTAACGGGCTCGGCATATTCATACACTTCAACCAGGTTTGAGGTACCCCCTTTAGCGATACCGCCCAACGATTTTTCCAACACGGTGGTCAGTCCCCCAGCTTTATTACCTGCCGAAGGATTATTGTTCATTTCACTCTTGGTACGCTTGCAGTAATCTTCCCACCAATCAAAACGGGCAATAAGCTTTTGACCGACCTCCTCAGAAATCGCCCGCCGGGTTAACAGATGCTCAGCGCCATAAATCTCTGATGTCTCAGACAGAATCGCTGTTCCCCCCTGCTGCACAATTTTGTCAGCGGCATAGCCCAATACCGGATTGGCAGAAATGCCGGAGTAACTATCCGAACCACCACATTCGAGGGCAAGAATGATTTCTGAAACAGGCACCGCTTCACGTTTGACCTTATTGGCCTGCGTGAGCATATCGTCGATAACCGCAATACCCTTACTGATGGTTTTCTGAGTACCACCGGTTTCCTGAATCGTCAAGGTATGCAGCGAGGATCCCTCCTCAAGCCCTTCAAGCTGCATGAGATCTTTTATCTGGTTTGATTCACAACCCAATCCGATGATCAGCACACCGGCAAAATTGACGTGGCGGGCGTAGCCACTCAATGTCCGACGCATCACAATCATGGCTTCACTATCAAAGCCAATGGCGCAACCAAAACTTTGTGGCAGTGCCACAATGCCATCCACGTTTGGGTAATCGTCCAACCCAACTTTTTTATAGTGATCCTCGATGGCCCTTGCCACAGTCGCACTACAGTTGACCGTGGTCAGAATGCCAATGAAGTTACGGGTTGCTATCCGACCATCTTGCCGTTTGATGCCCATGAAGGTATCGATTCTTTCGGGCTTAGGCAGAGTTACAGTATCCTCCCCGAAAGCGTAATTACGGGTAAAATTCCCCATCCCCAGGTTGTGCATGTGGATATGCTCACCGGCTCTGATCGGCTGTGTGGCAAAACCGATAATCTGGCCGTAACGTTTCACGGGCGCACCCACGGCAATATCGTACAAAGCAACTTTATGCCCTTCCGGAACCTCATTCAGGACTGTAATTCCCTCTGTGGGGAGAAGGGTGCCAGCCTCAATGTGTGTCCGCGCGATCACGACATCATCATTAGGATTAATTTTAATAACAGGATAGACATTGCTCATTTCAGTTATCCTCTTGGTTACCTAATCGCACTAAGAATTTCTTTCATCTGTTCAATTTTTTCAGCAGAAAGTTTCCTGGTAGGTGCAACCACTTCCGTTGAGATATCAATACCACTGGCTTTAATGGCTTCTTTGATGACCCCAAAGAAAGGAGTCTCCAGGGCATACAGCGATGAAAGCCTGGCAAGACGGCGTTGTAAGGCAAAAGCTTTTTCATAATCCTTGTTGATGAAGGCCTCATAGATGCCGCCGGTCACTTCAGGAGCAAAATTGAAGGTGGCAGGAATACCGCCATGCCCGCCAAGGATCAAGGTATCAAGCATATATTCGTCGTAACCAGAAAAGATAATAAAGTTTGGTCTAAAAGCGTGAACTCGATTGATAATTTCGCGCGTGTGGCTGATGTTATCAATCGTATCTTTAATGCCAACAATATTGGGCACATCCCTGGCAAGGCGTGTGATGACGTCGAGACCAATGTCCTGTCCGGTTAGGGCTGGGAAGTTGTACAGAAATACCGGTAACGTGAGCACTTCTGCAATTGTGCGATAGTGCTGATAAATATACTCTTCATTTAACTGAGCATAATAAGGGTTAACCACTAATACCGCATCGGCGCCGATGGCCGCCGCATGCCTGCCATAATCAATAGTTTCCGCCGTACCCGACGCCGCAATACCCAGCAGCACCGTCACCCGCCCTTCTACGTATTGAACACAGAATTCTGCTACTTCAAGACGTGTTTCATGTGACAGATGGCAAAACTCGCCTCCACTACCGAGGATCAATACGCCTTGAGCACCGGCAGCAATGACATGATCAAGCAGCATCCCCATGCCCTTTCTATCAAGCTTACCGTTTTCATCCACCACAGTAGGAACCGGGGGAAAAACACCTCTGAATCTATTCACCGTTGCCACCTTATTTTGTTCTATATATGGAACCATTGTTCCACATAAAGAAAATGATGCGCGAAATGAGGCATTGAGTCAATCCGCTCAAAGAGTGAACTGTGATCGTTCTCTGATTTATCGCATAACTACAAGATTAGGTGGGGGCAGGCCAGGGTATTACCTGGCTCAGGCTTTGATCAAAGAACTCAGGAGGGAACAGGTATGTTGCACCTGATTGGCAATCTCTTGCCATTTTTCTTCGGGAAGTTGGAAAAGCACCCCAGAAACGCTGATTGCAGCGATAACGTCTCCCTGAGCATTACGCACCGGAGCGGAAATACAGCGCACGCCGATGCAATCCTCCTCATCATCACACGCCCAGCCACGCTGACGAATTTCAGCCAATTGTTGTTTGTAGATGGCTCGTCTGGTGATGGTTTTTTCCGTGTAGGCAGTGAAAGGTTCGCTTTCTGGCAACAAATCGTCGATCTCTTGCTCTGCCTGCCAAGCCAAGAGCACCTTTCCCAATCCGGAACTGTATAGAGATAACCGTTTCCCCTCCCAACTGCGCACCACAACAGCCTGCGGGCTTTCCATTTTAAGCAGGTAGATGGCTGCACCACCTTCAAGAACACCTAGGTGGCAGGTTAGATTGGTGCTGTCACGCAGCTCGGCCAACAACGGAGTTGCAACGGTTTTGATATCAAAGTGTTGGATAGCCTTATTGCCCAGTTCAAACAACAACAAGCCCAATGAGTATTTATCCCGCTCCTGGCGCAGCATTCCATGAGCCACCATTGCATTTAGCAACGTGGAGGTACTGCTTTTGGGCAAATCTACCCCCAGATAGATTTGGCTGAAGGTCGCATTCCCTTTTTCAGCCAAAAAATTACAGACGCGAATTGCTTTATCAAGAGCCGGGACCGGTGTCGTTATCGTCTTCATTCGATTGTCAGTTTGCAAGAGAACTTCATGAAAGATCAGCGGTAATGGTAACGTTTTTAGCAGGATAAGTATTCATTAAATGTCCAATATCGCATTAGCCTCCCGTACAGAAAGTGAGGCATAAACACTGACTCCTCACTTTCTTCCTGGTTTACTCGGTTAACATAATGGCTGACGCGGGCGGAAGATATGATCGACACCCTGCTCACGCATATTCTTTACCAAATCGTGACCACCGTTGGGCGTGGCCTGCGCCAATTCCCGTTCGGTGGAAAATACCGGACTGGCCCAGAAAATATTCACCGTATCACCGTATTGTTTAGGCAATACCAAGTGCTCACTGTAGGGATAAAATGACGAAGAGAGTACATAGCCTTCATAGCCCTGCGGAGCCACCGCCGACGCCAGAGTATGCCCTTCGCCAAACCAGGTGATGTTCGCCCAGGGCACATGGGCAAATCCCGCTAACGCGCTGGCCATCTGCACCGCATTCTCTTCGGTCATATACTGCCCATCGATGGCAATTGCCATCTCCATCCGGCGGAACCTGGCGGCATCGTCGTTGAACAGAATCTCTATCCACGGCATTGGCCGGATGCTGGCCCCCATGGTCAGGAAATAGTAAACCCCGTCGCGCTCATGCTGGGTGATGGCCATCGGCGGCCATTTGCCCTGATCGATAGCGTAATACTTCACCGAAGGGCCAAAGTGTTGTTCGTACTGTGCCTGGTAATCGCTCTGCATTTTTGGCCATGGATTACCCTCTTCCCGCTGCCAGCTACGCCAGAATTGCCGGGTATTTTCCGCCAGCGCATATTGCGTATTGGTGGATGCGGAGCCCAGCGGATAGGCCAATGGATTCTCTTTGATGCAGCTTGCCGAATAGCAGACAGAGTGATCGATGTATAAACTCCAGCCGGGGATCACTGCTAGCAGTTGCCCGTGATACCACAGGGCAGCCCCGTCGTCGCTTTCCGTCCAGATCACCATCAGCCCTGCGGGATCCAATGGCGCTTCGCCTTCCAGATTACGGCAATACTCGGCTGCCAACATTGGGGGAAGACCGGCTTCCATAGCGGCGCGATCTTCCTGCTGCGGAGCCGTAGCCAGGTTGCGCAGCCAGCAGGCTCGCACCTGAAAACGTTCACTGTACTCTTCCGTTGGGTAGATATAAAAATAGGCGGCCCGGCTATCTTGCTGAACCACCGCGACCAGCGTTTGATTCTCGTTATTCACTTCAGCAAGTACGTTTGACTCGTTCATATCACCTCAAGGGGTTGCTGGCGCACAAATAGGCTGTACGCTAAAAATAGAATATTTCTCTGGGCCAGTGTAGAACGCATCGTCAATCGGGATCACGGGCAATAGTCTCAAAAGTAGCCGCGCTGCCTAACATTACGCTGATGCGCTCTTATTCATGCGCCGCATCGCCCGATGGTAGGAGCCATTGCGTACTGAAGCGCGCAGCACCCGCCCAACGCCGCCAACGCCAATACGCACACACCGCCGCCGGGTCGCTCCAGGGGTAAATCCCAACTGTTGCTGCGCCCAGTCCGGCAACAGATCGATCCCTGCCTGCATCACCAATGCGCCGAATGGCCGGGCCAGCGCGCTGGGAGCCGGGGCAGCCAGCAGAATGCGCGCCACTTCCAGCGTGCGTTCATCGCAAACCAACTGCGGGCGTATCTGTTGCAGATAATCGTCAACCGCTGCACAGGATTTTGGAACATCGCGCGCGCCCAAGGCTTCCGCGACGCGAGCCGCTTCACGGTAATAGGTATCCTGTTGAACAAGTGACAGATGCGGATTGCGGTAACGCAGGTGCGAGGCCATGAAACGACTGCTTTCGGCAACATGGACCCAGGTGAGCAGATGCGGATCGCTGGCGGCATAAGGCTGGCCGCTATTATCGGTGCCGTTGACCTGTAAATGGATGGCTTTGACTTTGTCGATCAGGCGTTGCGCCTCTGCACTGGGGCCAAACGTGGTGACAGAGATAAACTGGCTGGTACGGCGTAGGCGGCCCAGCATATCCTCGCGGAAGTTGGAATGATCCCACACGCCCGCCAAAGCCAACGGGTGCAGCATCTGCAACAGCAGCGCACTGACGCCGCCGCAAAGCATGGAGGTGAAGTCACCGTGCACTTGCCATGTGACTGACTGCGGGCCAAACAGCCCCGGATCGCCAGCCGGATTTTCAAAATCAATCCCGCCGAGTGCCAGCCCGGTCAGGCTGAGCACCTGTTTCTCTATCGCTGCGCGTATCACTTCCATCCCCTTTCCACGGCCTATGGCACAGTTTATCATAGTGAGGGGCTGAGTCTGAGACTGCTCAACTCGCTATGTGGATAGCTTAACGAACAATAACAATAGATTGAGAATTCGATGATAACGATAAGAACACGCGTGGCTGCGGATAACGTGCAGCTAGTAGAAATCTGGCAACGTTCGGTACGTGCCACCCACCATTTCCTGAACGAAGAGGATATTGTTCGCCTGTACCCGCAAGTCCTCAACGACTATCTTCCGGCGGTAAACGTCTGGGTTGCCGAAGATGCTGCGGGGCAGCTATGTGGCTTTATCGGCCTGGATGGCAACAAAGTGGAAATGCTGTTTATTGATGCCGATCGGCGTGGTGAAGGCATTGGTAAATCCCTACTGCGCCATGTGGAAGCGATGCACGACGAACTGTTGCTGGACGTCAACGAGCAGAACCCTCAGGCATTGGCATTTTATCAGCATTATGGTTTTGTGGTGACCGGCCGCAGCGAATTGGATGGCCAGGGTCAGCCCTTCCCATTGCTGCATATGCGGCTGGAGACACGCTAAAGTCTGGCCCCTTCCTCGCTACGAGTAAGGGGCGGTTTAACGGCTGGTCAAACTTTGTTGCCCACCTGGCTCAAACGTGGCCACACCATCATGGTGGTATCCAGCAGCCGCAGCAGATCTTCACGGCTGGCTCCTTCACGCGCCTGGGCGGACATCCCTTCAATCAGGCAAATAATGTATTTCGCCAACAACGCGGTATCGGTACGAGCCAGCAACTCCCCTTGCTGCACCTTACGGTCAAAGCAGGCTTTCAGGCTGGTTTCCTGCGCAAAATGCTTGTTGCGCAGCATCTCGGCCAGATCGTTGGAAGAGTCGGACAAGGCGGCATTGGCACAAACCATAAAACAACCGCTAGGGTTTTCCGGATCGGTGAACACCTCTGCCGAGGTGCGCAAATAGGCTTCGACGATGTCGGCGATCGGTAACTCTCGTGCCAGCAGGCGGTTGTAACATTCTACATAGCGGCTCAGATAGCGCTCAACCGCGGCGCGAAACAGCCCCTCTTTGTTACCAAACTCCGCATACAGCGTAGGCGCTTTAGCCCCGGTCGCTTCCACCAGATCGGCCAACGAGGTGGAATCATAGCCATGGCGCCAGAACAGCTCAAGCGCCTGCTCAACGGCCTGATCGCGATCAAACTGCTTCGGCCTGCCGCGTGATTTCTTCGCGCATGCGTCTTCATTATTGATACTCATAGACCCCTCACTTTCCCGGTGACCCAACGCGGGCACAATCATTAAATTATCGATCGGTATAAAAAATAGTACGCCGCCGATGATAAGCGAGCAACTTTTAATTAGCGATCGGTAAGCAATGTGGCCAATGACGCTCCCTGCCGGGCAGAAAACGACGTTCAATCCGGATGGCGTCTTGCTACAAGGTGACAGAAAATACGAGCAAACATTATAATATAGATTAAATAACAATAATTTAAGTTAAAACCCTATCTTAACATCCCTTCACCATCGGCCCGCGGCTTGAGCGGGATAGCACGAATTAATTAACGACCACTAAAAAAACATTTGCAATCGTTCGGGCAGAGGCCTAACATTAACTTATCGACCGTTAAGTAATTAAACGGGATAACACAAAAACTTTTATTGCTCATGTAGAGATAGGAAACCATTATGAAAAACCTGAAAATGACCCTCGCCGCCATCGCACTAGCTTCTGTATCTTTCGGTAGCTTCGCCGCAGATTTGGTCAGCAGCCAACCCACCGATCTGCAACAATCAGGCGTGATCACCGTGAGTGGCGCTTCTGACCTGACATCGCTGGAAAATAAACTGGCGGCTAAAGCGGATGCAGCCGGCGCCAAATCCTTCCAGATCATCGCAACCACCGGCAGCAACAAACTGCACGGCACCGCGATTATCTATAACTAATCGTTAGACGGTTTTATGCAAAGAGGCGGCCTTGGTGCCGCCTTTTGCTTGTTAGCCAAACCAGCCCAATAGCCCGAACCACAGATAATCCAACGGTACCAACAACCCAAAGGTTAACAGGGCCAGCAGCAGACACAGTTTCAGTCCTTCACGCGGCGGAACTTTCCCCATCCCCATAGCCACCACAATCGGTGATGCCTGATACGGCATCAGCGGCGTGGCATAGCCAATCACCTGCGTCATCAATACCGTGGTTAGCGGCAAGCCACTCCCCTCTGACAGAACCTGCGCCAGCGGCGTGAACAGTGCGGGTACGCCATTGGCCGTCACAACAAAATTCAACAGCGTCGTAATACCGATCAACAGGCCAAAAGCGGTAAATGGCCGATCCTGGGTTTGCGGTATGACGTTCAGCAACGCACTGCCTAACCAATCCCCCAATCCAGAATGGCTCACCAAAGCCGTCAATCCAAGGATCCCCGCCACATAGAGACAGGTACGGATGTTGACACCGGCTGCAAACTGCTCCCCCGTCAGGAAACCAATACCCGGCAACAGGCAAACGCAGGCGGCAGCCAGCCCTACCCAGGCGGGAGCAATACCGTGCCAGCTATCGGTGATCCACAACAGCACCGTGATCAGTAACAGCGCGATCAACCGCCATTCCGCTACGCTAAGTGCACTCTGCTCGGAGGTTTTTTCCACTGGCTGCGGCTTGGCGCGGAACAGCCAGCAGATGCATAACGTCAGCAACGCACCTTTTGCCAGTCCCAGGATCGGCTCATGCAGCAGCAGATAAGACAGGTAGGTGAAGTGAATGCCATAGGCGCTTTCTGCCGCCCCGCTCATCACCAGATTAGGTACGTTGGCAGGCAAAATACTGGCCGAAAGCTGGAAGGTGCCAAACCCTACCGCCAACGCCAGGCCATAGCGGCCACGCGAGCCTTCCGCTAACCCGGCACGTTCGGCTAACGCCATGATGATCGGCATCAGCAGGGTAATACGCCCCATATTCGACGGCATGACAAAGGCCAGCGCATAACTGATGGCCACGACTCCGCCCACCAATCGTGGCCAGGAGCCAGCCAGTAGCGGCAGAATACGGTTGGCCAGCCGATCGGCCAGCCCCGTAGAACGAATGGCCGTCCCCAGCACAAAGCCGCTCAATACCAGCCAGAATGCCGATGAGGCAAACCCGGAAAACACCACTGCCGTCGGCGCTAGCTGTAACACCATCACCGCAGCAAAAAACAGCAGCGCAACCAGATACTCCGGCAAACGCGACGTTGCCCATAAGGCGATCACCACCAAAGTCACCAGCGCGGAAACGCCCATCGGGTAATCCATCATCCCTTCTCCCTGTCATCGTTAGTATCTTGTTATCAACTGGTTATATCTTCACATAACGGAAACGCCCGAACGGTGAAACGGCTCACAGTTCACGGGCGGCGGCCAAATCGGCCATACTCTCTTCGTGCCAAGAGGCTACTCTGCTTGCAGGCTAGCGCCATCTATTTTCCCTTTTGCCAAAAGTGGCCCATGCTTAGAGGGGCTGAGCATTTGGCACACATTTACTGACGAACCGGGGTACTGACTGATGACGAAAAAGACCACGCTGTTACAGTTTTTCCATTGGTACTACCCGGATGGCAGCAAGCTATGGCAGGAGGTCACCGAACGTGCCCCCGCCCTGGCCGAACTGGGCGTGACCGATCTATGGCTGCCACCAGCCTATAAAGGGGCTGCTGGTGGCTATTCGGTGGGGTATGACAGCTACGATCTGTTCGATTTAGGGGAGTTTGATCAAAAAGGCACACGCGCCACCAAATACGGCGACAAAGAGGCGTTGACGCAGGCCGTTAATAGCCTGCGCGAGCACCAGATCCGGGTGATCTATGACGTGGTGTTCAACCATAAGATCGGCGCCGATGAAAAAGAGCAGGTGCACGTCTATAAGGTTGATGAAGATAACCGTAACGATATCGCAGAAGTTGGCATCGATGCGCTGGCCTACACTCGCTTTACCTGCCCAGGGCGGCAAGGGACCTATTCCAAATTTATCTGGGACTATACCTGCTTTAGCGGCGTCGATTATATCGAGCAACCGGACGACAAAGGCATCTTCAAGATAGCCAATGACCATGGCGAAGAGGGTTGGAACGATCAGGTTGACGACGAAAACGGCAACTTTGACTATTTGATGGGCGCCAACGTGGAGTTCCGTAACCAGGCCGTCGTCGAGGAGCTAAAATACTGGGCACGCTGGTTGATGGAAATCCTGCCTTGCGACGGATTCCGGTTGGATGCCACCAAACATATCCCAGCCTGGTTCTTTAAAGACTGGGCAGATCACGTGCGCGATGCAGCACAGCGCGATCTGTTTATCGTGGCCGAATATTGGTCACACGATCTGGCGGCATTACAACAGTATTTAACCCTGGTCGATGGTAAGGTGATGCTGTTCGACGTGCCGCTACAGCTGAAATTCCATCTGGCGTCAAAACAGGGCGATGGTTACGATATGTCGCAGCTGTTTACCGATACGCTGGTCGCCGTCGACCCTGCCCATGCGGTAACTCTGGTGGCAAACCATGACACTCAGCCGTTGCAGTCGCTCGAAGCGCCGGTCGAACCCTGGTTCAAACCGCTGGCCTACGCCCTGATCCTGTTGCGTGAACAAGGCGTTCCTTGCCTGTTTTACCCTGATCTGTACGGTGCAAGTTATAGCGATCAGGGCGATGACGGCCAGCAATACCAGATTGAAATGCCGGTGATTGCCGAACTGGAGAAGCTGATCCAGGCACGTCAACGCTTTGCTAACGGCGAACAACACGACTATTTTGACGATCCACACTGCATCGCCTTCAGCCGCAGTGGTACTGCCGAGCAACCGGGTTGCGTGGTGGTGATGACCAACGGGGCCGAAAGCAGTAAAACCGTCGCGCTGGGCGAAAATTTTGCGCATAAATCCTGGCGTGACTTCCTCGGCAACCGCGAGGACGATATCATGACGGATGAGCACGGTAGCGCCGCCTTCCCGGTCAACGGCGGCAGCGTTAGCGTCTGGGTCATGGCCGAAACAGAGTAAGGTCCTCCGGGGAGGCAATGTACCACCCCGGCGGCAAAACCCATTTTTGCCTTTTTGGTCTGATTTTTCATTTAGACCATAAGCAAATATTCACAGCGGAGCCTAAATAGGGTACAAGGCTGCATGAAAATTCCAAAACGACTCCAGCCATTGGTAGATGATGGTTTAATCGACGACGTCATCCGCCGTTTGAAAAGTGGCAAAGAAGCCGACGTATTTATCGTGCGTTGCGGTAAAGAGATCCGCTGCGCCAAAGTGTACAAAGAAGCCGATAAACGCAACTTCAAGCAGGCCGTGAACTACCAGGAAGGCCGCAAGGTGCGCAATAGTCGCGACGCACGCGCCATGAGTAAAGGCTCCAAATTTGGCCGCCAACAGCAGGAAGAGGCCTGGCAAAATACCGAAGTAGACGCGCTATACCTGCTGGCCAAGGCCGGCGTACGTGTGCCACAGCCGGATATCTGCCTGGACGGTGTATTGCTGATGGAGCTGATCACCGATGAAGAAGGTCTAGTAGCCCCACGCCTGAGTGACGTCACGTTAACGCCGGAACAGGCGTTGAACGATCATGCCTTGATGATGAACTATGCGGTGCGCATGCTCTGTGTTGGGCTGGTTCACGGCGATTTGTCAGAGTTCAACGTGCTGATGGATAAAGACGGGCCAGTGATTATCGATTTGCCGCAGGTGGTAGATGCTGCCGCCAACAACCATGCAAAAAGCATGTTTGAACGCGATATCAACAATATGACTCACTACTACGGCCAGTATGCGCCGCAGCTGCTGGGCAGCAAGTATGCCAAAGAGATTTGGGCGCTGTACCAGGAAGGCAACCTAACGCCGGAGACGGAGTTGACCGGTAAGTTTGTTGAAACCAGCAAGCGGGCCGACGTTGACTCGGTGCTGGAAGAGATCCAGGCGGCCAGCGATGAGCACCAGCGGCAACTGATGGCTCGTAACGAAGAAGAAGACTGAGAACCAGCATCAAATTACCCCTCACCCTAACCCTCTCCCACAGGGAGAGGGGACCGATCGAGTTCGATTTCGGTTGCAGAAATCAACCTGATCACCGCACTGAATCAGCTCTCTGTTATTGATTACGCTACCTGACTAGACACTTGTACCAGCCCCTTTGCGGAGTTAGTTGAGTGATCACCTCACCTGATGACAGCGTCATTCCAGCTCCCTCTCCCTGTGGGTGAGGGCCTCAAAGCCAACGCCTTACCCGACGGCAAAACACATCGTAGTCTTGCCCAAAGTTGGCTCGTAGAAACACCTCTTCACGAGGGATCTGCACACGATCCAGATAGGCAAAAAACAGCACCCACCATAGCCAGACGCCAATCCCCCCCAGTAACAGCCCCCAAACGGCCAACAGCATGGCCTGCCCCAGATACACCGGATTTCGGCTGAAACGAAAAATCCCGGTGACCAACAGCGCACTGACCCGCTGAAATTTTTGTGGATGCAACGTGGTGCCAGCCCGGTGAAAAGCATAACTGGCACTAAACATAATTATCACGGAAGTCACCGCTAATGCGCCAGCAGTCCAGAGCATAACCCGGTTATCTTGCCAGCCCTCCTCGTCTAGCCAGCGGGTTGCCGTCATCCCCGCAGCACAAACTGCCATCACCACCGGCGGCAAAACCAACCGCTGCAACCACGCTATCATTTTCTTGCTCCCTCTCGACCACGCAATACTATTTGCGCTATAACAAGCTCTCCCTGTAATAACGCCAGAGAAGAGACGATGAGCCAATATGCCCCACAGTTCTGGCGTGATGAACGCCTGCCGTTCGTTGAGGCCCGCCACGTCGAAGATGGTCGCAAGCTTTGTTATGCGCTGCATAGCCACGAGTTCTTCTGTATTGGTACCATCACCGCCGGTACCAGCACTTATGTTAACGGCGACCAGCACCTACAGGTTAAAACCGGTGACGTCGTGATCATCAACCCGCAGCAGGCGCACGGCTGCAACCCCATTGGTGACCAGCGTTGGGCCTATACCATGTTTTATATCGACCAGCACTGGTTGGCAACGCTACAGCAGGACCCTAGCAGCGGCTTTGTGCCATTCAAGCAGATTATCAGCCAGGATAAGGCGCTGTTTAGCGGCCTGAATCAGCTGTATGGGGTACTGACCGATCCACTCTGTTGCCATCTGGAAAAGCAGATCGCCCTGGTGGATTACTTCAGTAACCTGCCGCAGTTACTTGGCGAATCTCCGATTTTACAGCAGGATATGACCTCTAAATTGGAAATGGCTGCGGCGTTTATCCGTGCTCATTGTACCCAGTCGCTGACGTTGGAGGCGATCTGCCAAGCGTCAGCCCTCTCCCCTTCTTATCTGATCCGCGCTTTCAAGAAGCGCTGCGGCATGACGCCTCATGCCTACCTGGTCAATCAGCGCGTGCAGCACGGCCAGCGGCTACTGAAACAGGGCTTCTCCATTGCTGCCGCCGCCAACGAAAGCGGTTTTGCCGATCAGGCGCACTTTCAGCGCACCTTCAAGCAATTGCTAGCAGCCACTCCCGGCCAATATCAGACTCCCTCGGCCAGCAAGTAACAGGCGCTGAACGCCAGCAGCAGCGCCATCAAGCGGTTAAAGCGCCGTAGATTGTGCGCCCGCTGCAACAGGTTGCTCAACATCGCCCCAGCGTAGGCCCAGCAGGCTATCGAGGCGTAGCAGATGACAAAATAGAGTCCGGCAAACAACCATAACAGCCGCATCTCCCCGTCACCAACAAAGGCGCCCATGCTGGCCACCGAAGCCAGCCAAGCCTTGGGGTTCAACCATTGCAAGAGAGCTCCATACCAAAATGAAGGGGTTTGTTGTCGATTACCCTGGCTCAATTGTCCACCATCAGCGGCAAGCTGATAGGCCATATAGAACAGGAAGGCTACGCCAGCCCAGAGGATCACTGCGGTCAGCCCAGGCCACCAGGCGAGCACTTCATGCATGCCGAAACCAACCAACACCAGTAATAACGTGAAACCCAAGGTCGCACCGGTCACATGTCGTAGACTGGCGCTAAAACCAAACTGCGCTCCGCAGCTAAGTGCCACAATGTTTACCGGACCGGGGGTAATGGAAGAGGCCAACGCAAAAGCGGCCATCGAGAGGTAAAGCGTCATCTTCAGCACCTGTAAAAGAGGGTTACAGGTGCCAGCGTGCCGGGTTACAGCGAAGGAGTATTGAACGAAATTACCCTACGACAGATTTACCTGACTAAAATATTAAATTCTCAACTGATCCTTTGCCAGCCGATACAGCTCTATATTGGTAATAATACCAAATTTTTTCATCAAGTTACGCTTATGGTGGCTCAGGGTTTTAATACTGCGACCATCGATACAGGCCAGCGTCGTCAGGCTGATCCCTTTCATGACGGAATCAAACACCGTAATTTCACAAGGCGTTATGGAGATTTTTTCGACGCGATTAGAAGTGGAACTCTCTTTCTCTTCTAAAATGGCTTTAGTTGTCATGCTTTCGTCGCCAGAGACGGAGAAGATCAGTTCAACCAATTCATCAATAGGATCGTTGATGGTGGCAATCCCGTTGGCAAGCCCATGGGCTGTTAACTTAAAGTAAATGCTGGAATGGCAGGATAGTATCACTACAATTTTTGCATCGGGATTTTTACATCGAAAAATCTGTAACAGGCGGAATGCTTCAAAATAATCATCGCGAATGTCGATGATCATTGTCGTATTTTTAACATTATACGCGTCATATTCCTTTAGCGAATTAAACACCCGACACTCACCGCTTACTGCAGCGTTCTTCTTATATAAATATTTAAGACCCAACAATAGATATTGACAACAACTGATGAGCACCAAGTTATTCATTTCGTCCCTCATGTATTAACAATAGTATTACATCCCTGACTACCTTATCAATGAATCTGATTTCAATTTAAAGTAAAGCTCGGTAATGGTTCTAACATGGAATTTACTATAAATATTAGAGCGGTGTGTTCCTACCGTTTTACTACTAATAAATAGTTCCTTGGCAATTTCCTTATTCTTCATGCCGGAAAGAATTCTTTTAAGAATATCATTCTCTCTCTTGGTCAGCGCGAAGAAGCGCATATTACCTATGTGGTTGATAACACCATGAAGCTCATTAAATTGACTACTCATCTTGGTCAACAATTTTTCAATGGTAAGCGCTATGGTTTCAACATCTGATTTTTTCTTCAATACCACATCAGAGAAAAGTGATAAAAGCTGATAGTTATCGCTTTCATCATCATCTTTACATAAGGTAACAATGACGCTACCTTGGTTTTTCCCTTTCAGTTTATTAATAAAATCAATACGATCAGAATAGAAAATATCGTCCACATCCAAAATGACCATGGAGTTTCCCTTCTGTATCACTTCATCCGTTACGCTAGTGATGCTTTTACATAAAGTCAGGTTGACATCTTTGCCAAGATAATTACTTGAGGAAACCAGATCGTCAACTAGTTTATTAAAGGCATAACGAATGAGCTCACAATCACTAAACATGATAATATTTATCATCATCTTTCCATTTTCAGTAAAACTGCGCATCCTGGCTAACGAAGAAATTTCATAGTAGTTTATCCTTCATTTTCAATACTATCGCTCAATAACTCAAAAGAGTCATTAAGATTACATTTATTAAAAATAAGAAAAATCTCATCAATTAAACTAGGGTTAGTCAGCGTGCTTGACAACAACATTAAACGAAAAAATCTTCACCAAGACAAATCTGAAAGTAAAAATGATTTTTTTAATACTTAAAAATCACATACAAATCAATGCATTAAAAAAACAAAAAATGAGAATTCCCTTAGCAGTGGGACAAGGTAGCAATATGCCCCCTCTGGCTTACTTAAAAATAATAAATATGACACCCGCAACTACTCAGCTTTTTCTTAAAGTCGACTTGATAGGTGGAGTTTAATCAACAGACCTCGGTATATTAATGTAAACAACCATTGCATTCAGTCACTAATAATTTCCAATTTCAATGCTATACTGATTTCAGTCACATTCGCCCGAACTGGCGGGTATACAAGAGGTCAGGTTTCATGGCACAAGATACGCATGACGAAAAAAATCCGCGATTAGACTTAAATCTGTTGACTATATTGAATGCCGTAATAGAAACCGGTAGTGCCACATTGGCTGCAGAACGGCTTGGGTTGAGCAGTTCATCCATCAGCTACGCGTTAAACAAACTTAGAGAACACTTTGCAGATCCAATAGTGATACGCACCAGCACCGGGGTCAAACCCACCTTGCTGGCAATGAACCTGTATAACAATACCAGACCACTGCTCGAGGAGCTGAGTTCTACGTTGAAAACGCACCAACCTACGGACGACGCCAGCTCACAGCCACACCTCAGAACTATACGTATTAGAACCAATTCTATATTTGATTTTTGGCTTTCACATCAATTGTTTAATAATGAAAAGTATAAAAGCGGCTATATCTTTGAGTTTACATCTTACCCCAACGATCCGGAAAGACGCCTTGAGTTATTAAGAAATAAACAGATCGATCTAGATATTGGACTTCACATGGTTAATGACCGAGCCATTATCAAAAAACCGTTACCTGCAGTAAAATTTGTTGTTCTTTTTAGACAGGATCACCCCAGAATCAATTCTAAAACAGGCATCGAGCAGTTAACACATGAAAAAAAATCGGGCTGGAACAATTCAGAAACTCCCCTCCTGTCCTGGTTTACAGAGAAGAACATCCATAGAACCTATTTGAGTGATTCCTTACTTAATGGGGTTCTACATGCCGCATACTCTGATGCTATCACTATTGTACCTGAGTTCATCGCACCATTGTTTTGCAACTTGCTTTCCATGAAATACATTCATTGTGATGCTTTCGATAATGACCGATATAATCTTTATTGCCACATCCATAGAAGCAATAAGGATGACCCAGTCCTCAATGACATTGTCAACATAATGATGGGTAAAAAAAGAGAGGAGCACGATTATTAAACACCACGCCCTCCCGATAGGTATAGTATTACTTGCGTTTTTTCAAAGAGTTACCTTTTGACTCGACGTTTGCTGCTGGCTTACTAAAATAAGGTACATCAAGGAAGTACTCTTTGCCTAACATCTTGCCGTTGCCAAACCAGGTAATGCCTTTCACTTCCAGATCAACCGCCCCCTGAGAGAAAGACATGATGTAACCTTTATCATCCATGGCGCGATAATCAACGTTTGACAGGTTCAACAGGGTGATATCGCCCTTTTTGCCTGCATATAATTGCTTAACGCGGTCCAGATAAAACGGGGCCAACTCGGAAAACATGTCAAAGATGCGATTTTTGTAAGCGGCATAGCTCATCCCCTCATTCGCTGCCAATGCATTGGCCATCAAAGAATAAAATTCTGCGTTGGCTTCGGCAATTGACATACGAGTACGCATGACCTGATTAAGTTTATCCTGGTCGATCTGTTGTTTCGCGCTAAGGGTTTTATCTTTACTGGAGACATTGACCTCTTTATACAAGCCTTGGTTATCTCCAGGTAACATCACCGAGGTGGCAATGTAACTGGCGCACGCGGCTTTCTGTTTCTGAGTTTCACCATTAACCAACAATGACAGAGCATTGCCACTTTCAGGAATTTGGCTGACGTCAACACCATTCCTGCGCAGGAAGGTCTCAACCTCAGCCTGACTCTTCTCATTTCTAGCCAGATCGCACACCAGTTTCATCATCAGGTCATTGCGCTCATTATTGACCGAGGGTGTCATTTCCAGCAGCGTTTCGCTGATGAGTGATGCCGTTGGGTAGGAAACAACATAATCCTTGCTCGCGGCCTGAGCACTACAACCCCAAATGCTGGCTAGCACTATAACAACAGCCTTGGCTAAAAATTTCGATTTCATCTTACTGTCCTGAATAACTTATTTGCTGGTGAACTCGATCACGATCCGGCGATTAGGTGCCAGGCATTCGACAACTTTGGCCGATTTTTTACCTGGGCAAGCAACCAGCGGCTGGGAAGCCCCCGCGCCTTCCACCTGAATAATCTGGCGGCTGATGCCGTTTGACACCAACAGCTCACGCACCGTCTCGGCACGCTTTAAGGATAGCTGTTGGTTGTAGACTGCGCTGCCCAGACGATCGGTATGGCCGATAATAATAATGCTCTTTTCATTGAGGTTGGTTTGCTTGATTTTGTTGGCAAAGCTCGTCAACTCATTGATCCCCGCCGTTGACAGTACCGCGCTGTTAAAACCAAACAGCATGTTGGCATTAAAGGTCACCGGCGTTGATGAGACATCATGTTTCACCACGGCTGGTGCCACTTTCAGCCTATCCAGGCAATTTTCTGGTTTAAAGAAGAATGACTGTGCGATGAGATCTTTATCGAATATCACCTTGTACTGACAAACCAGATCGTTGCCGCTGGCCATCCTGAACTTCAGGATATAGTCCCACTCTTTCACCCCGAACACGCCTTCCGAGAAGTGAGGCGTTCCAATCAACTGATACAGCTGGTTTTTGGTCATGCCAGGTTTGATGGCATTGAGGTTATCCAGATTGACATAGCTGCCTTCTGGACGGGTTGCCTTATCCATCTGTGGAAATACCGGATTTGTAGTATGCCCAGCGCTGTCTATCTGACTGATGGATCGGCTACATGCCGATATGGAGAGCGCGATGGCTACGGCAACAACAACACGAGCACTTTTGGTTAGAGATAACATAAGTCCGCCTAGTTAAGAGATTTTTACTGTTGATCTGGCGGCATTGCTGCCGCCAGATCCGTTACATTTCGGTTATCGATTCAATCAACTCATTACCATTGATAACCCACCCCTACTGCGACACCTACATCCCCCTGCGTGGTCGTGGTTCCTTGCAGTTTGGTCACCCACTTGCCGTTATCGGAAATGGTAGACACCCCCATAGCGACTGCACCCTGGCTACCGTAGCTGGCACCGCCCATGCTGAACATGCTGGCCCCTGCTGAGTATGGCTGTGGCAGGCTTGCCATCGCCATCGCCCCGGCAATACCGCCTTCCAACTTATCGTTTTGCTTATCAACCTGGTTTTTCAGATCGTTAAACTTACTGTTGGTGTACTCTTTCGACTCATTGATACCGCTGGTCAACTGGTTGACGTTAACGCCATCCGTACCTTTGGTACCGGCTGCCACGTTGGTTAACTGACGTTCGTTACCAGCAGAACCGACAGACACACTGTTGGTTCTATCAGCTACTGAACCAGAACCCAGTGCGACCGAGTTATCTGCAATAGCAGAAGACGAGTTGCCCAGCGCGACGGAATTGGCACCAGACGCAGTGGACGACGTGCCCACCGCCATGCTGCTGTTCCCCGTGGCTTTAGAACCCGCGCCACCGGCAACGGAGTTATTACCGTTCACGCTCGGTTTCGGCAGGTTGTCGGTATTTTTAACCTGGAACATGCCGTCGGTGCCGTTCTGGATATTGGTGATATCCGTGCGGTTCTGCTTCACTGAGTTGTCGATATTGCTGATATCACCCGTTACCTGTTTCAGCTGAGCCAGGTTCACCGCATCGGTATCCTGTGTCCCCGCCTTCACGTTAGTGATCTGACGCTCGTGACCTTTCGAGCCGACAGAGACGGAATCCATCCGATCCGCGACCGAACCCGCACCCAGCGCGACAGCGTTATCGGCTGTCACAGCAGCACCATCACCGATGGCTGTCCCCGTCTTACCGTTCACACTGCTTGAGCCGCCGATGGCAACCGAGTGATCCGTGGTCGTCTGAGCGTTGCTGCCCATGGCGATAGAGCTGGCACCCGTTGCAACCGCATTCCCGCCCACCGCGATAGACTCGGCACTAACCGCTTTAGAGTCTGCCAACGTTGAATTGGCGTGGAAGTACTTGACCCCTTTACCATTGTTGATATTGGTAATTTCAGTCTGCAGGCCGAACAGCTGCGAACCGTTCACCGCATCGGTACTGGTGGCACTGATATCCCCAGCAGCCACGTTGGTGATTTTGGACGTGCCATTGCCCATATGGTTAGCGCTGTAAGCCCCTTTACCGCCGTTCGCCAACGGATCCCATTGCAGCGCATCATCCTTCAACCCATTAATTGCTGTGGTGTTGTTGGCGATGTTGGTGGTGTTGATGCTCACCTGGTTATTGGTTTCGGTCAGTTGCGAGTAGTTCACTGCGTCGCTTGGCGCTTTACCATCCGCCACGTTAGTGATGGTGGTACCGCCAGTATGCGTCGTGTTGTTGTAGGTCGTTCCGCCCATGGTCACGCTGTTGTGGGTGCTGTTGTCATACTTGACCACGTCGGCTACCGATTCGGTGGTCACCCGTTTCAACTGTGCCACGTTCACCGCATCCGCATCGTCCGCACCGGCAGCCAGCCCGGTAATACGACGATCGCCCACATTCACTTCACCCTTCGCCGTGCCGCCCACCAGATAGGCTTCATGTGACAAGGTGCTACCATCGGCCAGAGAACCGGTACCCAGAGCAACGCTATTATCAGCACTGGCAACAGACCCCATACCAATCGCTACCGCATCCAGACCCGAGGCCACAGAATCCGTGCCGGTGGAGTTGGCGTGGAAGTACTTAGTCCCTTTGTTGTAGATGTTGTTAACGTTGTCGCCCAGATTAGTGACTTCATCACCCAGGTTGGTCACGTTGTTATTGGTTTCGGTCAGTTGCGAGTAGTTCACCGCATCGCTTGGTGCCTTACCGTCCGCCACGTTGGTGATGGTAGTGCCACCGGTGTGGGTGCTGTTGTCGTAGGTATCGCCACCCAAGGTAATGCTGTTGTGAGTGCTGTTGTCATACTTGACCACGTCGGCTACCGATTCGGTGGTCACCTGTTTCAACTGTGCCACGTTCACCGCATCCGCATCGTCCGCACCGGCAGCCAGCCCGGTAATACGACGATCGCCCACGTTCACTTCACCCTTCGCCGTGCCGCCCACCAGATAGGCTTCATGTGACAAGGTGCTACCATCGGCCAGAGAACCGGCACCCAGCGCGATGCTGTTATCGGCACTGGCTACTGCCCCCATACCAATCGCTACCGCATCCAGACCCGAGGCCACAGAATCCGTGCCGGTAGAGTTGGCGTGGAAGTACTTGGTCCCTTTGTTGTAGATGTTGTTAACGTTGTCGCCCAGGTTGGTCACTTCATCACCCAAGTTGGTGACGGTATCGCCCAGGTTAGTCACGTTGTTGTTGGTTTCGGTCAGTTGCGAGTAGTTCACCGCATCGCTTGGTGCCTTACCGTCCGCCACGTTAGTGATGGTGGTGCCACCGGTATGCGTGCTGTTGTCGTAGGTGTCGCCACCCATCGTCACGCTGTTGTAGTTGGTGGTGCCATCGACATGCGTATCGTACTGAACGCTGCCGGTTTGCAGGCCATCGAGCGCCTGGTTGGTGGCATACAGTTGCGAACCATTGATTGCGTCGGTACTGGTTGCACTCAGGCGGCCAGCGGCCACGTTGGTGACAGTACGTTCGCTACCCAGAGCGCCAACGCTGACCGAACTGGTCGGTGCCGTACCAGCAAACTGATAGTCGGTACCATTAAGGGTGACACCCGTCGTAGCCACGGCGGCGCTGGCCGTAGAGCTATCCCCCAGAACTACCGCGCCATCCAAACCAGCGCTGACCGTCACGTTATTGCCGATAACAAAGGCCTTGTTGGCATCAATCAGGTTGTCGTTACCCAGTGAATAGCTGTCATCACCGTTAACAATTGTTGGATCACCAATAGCTGCTGAACGCGCACCATTAACGGTGGTGCCATAGCCCATACTGATTGAATGATCCCCATTTGCCTGCGCTCTTACGCCGGTAGCAACAGCATTTTTCCCTCTCGCAGCAGCGTTGATACCTGCAGCAATAGAGTCGTCCCCTGTAGCGCCGTCGTTGTTGAAGTTGGCTTCAGCGACTGAAACATCATTGAAACTGTAGTAGTGGTTCAGAACCGAGGTCAGTTGTGCCACGTTAACCGCATCCGTTGCATCTGCACCCGCAGCTACTCCGGTAAGACGGCGATTGCCTACGTTCACTTCACCCCGCGCGGTGCCCCCCACCAGGTAGGCCTGATGAGACAAGGTGCTGCCATCGGCCAGAGAACCGGCACCCAGCGCGATGCTGTTATTAGCACTGGCTACTGCCCCCATACCAATCGCTACCGCATCCAGACCCGAGGCCACAGAATCCGTGCCGGTAGAGTTGGCATGGAAGTACTTGGTCCCAGTGTTGTAGATGTTGTTAACGTTGTCGCCCAGATTGGTGACTTCATCACCCAGGTTAGTCACGTTGGTGTTGGTTTCGGTCAGCTGTGAATAGTTCACCGCATCGCTTGGTGCCTTACCGTCCGCCACGTTGGTGATAGTGGTGCCACCAGTATGCGTACTGTTGTCGTAGGTATCGCCACCCAGGGTAATGCTGTTGTGAGTGCTGTTGTCATACTTGACCACGTCGGCTACCGATTCGGTGGTCACCTGTTTCAACTGTGCCACGTTCACCGCATCCGCATCGTCCGCACCGGCAGCCAGCCCGGTAATACGACGATCGCCCACATTCACTTCACCCTTCGCCGTGCCGCCAACCAGATAGGCTTCATGTGACAAGGTGCTACCATCGGCCAGAGAACCGGCACCCAGCGCAATGCTGCCATCGGCACTGGCTATCGCCCCCATACCAATCGCTACCGCATCCAGACCCGAAGCCACAGAATCTGTGCCGGTAGAGTTGGCGTGGAAGTACTTGGTCCCGGTGTTGTAGATGTTGTTAACGTTGTCGCCCAGATTGGTGACTTCATCACCCAGGTTAGTCACGTTGGTGTTGGTTTCGGTCAGCTGTGAATAGTTCACCGCATCGCTTGGTGCCTTACCGTCCGCCA
>Ga0302347_1000107_pt1 | contig 155985 bp, 144 predicted proteins | sample PhyWR1_FD_202178 | JGI IMG/M metagenome (GOLD analysis project Ga0302347, IMG submission 202178) | Leaf surface microbial communities from wheat plants in UC Gill Tract Community Farm, Albany, California, United States - DLSL W.R1 (v2)... | ecosystem: Host-associated > Plants > Phyllosphere >... | reverse complement strand
CCACGCTACTGCCCACCACTAACACACTCGTGATCGCAACCACTTGACCATCCGCTGTCACTGCGAAGTCGCCTGCAACTGGTGGATTTAATGGATCAAGCGCTTCATTGTAGTTCAGCGTTAAGGTTGTACCCAATGGATCAACTGTCGCATTGACAAAGGTTGGTGCTGTCGTATCGCTCGGAATAACCGAACCATTGGTCACTGAAGTTGGTGGAAGTGTTACTGCATCATTGCCCGCAATGTCTTGAATCGCATTCGGATCATTGGCTGCCGATGGATCGGTATAACCTACTTGCACCGCTTGACCTGCTGTGACTGGTGTACCCAAAGTCAACACCACGGTAGAGCCATTCACTGTAACACTGGTTACAGCTACCACTTGACCATCTGCGGTGACCACGAAACTGTTTAATGGCGGTAAGTTAGTGCTGTCTAGTGCTTCACTATAGGTCAAGGTGAGCGATGTGCCGGCTGTATCTAGTGCTGCACTGACAAAGGTCGGTGCTGTCGTATCGCTCGGAATAACCGAACCATTGGTCACTGAAGTTGGTGGAAGTGTTACTGCATCATTGCCCGCAATGTCTTGAATCGCATTCGGATCATTCGCTGCTGTTGGATCGGTATAACCTACTTGCACCGCTTGACCTAAGGTCACTGGAGCACCCAAGGTTAACACCACGCTACTGCCCACCACTAACACACTCGTGATCGCAACCACTTGACCATCCGCTGTCACTGCGAAGTCGCCTGCAACTGGTGGATTTAATGGATCAAGCGCTTCATTGTAGTTCAGCGTTAAGGTTGTACCCAATGGATCAACTGTCGCATTGACAAAGGTTGGTGCTGTCGTATCGCTCGGAATAACCGAACCATTGGTCACTGAAGTTGGTGGAAGTGTTACTGCATCATTGCCCGCAATGTCTTGAATCGCATTCGGATCATTGGCTGCCGATGGATCGGTATAACCTACTTGCACCGCTTGACCTGCTGTGACTGGTGTACCCAAAGTCAACACCACGGTAGAGCCATTCACTGTAACACTGGTTACAGCTACCACTTGACCATCTGCGGTGACCACGAAACTGTTTAATGGCGGTAAGTTAGTGCTGTCTAGTGCTTCACTATAGGTCAAGGTGAGCGATGTGCCGGCTGTATCTAGTGCTGCACTGACAAAGGTCGGTGCTGTGGTATCACCACCAGGCACAGTTGAACCATTATCCACTGTGGTGGCTGGAAGTGTTGCTGCATCATTGCCCGCAATGTCTTGAATCGCATTTGGATCATTGGCTGCCGATGGATCGGTATAACCCACTTGCACTGCTTGACCTGCTGTGACTGGTGTACCCAAAGTCAACACCACGGTAGAGCCATTCACTGTAACACCGGTTACAGCTACAACTTGACCATCTGCGGTGACCACGAAACTGTTTAATGGCGGTAAGTTAGTGCTGTCTAGTGCTTCACTATAGGTCAAGGTGAGCGATGTGCCGGCTGTATCTAGTGCTGCACTGACAAAGGTCGGTGCTGTGGTATCACCACCAGGCACAGTTGAACCATTATCCACTGTGGTGGCTGGAAGTGTTGCTGCATCATTGCCCGCAATGTCTTGAATCGCATTTGGATCATTGGCTGCCGATGGATCGGTATAACCCACTTGCACCGCTTGACCTGCTGTGACTGGTGTACCCAAAGTCAACACCACGGTAGAGCCATTCACTGTAACACCGGTTACAGGTACAACTTGACCGTCTACAGTCACTGTGAAGTTACCAGCAACGGGTGGATGTAATGGATCAAGGGTTTCACTGTAGTTAAGGGTTAATTGTGTTCCTGTACTATCCACATGCGAAGATTGGAATTGTGGATTTGTGACATCACCTGCTGTAATTTCAATCGCTTTTGGATTACCAGCACCATCTGTCACAGTGACTGTAATTTTTTCACCATCTGTAAGTGGTCGGGTTAACTGAATGTTATCAACAATACCATTCCCCGTTGCCGTTCCTGTTCCAATCACATTGCCTGAACTATCTGTGATTTTAACTTGACCTATTTCATTTGAAGTAACTTCAACATGGGTCGCATCTTGAATGGTTGTAGTGATCACTGGTGCAGTTACATCACCTGCAGTAATTTCAATCGTTTTTGGATTACCAGCATCATCTGTCACAGTGACCGTAACTTTTTCACCATCTGTAAGTGGTCGGGTTAACTGGATATTATCAACTGTGTTATTGCCGGTGATTGTACCCACACCAATTACATTACCATGACTATCCGTGATTTTAACTTGACCGGCTTCATTAGAAGTAACTTGAATATGGGTTGCATCTTGAATTGTTGTACTAATATTTGGCGGTGTTACATCACCTACTGTAATTACTTTTTCTGTTTGATTACCTGCAGCATCAATAACATCAACAATAATCTTACTGCCGTCAGTTAAAGGTGTATTTAAATCAACTATTAATTTTCCATCAGGACCAATTACACCCTCAGCAATTATTTGCCCTGCTTCATTTTTAATTATAACTTTACTACCAGGTTCATTTGAATTGACCTGAATAGTATCATTATCAATAATATTTATTTCGACTTCAGGTTTTGTAACATCACCCACATTTATTGTTTCAGTTGTTTTATTCCCTGCATTATCTGTTGCTGTAATAGTAATTTTTTCATTATCAACCAAAGGTCTTGTTAAATTAATCTCAAGCGCACCTGCTTGATTTAGTTGTCCTGATCCAATTATTTTACCACTCGCATCGACTATTGTAATTTTACTTGCTTCATCTGTAGTGATTTTAATTTTCTGATTATCTAAAATATCATAACTTAGTTTTGGTCCTGTTTTATCACCATTTCCCGAATGGTTTGAACCACCACTTCCTCCTGACGCTGCTGCAATACCGATCACTCCTGCTCCAGCTGCAATCCATGCCCAAGCTGGTGCAACAGAATGATCACCAACTAAGTATTCTTGAAAATCGGTAATCCCTAAATAATCAATTTTAGTTACTGTACCACTCTCATCAAATTCAAGAAAGTTAAGTAAATAATGCTTTCCATCTGAAGTTTCTATTGTAAATTCTTTTGGTTTTTCACCGATAAAGAAATCATCAATTACAACTTTTTCTCCATTTTGTAAATAAACCTCCAAATTATTATTAACTTTTACAATCTTGGCTATTTCTGCGCTATCAAGATTTACTTTATACACTGAGTAGTGTTTATTAACTAAATCTTGAGTAAGAACTTTAGCTGTTCCTTTTTCATAAATAGTGATGTTTTTCATAATATTTTTCCGTCTTATAATTTACTGTTATGCAAAAAAGATAAATAAGTGAGATAAATTTCACAAGTGTATATTTTTAATATTAAAATCACATATACATATAAAAAACAGTGCTTGTCTATAATAGCTAAATGATTGATCTTTTTAAAACCATTACTTTGTGATGCAATTATCATTTAATTAAAATCTTACTTGTTTATTTTACCAATTTATTGCGATTAAATTTAATTATCACTTTATATTCATTACTGACATTACCAATGATCACTTTTATAAATTTATTTAAATTTTATTAATAGTCTTACCTTTTTAAAACAAAATACTCTATTATTCCCATACTACTCATAGCGTTTAAAAATAATAAATTCCCATTTAATTTTTATGGGTATTATAGAAACTTAAGAATTCAACTTAGATTAAATTTTAAACAAAACATGTAACACATTTCTCTATATGTGAATAGCATCACATTAAAACTATGTTGTTAAATTTAAATGAAATAATAATTAATAAAATATTGAATCAAAATTGGAATTTTTAAAATTTGGGTCTCAAAAAATAAAAAAAAGATGAAGGGGAAGTCCTTCATCTTTTTAAAAACGCTGAGTCGTTAGACAGTAAAATCATCACCCAAATACACTTGGCGCACGGTTTCATCTGCCAACACTTCTTCTGGCGTACCTTCCGCAATCACAGCACCTTCACTCACAATATAAGCATGCTCACAAATCGCTAAAGTTTCACGAACATTATGGTCGGTAATCAAAACCCCGATGCCACGATCTTTTAACTGGCGAATAATATCTTTAATATCACCTACCGAGATTGGATCGACACCTGCAAAAGGTTCATCCAAAAGCATAAATTTTGGATCAGCTGCAAGTGCGCGTGCAATCTCTGCACGACGGCGCTCACCACCTGACACACTCATTCCAAGAGAATCTTTAATATGGGTGATTTTAAAATCTTCCAATAATTCTTTGAGACGTTGTTGACGCTGCTGTTTATCTAAGTCTTTACGTGTTTCAAGGATGGCCATGATATTTTCAGCAATGGTTAACTTTCTGAAAATTGAAGCTTCCTGTGGAAGATAACCAATTCCTTTACGTGCACGCTGATGCATAGCTAAATCAGAAATATCTTCATTATCAAGATGAATTTCGCCCTTATCCATTCGCACCAAACCAACGACCATATAGAAACTGGTGGTTTTACCCGCACCATTCGGCCCAAGCAAACCCACAATTTGTCCACTTTGCATACTGAATGAAACGTCTTTGACCACCCAACGTTTACTATAAACTTTTGCTAAATGTTTGATACAAAGCACTTGAGGCTGATTTGATGCTGTCATTAATCACGCGCTCCGGGGAAAGACTTGGTACTATTTGGCGGGATAATAATTTGTACACGTCCTTTCGCTGAACCTGTGCTATTTGAACTACCAGAAGCTTCAATATCGCCTTTGTTCATACTGTATTTTAATGAACTACTGCGAATACTTGCTCCATCTTGATATAGATAAGCATTACCAATTAAATTAATAATACCTGTTTCGGCATTATAAATAATTTTTTGTGCTTCTCCACGAGCAACACCCTTAGCCGTATCAACTTGTTGTTGAAACTTTGCGGGCCCCCCAGTGGCAGTAATGGTACTAATTTGCTTATTCTTATTCAATTGAGCCACAATTGAAGCAGCTTGAAGCTTCATTGTACCTTGCTCAATGATAACATTACCAGTATATGTCGTTACACCCGCAGCTTCATTATAGGTTGCTTTATCTGCAACCAATGAGATTGGCTGATTACGATCTGACGGTAATGCAAATGCTGCTGCAGACAAGCCCATTAAACCGGCAGTGCAGATCGCTTTTATTAGGAAAGATTGTTTCATTAAAAAAGGCTTAGTTAGGTACATACTTTCCTCGAATATGTGCAAATTCATATTGACCTTGGTTTAAATCAGCTTTTAAACCCTGACTAATAAATTCTGCATCAGGTGCATTAACAGTCACTTGGTGAGTCGTTTCAAACTGACGTATTTTAGGATACCCTGTTAACTCGTCTGTCTGAAATTCCATGGTCCCTCGTTCACCAATCTTGGTCGCTTTAACTTGTCCAGATAAAACGACTTTTTCATTGTCATTAAATCCTCGTGCTTGTTTTGCAAAAAAAGTTGAATCAACTTTATTTTGATGAAACATCGAAGCATTGAGGTTACTCAGTGTTGAAGTTTTTCTTTGTAAATCTTGTTCTAAACGATCCACTTGAGCACGAACATAAAGATTACCCTTTTCATCTGTTTGGACCAACTGGATACCCTCAGCAGTATACGTCATGCTTTTGGCTGAATTCGCATCCAACTTTTTGCCTTTCCCACTGTAATAGTAATAGCCACCACTGATTGCCGCGATGACAACTGCAGTCACATATAAAAACTTAGTATCCATAAGTTACATTCAACATTTGATCAATCTGAATTTACGCTATTAATGCGGTATAGCTGTATATTTTTCAAGTAATTCTTGGTAAGTGCCTTTAGCCATCATCAACATATCACAGACTTCACGTACAGCTCCACGCCCCCCCATCGCCTGAGTGACTAAATCTGCTCGGCGCCGCACTTCTACATGCCCATTGGGAACAGTGACTTTCATCCCTGCAATTGCAAAGGCAGAAAGATCTGGCCAATCATCGCCCATATATAAACAGTCTTCAGGATCTAAATTGAATTGAGCACAGGCTTCTTTAAGTGCAGCACCTTTGTCTTCACGACCTTGAAAGACCAAATCCACGCCAAGATCAGCCATACGTTTTTCAACAATATTGCTTTTACGTCCTGTGATAATGATGACTTTAATTCCAGATTTTTGCACCAGCTTCATGCCTAATCCGTCGCGAATATCAAAAGATTTAATTTCATCCCCTGTATTGGTCAACGTCACAAAACCATCACTCAAAATTCCATCTACATCTAAAACCAATGCTTCAATATGACGCGCTTGTTCCAGTAAAACATAAGAAGCCATTGATTAATTTACTCCAGCTTGAATCAGGTCATGCATACTAATTACACCAATCACTTTATTGGCATCATCAACGACAATAAATTGACTAATTTTCTTTTCATTCATTTTTTCTAAAGCTTCAACTGCACGTGCTTCTTTAGAAATGGTTGAAGGATTTTGAACCATGACCGCGGATACAGGCAAGTTCACATCAAAACCTTGTTGTCTATCAATTAAACGGCGTAAATCACCATCGGTAAATATGCCCAATAAGGTGTCATTTTCATCGACAACAGTGGTTAAACCTAAACGCTTATTGGAAATTTCATACAAAACTTTATTCATTGGTGTATCAGGAAATACTTTTGGTAAATCAGTGCCTGTACGCATCAAATGTTTTACATGTAACAACAATCGTTTACCCAATGCACCAGCAGGATGTGACATTGCAAAATCATCTGCAGTAAAACCACGTGCATCTAATAACGCCACAGCCAGTGCATCGCCCAATACCAATGTTGCAGTAGTACTCGAGGTGGGTGCCAAACCTAATGGACATGCTTCTTTAATATTTCCAAGTGTCAACGCAACATCTGCATTTTGTGGCATAGGTCCTTTGTCATCACCACTGATGGTGATCAAAGGCACTTCCAAATACTTAATCAGTGGCATCAACATCATAATCTCATCACTCTTTCCAGAGTTTGAAATTGCAATCAACACATCACCTTTGACCAACATTCCCAAATCACCATGTCCGGCTTCACCAGGATGCATAAAGAATGAAGGTGTACCTGTTGATGCGAAAGTTGCTGCCATTTTCCGCCCAATATGCCCAGATTTCCCCATCCCCGTAATCACTAAACGACCTTGGCACTGTAAAATAATTTCACATGCGCGCGTAAAGCGTTCATCAATTTGAGCCGCTAAAATCTCTATGGCATGTTCTTCAATGCGTAAAGTTTCAAGTGCAACTTTTTGAAAATCAACTTGATTTGATTTATTTTCAGGATTCAAAATGGGCTAACCTTAACTCTATAAAGAGTTTTGAATATCGAATGGAATATTTTTGCTATTTTAGCATAGCAATACAATAGGCTGCTTTCCTAAATGTATAAATTTCATTTTCTTAGAAAAATAACGTATAAAACTTTATGAAATATGGAGCTTAGGTTAAGATTAATCATCATTTTGTTGAAGCCTTTAGAAAACCTATGCAACCATTTGTTCTTTACAACTCTGAGCAACGAAAAAAAGTTGAATTTGTTCCCCGTAAAGAAGGACATATCGACATGTATGTGTGCGGTATGACAGTTTATGATTACTGTCATATAGGCCATGCTCGGGTGATGGTTGCTTTTGACTACATTATTCGTTTTTTACGTAGTCAAGGTTGGAATGTTAAATACGTTCGTAACATCACAGATATCGATGACAAAATTATTGCGCGTGCCAATGAAAATAGCGAAAGCATTACAGCTTTGACCGATCGTTTTATCAAGGCGATGAATGATGATGCCGAAAATTTAGGATGCTTAGCACCTGATGAGGCACCCCGCGCAACAGATTATATCGATCAAATGCAGAATATGATTGGTAACCTTGTCAATAAAGGCACGGCTTACCCTTCTGCAAATGGCGATGTCTATTTTGAAGTTGAAAAATTTAAGAACTATGGCCGACTTTCGGGACGTAAACTTGACGATATGCAAGCTGGCGCTTCTGAACGTGTTGATGTTGAAGTTGAGAAAAAGCATCCATTTGACTTTGTGCTATGGAAACATGCTAAAGAAAATGAGCCTTCATGGGCTTCACCTTGGGGCAATGGCCGTCCAGGTTGGCATATTGAATGTTCAGCAATGTCAACTTGCTGCTTAGGCAATCATTTCGATATTCATGGTGGCGGTTCAGATCTTTTATTCCCACATCATGAAAATGAAATCGCGCAATCAGAAGCTGCAACAGATGAACAATATGTAAACTACTGGATGCATGTTGGCTTTATTAATGTCGATGGCGAAAAAATGTCTAAATCTTTAGGCAACTTTTTTACCATTCGTGATGTGATGGAGAAATTCCATCCTGAAGTGATTCGTTATTTTATTGTGTCATCACACTATCGTAGCCCTGTAAACTTCTCGGACTTTGCACTAAAAGAAGCAAAAACTACGCTTTCTCGTTTTTATCATGCATTTAAAGCGTATCAACAAGTCTATGGCAATAAAACCACAGACCTGTTAGATGAAACGCTCGTCGAGCGCTTTAATTCAGCAATGCGTGATGACTTCAATACATCTGAAGCAATTGCAGTTTTATTCGAAATTATTAAAGAATTAAATCGTGCGGTTAAAGAAGAGAATGCAGCGCAATCTACGCTTTATTATTCTACTTTACGCCACTTGACCAATATCCTTGGCTTGGTTCAATACAATGTAGATGACTTTTTAAAATCAGACATTGGTCAAGAAGCACTTGGCTTATCCGAGGCTGATATTGAAGATTTCATTCAACAACGTGTTGATGCCAAGAAAAATAAAGACTTTGCCCGTGCAGATGAAATCCGTCAGTCTTTGCTTGCTCAAGGTGTAGTACTGGAAGATACACGTCAAGGTACCATTTGGCGCCGCGCGGATTAATTTCTAAGAGCTTTATTAAAAAGAAAAACCTGATCAAATGATCAGGTTTTTTTGTAAAGTCGTTGCTAACTAAATATGTTTTTAAACGGTACATCTCTTACAGTTTCTTTATATTCATCTTATGACCATACTTAAGTTTAGTTTTATAAATTGTTCGTTGAAATTTTATCTCTCCTAATTTACTTATATAAAAGCTAAATTATTAAATACATTAAAAAAATAAATATTTTATTGAATATGATGGACTATAGTTTTATTGAATCAGCGAAATAGCTGATATACTCTGAGTCCAGTTCTTCATCAGCGGTTTTGGATCAATAGAATGAGTTCAGTGCGCCAACAGAATTTTCTTCTTCGCAAAGAGAAAATTTTAGCAATGGCAGAAACCTTATTGCTTGATAATAATCAGGATATTACGTTAAGTGAGCTTGCTGCTGAACTTGATATCGCAAAAGGAACGATCTATAAACATTTTAAAAGTAAAAACCAGCTGTATCTTGAACTGATAATCTTGAATGAAAAACGACTTTTAGATATTTCTAAAGCCTATCATCACGATATTAAAATCTATGTATCCGAATACATGTTATATAACATGTTAAATTCGAATCGAACAATTTTACTGCATGTGATTGAAGAGCGTTTAACCAATAATGAACGTAAACTCAAAGACTTATTCGAAGATCTTTATAGCATACGTGAGCAACGTATTTTAGAAATTAAAGATCTTTTCGGAGCACATCTCAAAGCCTTAAACAGTAGTATGTCAATCCGTGATTACTTGTCTTATATCTGGACAGTGACTTATGGCGCATCATTATTGTTAAATTCTACGCACTATCAAAAGTCTATTGGCTCTCGTGAACGCTTAATCAAACTCTATGTCAATCAAGCATTGATGACACCTGATAAGCTAACCGATTCAGAGCATCAAGCAAATTAATCTTAAAAGGATAACTGTTCTTAAGCTATTTAGTTTAAAAAATCCTCTAAACTTCAGGCTGATCGCCATGGCTTAATAACTGACTAGGTAAAGGCATTGAGTTCACCTGACTAAAAATCTCATAACACATATGTCTTAACCACTGATGGCTGGTTTTATGGTGACATGACATATGCCAATACTGCTTAATCGAATAAGTCGGAAACGAAATTGGTGCTGGAAAAATTTGTAAGTTTCCTCGTGACAACAAGACTTCGCTCAAATAATAAGGAACGGTTGCAATCGAGTCAGTATCTTGCACCACTAAGCCAACACCAAGATAACTCGGAATACGCATCAATACATTACGCTTTAAGTCCAAATTTAACAGCTCATTGGCGATGTGATAATGCCCCACCCCTGCATCAATATCGATGTGTGATTCACTCAAATACTGCTCAACGGTCATGCTTTGTTGAGTTAATCGTGGATGATCTTTAGATGCAATCACCACATAAAATTGTTCGAATAATTTTTGTTGATAGAAACCATTTTCTAATTGCGGTAAAAAACCAATCGCCAAATCAATTTCACCATTTGCCATCTGATAACTGGTTTCAGAGGTGATGGCACGAACATTTAATTTGACATGCGGTGCATGTGCTTTGAGATATTGAGAAATTTTAGGCAATAAAACTAAGTGAGAAACATCCGTCATCGCAACTGTAAATTGTTGCTGAGATGCTGTTTCATCAAAATCCACACTAAAATTATTAATAATTTCAACTTTACTCAGTGCTTCACTGATCAAAGGATAAAGTTGTTTAGATAATTCTGTAGGCACCATTTCATTACCAATCCGTAAAAATAACGGATCGTTATAATGAACACGAATTTTGTTCAGAATATTGCTTACTGTAGGTTGGCTCATCGCTAAATGATCTGCGGCAACAGAAACACTTTTAAACTTGTAGATATAGTAAAAAATACTGAGCAACTTACAATCTAACTCATACACGAAATTACATCTCACTCATTTTTTAGATTCAATATTATATCTTCTGCTTTTTTATAAAAATTTCCAATGTTTTAATGTACCGATTTTAAACAATCAAACTAGGATTTTAAAATCGGTACGAATTATTGGCGCGATCCGCTCAGCAATTATTCTTTAACAAACAAATCTACCATCAACTCATCCTCTGAATCAGCATAGCGATATTCAGAAAAATCTGTAATACCCGACTCTCGTAGGATTTCTTCATCAATCAACAAACGTCCTGTTAAAGCACGTTTCTCACTGTTTAAAATACGATAAGCGGCGTCTGCCATAATGTTCGGTTTACGAGCTCTGCTAAATAATTGCTTACCGCCTAAAGAAAACTCAATTGCAGCTGTGGCAATAATCGTTCTCGGCCAAAGTGAATTTACACTTACGCCAAAACTGGCAAACTCTTGATTCATCCCTAAAGTCAGCATACTCATACCATATTTAGTAATGGTATAAGGCGCATAGCTGGCAAACCATTTTTCATCCAAGTTTAACGGCGGTGAAAGATTTAAAATATGTGGATTGTCACTGTTTTTTAAGTACGGTAACGCAGCTTGACTACATACCATCACAGCACGTGTATTAATCTGATACATTAAATCGAAACGGTTTGGATCAAGCGTCTCTACGCCAGACAGTTTAATCGCACCAGCATTGTTAATTAAAATATCAATTCTACCGAAATGCGCTGCTGCTTGTTTCATGGCAAGCGCAACCGCATCTTGATCACGTACATCCAGTTGAAGTGCTAAAGCTTGACCACCTGCCGCCTCAACTTCTTGAGCAACAGTAAAAATCGAGCCTCCTAATTTAGGATGCTCTTGTGTAGATTTTGCAGCAATCACAATGTTCGCACCATCTTGTGCAGCTTTTAGTGCAATCTCTCGCCCTATTCCTCGGCTTGCACCGGTAATAAAAAGTGTTTTTCCTTTAAGCGACATGATTTCCTCGTTGTATTTGTTTTTTGCTGTACTAATCTACTTAACTTTATTTTCTCCTCATAGTACCAAATCTGCCATTTTGTATACTCATGAGTACAATAATTATTATTCTTTATGGTCCTTATAAAAATCAAAAGCTTGCATACGCAAGCCTTGAACTAAAGGTGATTAAAATTTAAATTTTAGGCAACGCCAACTTTTGGGCTTGTTCCAATTTGCCAAACAAATGGCAATGGTTCACGATTGACTTCCCAATCACCAATCACTTTTTCCTTATATACGACTGGATTATGTGAAGATACGACCCGCGCATTGCGCCAGAAGCGATCAAGTTGTTTTGTGGTGGTACTTGCAGATGCGCCAAGCGCATTAAACAACTTACTGGTTAAATCCAAGACTAAATCAGAAATAACCACCTGCCCTTGTGCCGCTTCTAATTCAGCATCATTATTTGCTTGAATATTTTTTACTTCGGATTCACTAAAGTGACTGATATATGCACGCTGTAAAGCTTCTGCTGTTTGCGTGGTAATGCTTTCACTTGCATAGGCTTGTGCGGAAGCCTTACCAATCACTTGTAAAATTTGTGGATCATTACGTACTAAATCAGCATTGCCATGACTAAAAATACGATCACGCTTTTGTACTTCATGAATAAATGTTGCAACTGCTGACTGTGCAATCCCCGATAAGGTCGCCAAATGAATCACTTGGTAGAACGCAGTCTGATATTTAAAACGTTGCTCAAAGGGCAAAATATGGTCTGCTTCGACTGCAACATTGCTTAATGTTAAAGTGCCACTTCCCGTGGTTTTTTGACCGAAACCATCCCAATCATCCTGTACTTCAACCCCAGAAGCATGTCGAGAAATCGCAGCAATAACATGCTGATCCGTACGTTCATCATAGGCAAATAAATCAACCCAATCCGCAAAGATTGTGCCTGTTGAATAGTACTTTTTCCCATTGACCAGCAATTGATTATTATTTTGAGTTACTCGGGTAATCACATCACCAATTTTTACATGGCCGATCTCAGTCCATGCATTCCCCACCAAATCACCTTGGACAAAACGTTTAAACCATAATTCTTGATTCTTAAACTTATGTGCATTTAATCGATCTTCAACAAAAGCGAAATGCCCCCGCAATGCTTGCACAATATTTGAATCGGCCTTTGCAAGTTCAGTGAGCAATTGAAATAACTGAGGTAAAGATACCCCATCTCCACCAAACTTGACTGGTACACGTAATGCACCAAAACCTGCATGTTTTAACCAGTCTATTTGCTCGTACGGCAATATACGCTGTTGCTCGCGCTCAACGACACCTTGTGAAATCTTTTCAAAAATCGCACGATACTTTGACGCAACCTTCTCATAGTCTGCTGAGATTGATAAATCTTCAATAAAACGGTTTTGAATATCTAAGTTACCCATTTTTTCTCTCCATCTGTTGGTTATTTTTATTCTTAACTCCACGCATGGCGTGGTAAGTGAATGTTATTGAGATAATAATTACCGACTAAATTAAATTTCCAACGTACAGGATCATGCAAAGTATGAGTACGGGCATTACGCCAATGGCGATCTAAATTTAATTCAGACAATGTTGAACGAGTACCTGATAATTCAAATAATTTATTTGAAGCCAGAATGGCAATTTCAGTTGTTAATACCTTGGCTTCTGCAACCAGTAATGCCGCCTGATTAGCATTCTCTTCAGATGGATTGGCAATTGCTTGATCAATTGCATCACCAGCCAAGTCTAAAACAGCTTCGGCTGCACGTAATTTGATTTTTAACTCCCCTATACTTGCAATGGTATACGGATCATCGCTGGCTTTCTCTAAACCTGAGTCAATCCAAGGGCGTGAATGTAAGCGTACATATTGAATCGTTTCATCAATTGCACCACGAGCAATACCCGCATCTACTGCGGCTTGAATAAATTGAGAAATAGCACCTGCTGCTGTAGGTCTTTCAAAGGCTTTGTGAATCGGCACAATATATTTTTCATCGACTTGAACTTGTTTTAATAACACAGTTCCACTCGCTGTGGTTCTTTGTCCAAATCCAGACCAATCATTAACAATTTCTAGACCTGTACTGGTCCGTGGCGTTAAGGCAACCACAGGCAGCCCCCCTTCATTAACTGCTACGACAGGTACCCAATGTGCCAATAAAGCCCCTGTAGCAAAGAATTTTTGACCATTAATTTCATAGCCTTGGGCTGTTTTATGTATTTTGGTTTCTAAGTCAGCAACTGTCTTACTACCTTTTTCTGAAAACGCATTGCCCAAACGTCGGCCTTTTAAAATTTCAGCAAAGAAAAATTGTTGCTGCTCTGGACTGGCATCTAAACGGAGATGCTCAATAAAAGCCCAATGATTTTGAGCAATTTGCCCAAGTGAAGGATCTACACTAGAAATGGTCTTCACCACTTCCGCTAAAGTACGATATTTCACTTCAGCCCCACCAAATGCCTGAGGAATATTAATTCCCCATAAACCACTTTGTGAATAGAGCTGTATCTCCTCAAGCGGCAAACGACGTTCATAATCACGTTGCGATGCTTCTTTGGCAAACTCTTTGGCCAAATTTTTCGCTACTTGAATGGCTTCCGCATCCGATTGAATAACATGTGCATCATGATTCAATTCAAAAAATTGCAAAGGAACCGCTGTCTGAGAAGAAAAGTTTTTTTGGTTTAAATCCGTCATTGTTGTTACTCTTTTAAATAAGTATAGATTTAAACTAGCACTATTTTTTTATACTATTTATACGAATAAATGCATTTATTATTCAAAACAAAATCATAAATTTATCATTAAAATTCATAACTATTAAAATCATAAAAAAGCCCACATTATGTGGGCTGGACTCTAACTAATGAGCTCAATCAATATGCAATAAATAATTATTTTAAATGCATATTTAAAATTGAATTTAAACTAACTTGCTTGTGCCAATCTATCCGTATTCTCTTTGCGATATTGTGCGCCTCGATGATTCTCTGGCAAATAAGCACCTTGTTGAAATAGTTTTTCTCGTAGAGTCCCCTGACGATATTCTGTTTGATAAACACCACGACGTTGTAACTCAGGTACAATAAAATCTACAATATCAATAAAAGTTTGATGAGCAAGAATATAAGCTAAATTAAAACCATCGACATCGGTATCTTCTACCCATTGTTGTAACTCATCTGCAACCGTTTGTGCTGAACCGACCAATACAGGACCATTTCCCCCCACACTATTCCAATGGGCAATTTCTTCAATTGTCCAAATACGGTTAGGATCTGCATTGACATAAGCATCTAACATCGATTGAATCGCATTGGTTTCAATATACTCAACTTTATCATGCGGTTGATACTGTGAAAAATCCACACCAGACCAACCAGACACCAATGTCAATGCACCATCATAGCTTCCATAAGACTGATATTCTTTAAATTTCGCCTGTGCCTTTTGATCCGTTTCATCGGTTACAATTGACAATAAGCTATAAATTTTAACCGCATAAGGATCTCGCCCTTCCAGTTTTAATTTTTCACGAATACTTTGAACAATTTTCTTCGCTGCTATTTTTGACGGTGGCGCAATAAAAATACATTCGGCATTTTGGCTTGCAAATTTTTGTCCCCGAGCTGACGCACCTGCTTGGTATAGCACAGGCGTGCGTTGTGGCGAAGGTTCACAAATATGAATACCAGGGACTTTAAAGTATTTCCCCTCATGTAAAATGGGATGAACTTTTGTATGATCAGCAAAGATTCCAGCCTGCTTATCTCTTAAAACAGCATCATTTTCCCAAGACCCTTCCCACAGCTTATACAGCACTTCTAAATACTCATCGGCAACATCATAGCGATCATCATGATTTAATTGCGTAGTTAGCCCCAAGTTCTTAGAACCACTTTCCAAATAAGAAGTGACAATATTCCATCCCACCCGACCTTTGGTAAGATGATCTAATGTACTGATTCTTCGTGCAAAAGGATAAGGATGTTCAAAAGATATTGATGTCGTTACACCAAAACCTAAGTTCTGTGTTACCGCAGCCATCGCTGGGACAATTTGCAAAGGATCATTGACTGGGACTTGTACTGCACCTGTTAATGCATGTTCTGCACTGTGGTGGTAAACATCATATATCCCGAGTACATCCGCAATAAAAATGCCATCAAACACGCCCTTTTCCAAGATTTTAGCAAGGTCAGTCCAATACTCAATATCTTTATATTCTGTCGAACGATCTGAAGGATGACGCCATAGACCAGGAGATTGATGGGCAATACAATTCATTTCAAAGGCGTTAAAGCGGATCTGCTTCGTCATTTCTCTTCAACTCATTTTGGTTATTATTTTTATCCTATGCCATTTATCTTTATTCTTTTATCTCAATATCTTCAATTATTATCATGATTGCTTTTATCTAAAATGGTGAAGTAAATATACTATTTTATAAAAAGTGCTTTATTTAAAATGACTCATATTGGCTTTCATCATTTTGTAAGTATCATGATTAACTTAGTATAAAAATTAAAAACACATCTTATTTAAAAAGCATGAATCCAAACTTAGTTTAAGGTTAATCACGCAGCATAAAATCTAAAGACAAAAGAAAAATTCGATGCTAATTTTCAATCTTTTTAGCCAGCAATTGACGCGCTTTAAAATCTTTATAGAAGTATAAAATTAGTCCAGAGATCAAAACCGCCGCACCAATAAACACACTCATTGTCGGTTTTTCATTATTGAGCATCGCGCCTAAAAACATGGCAATCAACGGGGTCATCACAGTCGTCAATGACAAAGTCGTGGCTTTAATATTTTGCACCAATTTAAAATAACAAAACATCGCCAGTAATGAAGCCATCAATACGGTATAAATCAATGCTAATAATGATTTGGTTTCGGGAATATGCGTAGGTGCATACTGCCAAATAAAAGGAATAATACACATTGCAGCCAACGTAGAAACCAAGATTGAACCTGTTGCTTGCGCCATTGGAACGACATCTGCATTTACTTTTTTTACCCAAAAGATCGAAAAAGCATAGGTAAATACACTCATCAACATCAACAAGATTCCAACAGGATGCACATGTTGACTTGCCCCGCTACTGGTACAAATAATGGCGAGGCCAATAACAGCAACCAGCATCCCAAGCCATTGAATCCCCAATAATCTTTGACCAAAAACAAAACGACCAATAAGCCCTGCCATAATTGGAGCTAATCCAAACATCAAAGCAATAATACCTGAACTTAAATAACTGGTCGCAGCATAGGTAAAAATTTGCGAACCAATCAGACTAAATGAGCCTGCTAAATAACTATGTAAAGCAATTTTATTGTACGGTAATTTAACTTTTAAAATCAGCAATAGAATTAAAGCAATCGGCAAAGCAATAAAAAACCGCAAAACCAAAGCCCACATCATATGTAAATCTGCCACACTCCATACAATTGCCAAAGGCGTACTTGCCCAAATGAAGACCAATAAAATATAAGTCGTCATCAGGTTGGATTTGGAGGGCATATAGATTCCTAAATGACTGCTGGATGTGAATTAAAATGTGCTGGGTTTAAAAATGAATTTCTACATTGATCTTTGCAAATTCAATTAAATCTTAATCAAGCAATGTGAAGATCTATTGAAAAACGAGGTCGATTCATTCAAAAGGTGGAAAAAATCAGTCGCAGATGATTATTCAAAGCATGAGTTAAACTTATATCGAAGTCTTACGTTTCTGCTTGAGAATGGTTTGGTCTAAGCTACTCGAAAATTCACGTTTATCACGCTCAGAAATCGGTGGTGGCCCACCTGTTTGTACACCTGCACCACGCAAAGTATCCATAAAATCACGCAAATGTAAGCGAGCTTTGACATTGGCTGAAGTGTACACCTCTCCACGTGGGTGAATTGCCACACCGCCCTTTTCAATAACCTGTGCCGCTAAAGGGATATCCTGAGTAATCACAATATCATGCTCCCCCATACGATCAACAATTTCTTGGTCAGCTTGATCTGCACCCGACATTGCTTGAATTGAGTTGATCCGTACAGACGGCGTAATGCCCACAGGCTGATTTGCAACAAAAGTAACTTCTAATTGATAACGGTCTGATGCACGTAAGATCACTTCACGAAGAATTTTAGGTAAAGCATCTGCATCGACCCAAAGTTTAAATGGCAGCACACAACATCTCTGATAAAGATTTTTCAACATTTTAGCAAAATGCCGCTTCGCTGTCCTATGCATATTCTTTTATTTATCGCGCAAATTTTTAACGACTTTCAGATTCAATCAAACTTTGCATTTCACTTTTGGTGATTAAAAGTACAATTTCGGGTGTGGTTTATGGTAATTGAGTTTAATATTCTGGTTTTTCTTATGATTTTACATTTCAGGACTTGAAATCTAGCAATCACCCTCGATTTAATAGCATAAGAGAGGCATTTAAAATCGTGAAAATGAACAATCAAAACAGACCTGAAACAATTATCATAGAAGATCAGAATTTTGGTAGCCATGTCGAACATTGGAGTCTATTGACTGAAAATCCAACGTCCGAAGTGCCCAAATGGTTAGGTTTGGCTTTGGATGCACCAGTGATGCCCATGGGGCTTTGTTCAAAAGAATGCGATATGGATGTATCAACTTGGTTAATCCAAGGTCCAAGCGGTTCTTCTGTACAACTCTGTCAAGTGATTGATGTTGAGAATAACAAACCTAAAGCTGTAAAAACGGCTTTCCCAAGTTTTGAAAGTCCCTATCAATTAAATGCTTCTATTGACCGTATTATTACCTGTAAAACCAATACTCAAGCAGTACTTAGCTTAAAAGTAGGAACAAATAGCGTAGTTTATGCATTTGACAGCTTGTACAGTGTAAACGGCCATCAATATATGCAAGATCAGCAATATAAAGTTCAACTGAATGCATGGGCCTATGAACTTGAAAAAGTTTCTGACCATGAACAAATCATTGTTGATGATCCTGCTTCAATCAAACACCATCGTGCATTAAACGATATTCTGTCACAAAATAATGGTATTGCACCTGAGAACCTTCAAGAGCAAATTGATGCATGGGAAGCGAAGTCAGAAGATGATAAAGCGCCTGTTACTGTCGATTTTTCTAAAATGGTGGCATACCTCTATGGAGAAACGCTAGGGCAAGAAGATGAAGCTTGGTTTCAAGGTAAAGTGGTCGGTAAAACTCAAATGCAGTTTATGCAACAAGACTATACCCTTTATGATGTGACTTTAATTCTTGAAGAGAACCAACCCGCAATTTTAGTCCGTATCGCAACCAAGGATCCTGCTTTCAAAAATTTTGAAATTGGACAATATATTCGCGGTAATATCTGGATTCAAGCAAACATTTATTCTGCTGCTTGATTCAAAAAACACATGATCAGCATGATGGAAAACCCATCATGCTTTTTTATTACATGTTTTGTAACATTTCTATTATATCTAAATAGATGCTCTCACTTTTTATCTTTTTGAATTCAAATTTACCAGTTATCCACAGTTTAAATTCAAAATTAAATAATCAGCCCTTTCTAAAACTATTTAAGTTGAAGAATATCGCCTGTTTATTTAAATAATAAATACATTCCCCTATTTGAAAAACCCCAAGAAAACGAATTCAAAAATAAATTTAAAAACAGTAGCTTAAGCATAAAAATTAAACCAATAAATATCATGAGCTTGTTAAAAAATAGACTTCATTTTTATACTTAAATCAGATTATTATCCATATAAAGACTAAAAAATAGTCAAGTTATCCACAATGTATCCACAAAATCATGATTATAAATTCATAATATTTTTATGGATCGGGAGATAATAAAAGCCACAACATATTAATAATGTAATTTAGCACTTTATTTAACCAGTCAATTATGTTAAAAATACGACGAACCAATAGGATTTAAACAATAATTTAAAAATCTAGGCTCAGTAATGAAAATTATACCTGAACAATCGACTAGTCTAATCAATCAAGTTAGTGGTTTTCACTTACGCTTGGATAAAGGAGCCTGCTGCTTTTTTGTTCTAGGTATGTTTTTAGCTGCAATGATGATCCATATATTAGGCATATTCCCGACGACTTAATGTTTCACGACATTTATCTCACATAAAAAAATCCCTCACTCTGGAGGGATTTTTTTATGTCTAAGACTTTAGGGTCTGTTGACAATTCGTCTACGTTTGCGACTACGTGTGTTTTTTAGGCGATACTAGGTACGAAATACGAAATTTAGTCATTCTAAATAATGAGAAACATCGTTTCGCAAGGTAACACGTAGCGGCAAAAAACACGCTAGTCCCCAGCTGCGCCTTGCGCTGCAAACAAAGCAGTGCTTTGTTCTTGCTCAGGGTTGTGGCTAAAATTATCTCAGCCTTCGTTATGAAACTCGAAAATAGTCTCGCTATTCTCTTCGTTTCATGCCTTGCCTGCTCAATTTTAACCTACAACGCAAGCCATTTATGAAATGTCAACAGACCCTAATTTCCCCTCCCCTGTTTATTCAATCAAGGAAAAAATTAAGGTCCTGTTCAACTACAACAAATCATTTAAATGTTTTGAAGTGAGATTAGCCGTTACGTTGAGCAAAGTCATCCATAAAGTTGACAAGTGCTTGTACGCCTTCTAAAGGTACAGCGTTATAAATACTTGCTCGCATACCACCCACTGAACGATGACCAGCAAGATTGAGCAAATGATTTTCTTCAGCTTCTTTCAAGAATAATTTATCCAATGCTTCATCTGCTAAAGTAAACGGTACATTCATGATTGAACGGTTTGGAAGTGCGATCGGGTTATTATAAAAATCACTAGAATCAATATAACCATATAGCAATTTAGATTTTTCAAGGTTGGTTTTATACATTGCGTCTACACCGCCCTGCTCAAGTAACCATTCAAAAACCAAACCAGACAAATACCAAGCATAAGTTGCTGGCGTATTCACCATAGAATCATTCTTCGCTTGTGAACCATATTTTAACAAGCTTGGAATTTCAGGTTTTGCTTGATCCAATAAATCATCACGCACGATTACAAGGGTTAAACCTGCTGGACCAATATTCTTTTGTGCTCCAGCATAGATCAAACCAAACTTAGATACGTCTAATGGTGCAGATAAAATACTTGATGAAAAATCAGAAACTAAAGGTTTATCTGTTTCTGGAATATTGGCAAATTGAATACCGCCAATTGTTTCATTTTCAGCATAATGGACATAAGCTGCATCGTCTGACAAGTTCCATGCACTTTGCTCAGAAATTGCAAGCTTTCCATTGATGCTTGTTGCCGCTTCAACGATATTGATATCGCCATAACGTTGCGCTTCTTTAGTGGCTTTTTCTGACCAAATCCCAGTATGGATATAATCAGCTTTAGAATTTTTACCCAATAAATTGAGTGGAATTGCAGAAAACTGAAGTGATGCACCACCTTGTAAGAACAATACTTTATAGTTCTCTGGAATGTTCATCAATTTACGTAAGTCTGCTTCTGCTTTTTCAGCGACAGCCACATAGTCTTTGCTACGATGGCTCATTTCCATGATGGATAAGCCTTTACCATGCCAATCCAATAACTCAGCCTGAGCTTTTTCTAAAACGGCAGTAGGTAATGCAGCAGGACCAGCACAGAAATTGTACGCGCGCATGATTTTTCCCTTTTTAAAAGTGAAACGAATGAAATAGGCGCATTTAACCACAAATCGACCTTTCATGCAGTAGCTTTGTCAGTCAATATTTCAATATGTTTAGAGATTTAGAGTTGATAATTCAATTAACTATCAATATTGAGAGAAACAAAATATTCTAGCTAGACTGCTCATTGACATTTTAATCACAACGCTAAAACAATAACTTGTTACCGACCTGCTTTTCTAGCTGACTGCATAAGACTAGAACATTCGTTGCGCATAACCATATACCAATAGAAAACTCAATTTATCAGCTGAGTTCAGTTATAATTTATCTAGCTTAAACTTTATTCATTGGTGATGTTCAATGCCAGCATCAAATCATCAGGATTGGATTCGCACAGCATCGGAAACAGATCGATTTGAACGTATCGAAGCATTTTTTAATGATCATGCCTATGAACCACATCGGCATGATACCTATGCTATTGGTCGCACACTTTCAGGCGTTCAAAGTTTTCATTATCAAGGTGTCATGCAACATAGCCAGCAAGGTATGACCATGGTGCTGCATCCTGATGAAAAACATGATGGTGAATCAGGTACTCAAGACGGTTTCCGCTATCGTATGGTATATATAGAACCTGCAAAAATTCAATCTATTTTAAAGGGTAAACCTCTCCCCTTTATCCAACACGGGATCAGCACAGATCCTCGATTATTTAAAGCCACCAATACTTTTCTACAAAGCATCGAAAATCATATGGAAGTCTTGGAAGAAGAAGATGCGCTGTATGATCTGGCCATGGCTTTGAATGAGATTTCTGTTCAACCATTATCACAACGACTGAGTTTTGATTATCGTGCAGCAGAACAAGCTCGAGAATTTATTCATGCTGTATCTGAACGAAATATCAGTTTGGATGATTTAGAAAAAAATATTGGACGCGACCGCTGGAGTTTGTCACGCGACTTCCGCTTATTGTTTGGAACCAGCCCACATCGTTATTTAACTATGCGCAGGCTGGAAAAAGTTAAAATCAATTTAATCAAAGGGGCTTCTTTGGTTGCGGCGGCAACAGATGCTGGATTTTATGATCAAAGCCATATGACCCGACATTTTAAACAAGCATTTGGGCTCAGCCCTGCACATTGGAAAAAGATCAATCACTTGCCTTAGGCCTAAAATACACACAGATTCATTTCAAGCTGGTGACTGATCACAGCAAATTCATTCCTATAATAAAATCACGTAGCATTCCAAGTCCTGTAACAATCAGCATGATTGCCATAATTTTATTTAAATAATTAAACCATTTAGGATCAGAAATTTTATCCCCTAAAAACTTGCCTGCCAAAGCATATACAAACGGCGCTCCAGCTGCACCCATTGAAATGATCAAAGATACAACGAAAATCATTACGCCTGTAATTTTAGCAGCAGGATACATAATTGTCGTGACGGGTAAAATAACCAGAATCCCTTTAGGATTAAACAATTGAATTAAGAAACCATTTAAGAAGCTCAGTTGATGTTCGGCTTTTCCAGTACTTTCTAAATAGGCTGTCAACATTTTAACAGCCATATAAAAGGTATACACCGCCCCGACTAAAGAAATATAATGTAGCCAGTTGTGAGGAATAACAGCTTCACCAACATAGCCCAAGGTCAGAAATAGAAATAACATTGCACAACCCACCCCAATGAAAAAACCGATGGATTGTTTAAGCTGCCCAAGCAGTCCTGAATTCAATCCAATGAAATTTACAGGACCAGGGCTATACATCACACTCAAGGTATAAAGAAAGATTTCCACAACAACACTCAACTTTAATCTAAACGAATTTCAGAAGATCAAAGTAAGTCTGTGGAAATGTTTTGTATTGTACGTTTGTGCAGAACTAAACTTTATTTTCTACATAACGAGCAAAATTATCTAAAATTGCTTGCCAACCTGCTTGCTGTTGCTCAATCGGATAGATCGTTTCAGGATCAAAACTAATTCTCACAACAACAGCATCATTTTTCTGTGCAAAGTGAACTTCAGCATTTCGCTCACCAAAAGAATAGGCAATTTTTTTATGTGGAATAATTTCAGTATATGTACCCGCAAAATCAAAGCCCATACTACCATCTTTGGCTTCCATACGATTTGAAAATTGACCACCCACACGTAAATCATTTTTAGAATTGACCGTGTGCCAATCCGATGAAGCGGTATTCCATTGCTGTATATCCTCAGGATTATTATAAATATCCCAAACCAATTCAATTGGTGCTGTGACCACGGACTCAACGGTAATTCTTGCCATTTTTATTCTCCCTATATCTATTTTGAGATTTAATTTATTGATTGAATTATCATGGTTTTGATTATAATTTAATCGAATTTATACTGATGATCGAAACTACAAAAACCACACATATTAAAGTATACATTTAGATTATTTATTCTAGTCATTCAAGGTTAGAATAGTCTCAAATTTAAACAAATGCTGATGATTTTTCAGATGAAATTTAAAACTTGCTATTCACTTAAAGCATTATCAAAATTGATACAAGTAAGCAGTTTTGCAGCCTTAAATACGGCCTTTGTATCTGTCACCTTTGCTGAAAATCTAAGCTATGTACAAGCAGAACAATATTTACTTGAAAATTCTTATACCACCCAAGCCAATCAAGCACTCAATCAAGCATCTAAACTTCAAGCAGAGGCTGTCAAAAATATTGGTCTACCTCGCATCGATTTAAATATACGTGCCTATAAGTTTCATACTGAAACAGATATTCCGCTAAATGGGGTCAAAAATAATCTGGAACAGACGCTTTCACAAGGGGTGAATGATCGGGTTGATCAATGGCAATCTGAACAGAACATTCCATCGAATATCACAGATCCTTTAAAACAAGGACTAAACCAAGGAATTCATAGTGGTATTGGCTTAATTCCAGATACAGCCAATGTTGTCCTTGAAGATGAAGTTGTTCGCCCTACAGTTTCTGTGATGATGCCAATCTATACTGGCGGGATTACCTCAACAACAAAGCAAATTGCCAATTTAAAAGTTGAACGTAGTCAACTCGATGCTAAACAACAGCAAGATACACAACGTTTTGAAGTGATTCAGGCGTATTTTAATGTGCAATTACAACAACAGCTGTTCAATGCCAGTCAATTCAATCTGAGTGCAATGCAACAACACTATGACAATTCACTCAAACTTGAAAAACAGGGATTTATTAGCAAAGGACAGCGCATGCAATTTGAAGTTGCGCGCAATAATGCCCAGCGTTCAGAACAAAATGCTTCGGCAAATTTACAAGCCAGTCAGTTCCAACTTCAAAATTTATTACATAAATCTAAAATTGATCAACTGACGACACCCTTATTTGTCAATCGCCAGCAAAGCCAATCACTCAACCAACTCCTTGCTTCTTATCCTGAAACTTCAAGCCTAGTTCGAAAAATGCAAATGGATACGCAGCTTGCCAATCAAAATGTCAAAATACAGAGCGCCGCAAAAAAACCAACCCTTTTTGCGTTTGGGGAATATAGTTTAGATCAAAACCAAAACTGGATTGTGGGTGTTGCTGCTCGCTACAACCTATTTTCAGGGATTGATAAAAACAAAAATGTCCAAGCCGCTGAATTACAAAGATATGCAACAGAGCTTATGACAGCGCGCACCCAACAAGAGATTGAGAATATTATCTACAAATCCTATAGTGAGCTCGCCACAGCACAGCAGTCCAATCAATTACTGCAACAAAATGAAAAAGCAGTGTTAGAGAACTTAAGAATTCAACAATTATCATTTAAAGAAGATATGGGCACCGCCACTCAAGTCATCGATGCACAGAATCAACTCAGCCTACTCAAAACAGAAAAAGCACTCAATGCCTATAAATACGTGCTCTCTCTAGCAACTTTGCTACAAAGCCATGGTTCTATTGAACAATTTAAAGACTACGTCAATCAAACCAATACAGATTATATTCGTTAAGATGGAGCATAAAATGACAAAACAGCATGACCATCACAATGGACAAAATGATTCATCTTCAACTTCGCAAGCTGATGCAAACTCAGATATTTCATCAAATGAAAATTTAGTTCATCCAGAAATGAATACACAAAACAATTCAGATCCAACTGCTTTATCTGATACAGCTGTAGCACAACAACCTACAGCCGATCAAATTGAAGCTGAAAAAGAAACACCAATCAGAGACTCAGCACAGGAACAAAGTGCTGCGACAAACATCAACGCTGATCAAAAACCTTCTAAAAAGAAAACAATTCTGGTCATTGGCGCAATAATTTTAATTCTATTATTGGGATTGATTGCGTTTGGTCTATGGAAAAGTTATCAACCTAAAACAGTCGATGTTCAAGGACGTGTTGAGGCTGAAACATTACATGTCAGCACTAAAGTTCCAAGTCGGATAGAAGGCATCTTTGTCAGCGATGGTCAAAAAATTGAAAAAGGACAATTGTTAGTTACCCTAAGTAGTCCAGAAATTGCTGCCAAAAAACAACAAGCACTGGCAAGTTTACAATCCGCCTTAGCCTTACAATCGACTGCTGACAGAGGTTCTCAACAAGAAAATATTGATACCTTATATGCCAATTGGCAAAGTGTAAAAGCGCAAGAAAATCTTGCAAAAACGACCTATCAACGTGGTGCTAACCTCTTTGCACAAGGGGTAATTTCGCGTCAACGCCGTGATGAAATGCATGCCGCTGCGCAATCAGCCACACAAATGAGTGAAGCCGCTTACCAGCAATATGCACGTGCAAAACGTGGCAGTACCGCTGAACAAAAGTCTGGGGCTGATGCACAAGTCGAAATTGCAAAAGCCGCTGTTGCAGAAGCCAATGCTTTAGAGGCAGAAACCAAACTATATTCTCCTGTAAACGGCACTGTATCTAAAACTTATGGTAAACCCTCAGAACTGGTGGCTATTGGTGTCCCTGTTGTGAGTATTATTCAAGATGAAGAAAATTGGGTCAGTTTAAATGTCCGTGAAGATCAATACACCCAAGTTTATCAAGCAAAAAGCTTAGATGGTTTTATACCTGCACTCAATAAAACAGTGTCATTTAACATCAAAAATATAGATGCTGAAGGTGAGTTTGCAACTATTAAAACCACACGTCAGACAGGTGGATATGATATTCGAAGTTTTAAAGTCAAGCTTACTCCCACTGAAGCCGTGCCTGAATTAAAAGTAGGCATGAGCGTGATCTTTAAATTAAAAGAGAGCCAATAAACATGTGGGCAGGCATGTTAAGAGAGCTTCAATATTTGCTCAAGCATAAATGGGATTTATGCTTAGTCACACTTGCCCCGCTCTTTGTGATTATTTTATTCAGTAGTATGTTTTATGCAGGAAAAGCTGAACATTTACCGATTGCAATTATTGATCAAGATCAGAGTGAACTCAGTCGCAATATAGAAAAGTATCTTAGTCATAATCACACGCTTTCAATCTACACTGTATCAGACAATCCCAATGAAGTTGAACATCTGCTCAATCAGACCAAGATTTGGGGATATGTGCATATTCCAGCAGGTGCTGAACAACGTATGGTTCAAGCACAAGATGCACAGATCAGTATTGCTTTTAATCAGTCCTATTTTAGTATTGGTAATGGAATTTCTTCAGCAATGCTGCTCTCTACAGTTGAAGCCATTGCTGATTTTGCCAAAAATTCATATTTTGAAAATAAAATACCTTATGCTGAACTTTCCACCGCAAATATAAAAATTTCTCCCCTGTTCAATCCAAATCTCAGTTATGAGTTCTATTTAGAACCCTTTATGATTCCAGCAATTTTGCACTTATTGCTGTGTTGTTGTGTGGCTTTTGCAGTGGGTCAAGAATTGAAATACGGCACTTTAAATCAATGGGTCCAAGACAAATCTGTATTGAATGCACTTTTGGCAAAAAATATGGTCTATGTGTTAATTTTCTGTTTTTGGACTTGGGTATGGCTGTTTTGGCTGGTGGTGATCCGAGGTTGGTTTATTGCTGGCAGTCTATGGATGATTTTACTTGGACAGTTCTTACTTTATTCAGCCTATGCACTGATCAGTAGTACCGTCGTTCTCGCAACTAAAAATTTATCTAAAACTTTTGGATTTATTGCAGTCTATGGTGGCTCCTCGCTGAGTTTTGCAGGCGTAACGCTTCCCTTAAATAATGCACCAATTTTTACCAAATTTTGGGCCAATATTATTCCCTATACACCTTATGCGAAATTACAAACTGAGCAATGGGTTGTTGGCAGTCCTAGTTTTATTTCGATGATTCCTCTAGCTATTCTTGCCGCATATTGTATTTTCTATTTTGCATTATCAAGTTTACTCCTCAATAAAAATTTAAAGGGAGTAAAACATGATTAAATTCTTTAAAGATCTTGCTCGATACTATATAGACACTTTTAAAAATATTGGGAAAAACTCGTCTATTTTGACCACCATGGTGCTTTCAGTATTTTTTTATAGCATTTTTTATCCTACAGCCTATAAAGCGCAAACTGCTGAAAGTTTGCCTATTATTATTGTAGATGAAGAACAAAGCTATCTGAGCAATACCATCATTACTGAAGTTGGCAAAAGTCCCAATGTAAAAATTACTGAAATTACTGGAAATTTTGAACAAGCAAAACGGATGGTTCAAGAGCAAAAAGCCGATGGTATTTTGTTATTACCTGAGAACCTATCCAATAGTGTGGTTCGAGGTGAGGCTGGTGGTATTGGTTTATATCTCAGTAGTGCTTATTTTCTTAAAACCAAACAGATTGGTTTAGGCTTAGCCACTGCAATTGAAAATGCTGTTGCAGAACAAGCCGAAAGGTTTGGCAAAATTTCACATTTCCAAGTCGCGCTTCCGATCCACCAAATCCCGTTGTTTAACACACTTTCAGGATATGGCAGTTATATCTTTCCTGCAATTGCACCGCTGATCATTCACCAGACTATTGTTCTGGGTTTGTGCATGTTGATTGCGGGGTATCGTGAACGACAATGGCGAGCCACAACCGCTGAGTTTTTTGGAATCTATCTAGCAGCACTCACGATTGGCTGCCTCGGCTGCTATTATCTATTTGGTTTTACTTACTGGATCAATGATTACCCGAGAGGCGGCAATTTCTGGGGCATGCTGTTTTCCGTTCCAATTTTTATTAGCTGCGTGATTGCAATGGCAATGCTTTTAGCCAGCTATCTAGATATTTCAGAACGTGCTGGGCATCTGATTGTTTTCACCTCAATTCCATTGTTTTTACTATCAGGTGCAGCTTGGCCCCTGCAAGCAATGCCAACTTGGATGCAGTATTTTGCTCACCTCTTCCCGTCCACTCAAGGGATTAATTTATTTATTCAGTTAAATCAAATGGGTGTGCCGATTCAAGTGGTTATTCCTAAGTTAATTTATCTCGTATGCTTAACAGGAATTTTGATGATATGGGCATATATACGCCTAACGCAAACATATAAAAAATAAGAATAGTTGTGTGAAATTTAATTTATATAATGAATTAAAATTAACAATAAAATCGAATATTTTAATCAAACTGAACTATTTTTAATCATTTGAACGCGTTTTTGATAAAAAAGTTAGTATTGCTGACGCAAATAGCGTCAGAATAGGCCATTTTCGAAATACTCTGAATACTCAGAATCTCCCACCCTAAGGCACCCACATGCTTTAGCGGGATTTCTTTTGTGTTTTTTTGATAGAGTTTTCCTTTTCGCCAAAATCTGAATTTTAAGGGCTCAGTATGAAGAAAATGAGAATTAGCCTTGCTTGGCAAATTGTTATTGCGCTCTTCTTAGGTATTCTTGTTGGTGCTTTTTTGCACAACGCACCTGAAATTCGCGGTGACATCATTGCAAACTTTTTACAACCATTGGGTAAGATTTTCATCAATCTGATCAAAATGATTGTAATTCCACTTGTGCTTTCCATGCTGATTTTAGGAATTGCCAATGCGGGTGACAGTAAAAGTGTCGGTAAACTTGGTTTTAAAACCATTGTTTATTTTGAGATTATTACGACAGTTGCAATTATTGTAGGCTTAGTTGCTGCCAATGTATTCCAACCTGGTGCAGGCATTGATATGTCTACACTGACAACCTCTGATATTTCGCAATATAAAGAAACGACACAGGAAGTCAGCCATGAAGCTCATGGCTTAGTGAATACAGTTCTTTCACTTATCCCACCGAATATTTTTGCTGCAATGGGTGATGGGCACATGTTGCCGATTATTTTCTTTGCAGTGATTTTCGGTATTGGTCTAGGTTCATTGTCTAAAGAAACCAAGCAACCGTTAATTGACGTGTTAAAAGCTGTTTCTGAAACAATGTTCAAAGTAACTCACATGATCATGATGTTTGCACCATTTGGTGTATTCGGTTTGATCGCTGCGACTGTAGCAAACTTTGGTTTTAGTTCATTATTACCGTTAATTAAACTAGCCGTTTTAGTTTATGGGGCAATCTTGTTCTTTATCTTTATTGTGCTTGGTTTTGTGGCTAGATTCTGTGGTTTTAGTATCTGGACAATTATCAAAATCTTAAAAGATGAACTTATTCTTGCCTACTCCACTGCAAGCTCTGAAACCGTTTTACCACGTATGATGGAAAAAATGGAAGCTTATGGTGCGCCAAAATCAATTACCAGTTTTGTTGTTCCTATCGGTTATTCATTTAACTTAGATGGTTCGACACTCTATCAAAGTATTGCTGCTATCTTTATTGCACAACTTTACGGTATTGATTTAACCATCACTCAACAGCTTGTTTTGGTTTTGACCCTGATGATTACCTCTAAGGGTATCGCAGGCGTTCCTGGTGTGTCTTTCGTGGTTCTATTGGCAACTTTAGGCAGCGTGGGGATCCCACTAGAAGGCTTAGCATTTATTGCAGGTATTGACCGTATTTTAGATATGGCTCGTACGGTATTAAATGTGATTGGTAATGCACTTGCTGTTCTCGTGATTAGTAAATGGGAAGGCAAATTCGATACTGAAAAACAAAAATCTTATAATTTTGATGCCACACATTAATTTTTAAGATCAGAGAAACCACCTTCGGGTGGTTTTTTTGTACATGCTTGACTGAGATTACCTCCCTTTTAGACTGCTTTCAATTCCACAAATCGCTCAAAAGATTGAATATATGATATGCAGAATAATTAACCTTTTAGCATTGATAAGAGTACTGTTTTAATGGCGTTTTACCCTTCTTTAAAATGATTTTAATCTGCGCTTTTTTACCTACTTCGACAAATTCTTGGGTGATATAACCATCTTTTGCAAGGCATAGATTCCAATCCTAAACTTGCACCCCATGAATCATTAAGCTTTCAACTTTCCATTCGGCCTGTTTTTCAAAATTCACTATCCCCAATTTATTTGTAAACTTTTCATCATATTGATCATCTAATTTTGCAGGATGTACTGCCGTTACTAACACGACTTTTACATCAGGAATTGCTACTCCCTGCTCATTTACAACAGTCACAGTCACTTGAGGCTTCTGTGTTTTATATATCGGATAACAGCTAGTTAAAGAAATCAGGATTGGTACTAGAAATATGCTTCTTTTCATAAACTCATCTATTTAATTTTTTTGATTTTTCTAAATCAATTTTGACATATGGGAAATTATAGTCACCTTATTCTAAGGGTATTGTTCTGGCATTTTTGATTCACTTTTGGATCTTCCAAACTTTCTAAATGTATATCAAAAATACTTTTATCTGAAATACTATAATATTGCTTTTTATAGCCTTGTTTAGATACACAGAGCGACCATGTATATTTTCTCTCCACCCCCATATTCAGTGCAAAAGATCTATTAACATCAAAATACGCTTTGCCATTTTTAGTATATTGGGTTTTGTAGTTTTTGATCGTTTTACCCTCTTTAACTGTCGTCGTTAAAATGACATAAGCAAGATCCACCAATTTCCCTTCAGAATCTTTTACAGTTACTTCAATTTCAGGTATGGTTTTTCTATATATGGATAACATGCGCTAAGTGAAATCAGTATTGGTATTAGAAATATATATCTATTCATTCATTTACCTTGTATAGCCACAGCTCAATTTTGAGTTTCCTTGTGGTGTTTCATCTAAAGCGTTCTCAATATTCCAATCATCACCCACAACCTTACGTAAATGATAGAGCACCGTTGTCGGTGTACCCTTAAATACAAAATAGTAACCATTGGATTGAGTTTTACCCGATTTATGTTTTTGTAAGGCAATTTTGATCAGTTGTGATCCAAAAACATGATGATCTACTGCTAAATCATCCTGTTCAGTATGTGCAGTTTTATAATAGCGATAACCTTGCACACCATAATATGTATTATTATCAATAATCATCGTCTGTTTAGATTTATTCAGCTTTACATTTTTCTGCCCATCACGGCTAAAATCTTGTAAAAGTACAGCTATTTTACTTTCAGGATGTTGAAAAAGTGCATAACAATTGATCGCTTTAGTATCGATAAGCGTGTCTATTTGAATATTCTGAGCATTTACCAATTGTGTAGAAATCAAACCGACGATTAGTAAACTTATTTTATTTATATTCTGAAACTGTTTCATAGATTATTTTCCAGCAGTCGTTTGTGAAAGCAATAAGTTTTATAAGGACTCTAAAGTCACGATTAGGTCATTTATTTTTATGAACAAAAAATTATAAAAATTCATAATACACAAAAACCACAATAAAGTGGCTTTTGTCATTAGCATTTAAAATTATCAATCAGAAAACGTACTCGTTTCTTTAGCTATGCAATTAAATATGCACTGAGAATAATCAGCATTTGTACAACTAAAATAACACTAAACCATTTCCAGCCTTTTTGGCGAAGGATGACCTTATCTGCTGTTGAATAATTGACTGTTCTTATCATTTTATCACCTCATTCTTGCTACATCATGGAACATCTTTGGGGCAAAACATCAGTCTTTTAATAGACAATGTATAACATGCAAAAAATAAACCAACGTTAAAACTGTAACTAAAATTATCTTATACTTATCTATATAATTAACTTGATAGAAATCAACTCATTCTGATGTTTCATTATTTAATCATACATAGTGCCACTATCACACGTAGCAGCATAAATCTCACCCTTGAGTGGAGATAATGAAAATATTGATCAGTTTAAAACAAAAAAGCCCCTTACGGGGCTTTTTTAATCTATTGGTCTAGTCTAATTAACCAATAAACTTACGCGCATTACGGAACATACGTAACCATGCACCATCTTCAGTCCACTCTTCAGGTTTCCAAGAATGCTGAATAGCACGGAAATTACGTTCAGGATGCGGCATCATAATCGTTGCACGACCATCTTTTGAAGTAACCCCAGAAATCGCTTCAGGAGAGCCATTTGGGTTCAATGGGTATTGTTGAGTTGCATTACCCAAGCTGTCTACATAACGTAAAATTACTTGATTACCAGCATTTAACGCGGCAAAGTTTTCAGCAGAAGTTTCTGCACGACCTTCACCATGTGCAACAGCGATTGGTAAAATAGAGCCTTCCATGCCTTCTAAAAGAATCGATGGAGATTTCTCAACTTTCACATTCACAACACGTGCTTCAAATACTTCTGAAGTATTACGGCGGAAACGTGGCCAGTTGTCTGCACCTGGAATGAGTGGCGCAAGCTGAGCCAGCATTTGACAACCATTACAAATACCTACAGAGAAAGTATTATCACGGTTAAAGAATTTCTCAAATTGATCACGAAGTTTAGGATTAAATAGTACAGACTTAGCCCAACCACCACCTGCACCTAAAACATCGCCATAAGAGAAACCACCACAAGCAACCAGACCTTCAAAGTCGTCTAAATCTACACGACCTGAAAGTAAATCACTCATGTGAACATCAACCGTATTAAAACCAACTTTATCGAATGCCGCAGCCATTTCAACATGACCATTTACGCCTTGTTCACGTAAAATCATCATGTTTGGACGGCGTTCATTGATATAAGGTGCTTCAACAGGCTCATTTAAATCAAATGTTGGTAATGCAATTATACCTTTATGGTTTTTATCACCAATTAATGCAAATTCTGAATCAGCGGTTTCTACGTTATCACGTAAACGTTGAATTTGATGTGACACCTCAGTCCAAGCTTGTTGCAATTCAGCACGATCAAGTAGCAAACCGTTCACTGACAATTTATCAGAATCATTGACAGTACCAACAACGCAAATCGCTTCTTTTAAACTTGAAGTTGCAACCTCATCTGCCAGACTTGCCCAGTCTGCTCTAGAAATTTGCAATACTGCACCAATTTCTTCGGCAAATAAACTTTCAGTAGATTGATCTTCAAGTGCTACACCTAAGCGTGAAGCAAACATCATTTCAGCAACAGTTGCCAATAAGCCACCATCACCAATGTCATGATATGCCTTGATCAAACCGCGATTATTCCAATCTTGTACCAATGCAAAGAATGCTTTGAACTCATCAAAGTTATCAACATCAGGTGTAACAGAACCAATTGCCTTATACACTTGTGCAAGGATCGAACCGCCTAAACGGAACTGACCTTTAGATAAATCAATACGTACCAAAACTGAATCTTCATTTTTCAATTCAGGTGTCAATGTTTTACGAACATCCAACACAGGTGCAAATGCAGTGATGACACCAGACATTGGTGAAGTCACAGATTTATCTTCGCCGTCGTCATTCCAAGTCGTACGCATTGACAATGAGTCTTTACCCACTGGAATTGCGATACCCAATGCAGGACACATTTCCATACCGATAGCTTTTACGCCTTCGAATAATGCTTGATCTTCACCTTTTTGACCTGCGGCCGCCATCCAGTTAGCAGACAGTTTAATATCGCTGATCTGTTCAATATTGGCACACATGATATTGGTGATGGACTCAGCCACAGCCAAACGTGCCGAAGCAGCAGGATTTAACAATGCAACAGGAGGACGTTCACCCATTGCCATTGCTTCACCGGTATAGCCTTGTAAGCTTGTTGTGGTTACCGCAGCATCCGCAACTGGAACTTGCCAACGACCCACCATCTGATCACGCGATACCATACCTGTGATTGAACGGTCACCAATGGTGATTAGGAATGATTTTGAAGCCACTGTCGGGTTTTTCAATACACGGAAGATCGCATCTTTTAAATCGACTTTAGATGCATCAAACTCGTCACCTTTACGTTGAATCGTTTCGTATGAACGGCTCATACGTGGCGTGCCACCAAGCATGACTTGCATTGGCATATCCACTGCTTTGTTTTCAAACAATGGGTCGTTTACAGTCAATTGACGTGCTTCAGTCGCTTCACCCAATACCGCAAATGGGCAACGTTCACGTGCACAAATCGATTCAAATAACTCTAATGATTCTGGTTTGATGGCAAGCACATAACGTTCTTGCGCTTCATTTGACCAGATTTCCATTGGCGACATGCCTGGTTCAAGCGATGGGATTTTACGAAGATCAAGAGTTGCACCCAATTCGTGATCATTCACAAGTTCAGGCATTGCATTGGAAACACCACCCGCACCTACATCGTGTACAGATACGATCGGGTTAAAGTCTTCCATTCTCCAACATGCATCAATCACTTCCTGACAACGACGCTCCATTTCTGGGTTTTCACGTTGTACAGAAGCAAAATCTAGGTTTTCACCCAATTTACCACTATCTACAGAAGAAGCTGCACCACCGCCCAAACCAATGAGCATCGCAGGGCCACCCAGTACAATCAGTAAATCGCCTGGCTGAATTGCATCTTTTTCAACATGGTCAGGACGGATATTTCCGTAACCACCTGCAATCATAATCGGTTTATGGAAACCTTTTACTTCGCCATTAACATTTTGCTCAAAAGTACGGAAGTAACCATTTAACGCAGGGCGACCAAACTCGTTGTTAAATGCTGCACCACCTAAAGGACCATCAATCATGATCTGAAGTGGTGATGCCATACGAGATGGTTTACCGTAGTTTTCTTCCCAAGGCTGTTCAAAACCGGGAATATTAAGGTTAGAAACCGTAAAGCCCGTTAAACCCGCTTTTGGTTTACCACCACGGCCTGTTGCACCTTCATCACGAATTTCACCACCAGAACCTGTCGCAGCACCTGCAAATGGAGCAATTGCTGTTGGATGGTTGTGGGTTTCCACTTTCATGAGAATGTGAGCAGCTTGGCTCTTGTATTTATAAATATGGTGGCCCGTAGCTTCATCTTTTTTCGGATAGAAACGCTGTGTGTCAAAACCAACAATTACAGAAGCATTATCTTTATATGCTGACAAAACATCTGTAGGTGATTCTTTATAGGTGTTTTTAATCATTTGGAACAATGATAATGGTTGTTTTTCACCATCAATTGTCCACTCTGAACCAAAGATTTTATGACGACAATGTTCTGAGTTTGCTTGAGCAAACATCATCAACTCGATGTCGTGTGGGTTACGCCCCATCTTATTAAATGCTGCGGTTAAATAGTCAATTTCTTCATCTGACAATGCAAAGCCAAACTCAGAGTTTGCTTTAACCAGTGCATCTTTACCTTGCCCCAAAATATCAATTGAGTTTAAAGGTTTAGGCTCAGTTTCAGAGAATAAAGCTGTTGCGTCATCAATTTTATTGAAAACGCTTTCTGTCATACGGTCATGTAAAATTTGTTTTACTTCATCAGAAATTTCAGAAATTCCCTTTAAAGTAAACAAAACACCGCGTTCTAAGCGGTGTACAGGTGTATTACAGTTGGCAAAAATATCGGTTGCCTTAGATGACCACGGTGAAATTGTACCGACACGTGGCGTGACTAAAATCTGGACTTCGTCACTTGCAGCCTGACGAACTTCAAACGATGCGCCATCGTTTAAAAGCTGTAAAGCAGATTGCTGTTGTTGCTCGTTGAGCGTTTGGTCGAAAAGGTAAACCCATTGGCTTTCTATTGATTGAACAGAACTGATCGACGCAAGGCGTGTTAATAGTTGTGTTTGCTTAAAAGAAGAGTGTGCAGGTGCACCGGCAACGATAAACATGCTGTTTTTGGCTCCACGGGCAGGTTTTGGCAACCTACCTCAATGTGACTTGAAGAGAGCGCATATTCTACTGTGAAAGCAAGATTTCAGCTAGTCATATCCCACTTAAAAAACGCTGAAATCTTGGTTTTAAATATCCGATTTACTTTGACTTTCGCCTTTAAACATGATTCGTAACAATTGAATTATTGAGCTGTATAATGAAACTCACCCGTTTTAGGATCTTCTTTCGCAATGATTCCACTTTTTTGATAAAAGACTTTTCCACAAGAAATCTCAGGATCGATTTCACCATCAATATCGTAGGATAATTGGACATTGATATGTTCTAAATATGGGTTTTGAGATGTAGAGTCAATGAAAAATGCATCTAAACTTTCCATGTTATAGCACACATAGATTTTTTCAGGATGCGAGTTTTTATTCAGATCAATTGTATAGGTATGATCCGCATTTTGAGTCATTCGATCAAGCTTGAGGGCCACTGCATTGACCAAATCGCCACTTTTATTGATCGCATATGCATAGTTTGCCGTATCATTTTTATAAGCTTCGTTGCAGTTTTTAATTGGTTGCCCAATCTTCACCTTGCTAGGCGTAAGATCCTCTATTGTAAATTTAGCTTTTCCATTGAGCATACTGCTTGGTAAGATACTCCAATACTGTTTATTTTGCGCATTTGGATCATCTGTCCAAATACAATTATTTGTTAAATGACCATCTGGCGTTTCTTGAAAAGCAAAGGTCGCTAAAGCTTGATCTACTGGTTCAGGCTTCGTAGGAATACTTTCTTCAATTTCAGCTTTGCTTGCTGCAATCTTTTTCTGAGTTTCGATTTCTTTGTTTTGATTGGATAGATTTTTATCAGTTGGGCTACACCCTGCAAATAGAATAATCATAGTTAATAAGAAGAAATTTTTATTCATGCTTTACTCTTTTTTTAATGATACAAGGATAATGTTTATTCATTTTAACTGTTTATAGGGATAAACATATTAACTTTAATCATGGAAATTTTCCTAATGTTTGGACTATCTAGATTATAAATTGCTTTACAGATTATTCAAAAATTTACTGCTCAATATTTAGTGGATAGAAAAGATCAAAAATTAACAGGTGATTGTATTATTGGATAATTTTTAGATGATGGCAAACAGCTTTTAATTCGCCTTGATTCTGAAAAACCTGATTATGGCTCTGTTGTTGTCGTGAACCCAATTACAGCGAGAGATGATTGGTTTAGTGTTGAGACCAATTTTTATAACTTCATTATGAATTATTTTAAATATAAGGGTGAAAAATACTGGGAAAATATTTCTCAAATATAAACCGAACAAGACAACTTATGACGCCCGCCCCTAGTACATTTTCAATAAATTTGGCATCATACGATTAACGAAAGAATGAATAATGATAAATGACTCAAATGCGTTGGTTAGAACTCCTTTCAACAGTTCGTTTAGGTAGTAAAAAGCAAAGTACAGAACAGGCACGAAGTCCATTTCATAAAGATTATGACCGCATTATATTTTCGCAAAGTTTTAGACAACTCAATCGTAAAACTCAAGTTCATCCACTGACCCAACATGATGGTATTCATACACGGCTTACACACTCTTTAGAAGTGTCATGTATTGGCCGTTCTTTGGGAATGCTCGCTGCTGAAAAAATCAAAAATGAACTCCCCGTTTGGATCTCCCCAGCAGATGTAGGGGCAATTATTCAAGCTGCATGTTTGGCACATGATATTGGTAATCCACCCTTTGGACATGCTGGTGAATATGCGATTCGTGAATGGTTTGATGACGCTGCACATACAAATTTTTTACAAGACCTAAGCCCTGAACAACAAGCAGATGTACGACAGTTCGAAGGTAATGCCCAAGGTTTAAGACTGCTTACTAAAATTGACTATCATCCTCATGATGGGGGGATGCGTCTTACTTACGCAACGTTAGGAGCTTACTTAAAGTACCCTTGGCTCTCTAAGACCATCGAATCTCAAGGGAATACCCCTGCAAGCAAACGGGCTAAATTTGGCTGTTATCAAGCTGAAAAAGAAATTCTTAAACAGATTGCAGATCAACTCGGTTTAATTCAATTGGGTGAGTATCATTGGTGTCGCCATCCGCTGACGTATTTACTAGAAGCTGCTGATGACATTTGTTATGCCTTAATTGATTTAGAAGACGGTATTATTCTCAATATGCTCAGCTATGAAGAAGTTGAACCTATTTTTCTTGATTTGTTAGGAGATTATGGCGTTCCCGCTGAACTTAGTATGCCGTATATGACTTGGCAACAAAAAATTGCCGCTTTGCGTGGTCGTGTCATGAAACGTTTGGTCGATGAAGTAACCACTGCTTTCGCAAAACAACATTATCAAATTTTGTCAGGACAGCTAAAAGGTTCGTTACTGCAATACTGTGCTGAGGATATTGAGATTGGGATTGATCGAGCAAAAAACCTTGCCCGTGAAAAAATATTTGAACACCCGCAAAAATCAGGTTTGGAAATTATTGCCCATCAGAGTTTACAGCATATTTTAGATGCCTTTATTCCCCTTACGACACCGAATAAAACATTAAGTTTTAAAGATGGTCGTTTACTGTCTATTTTAGAACGCTTTGGTGCACGCTTTAGTGATCATCACTATGACAATATTATGCAAGTCTTAGATATCGTGAGTAAATTTTCAGACCATCAAGCCTATAACTTAGCGCAAGAACTCCAAGGTAATAAAGTAGGATTCTTTTGATGAAACGGTTTGTAGATGATGGAATCACATTGAATAGATTTTCTCGGCAACCTATTTTAGTAGAATGTCCATTTTGTTTAAAAAATGCCACCGTCTATACGAAAAAAATTGATGATGTTGATTTCGAGCAACCCTTTTTTAGTTGCCAAAATTGTTGTAAATCATTTGACCAAAAAGCCAAACAGGAAAATAACTTAGGCTATTTCTCTGGGGTTTATTTAGATATTGAAGAAACTTGTCGTTGTAAACGTGGAAAATTTCAGTTTCATCAATACTATGCAAAAAAGAGTTTTGTTCCTCAATTTATTGAATTGAATTGCAACTTTTGCCCAATTTCCAAACGGATCTATCCTAACCAATTTGATATACGCAAACAATTTAATCGCGGCTTCAATACAGATCCTTATTTTGGTTATTGCCTAACACTATGTGTATCAACAAGAAATCGACTTTTTTTCGCCTATAATCAAGAACATGTTAACTGTTTAAAAGATTATATTTCTGCAAACCTTTGACAAAGAACTTATTTAAATACCAATAAAACCTATTTTAATCGTTTACCTGCTTGGATAAAATCTGCCCGAAATCGCAAAGAAATTCTTAAAGCAATTTTGCGTTTAGAGCAAATGGCATCTACTATTCAACCATTAACAAATAAGTGAACAAACTCAATGATCGGATGTCTTATTGGTGAAGTCTTAGCTTTAGAAGCACCTACCGTACTTTTAAATGTAAATGGCGTGGGTTATGAGATCGACACGCCACTCTCAACATTTTGCCAATTACAAAAAGGTCAAAAAGTTACCTTATGGACACATTTAGCCGTACGTGAAGATGCTCAATTGCTATATGGCTTCTCTAACGCTCAAGAAAAAACCATCTTTCGCACCCTGCTAAAAGTGAATGGTGTCGGTCCTAAAATGGCTTTAGGCATTCTCTCTACACTGAGTGTGGAAATGTTGGTACATACTGTTGAGAATGGTGATGTGAAAACTTTAGTTAAAGTCCCTGGCGTTGGTGCGAAAACAGCCGAACGTTTAATGATTGAACTTCGTGATCGCTTTAAAGCCTTTGCTACAGGTACCACACCGAGTAATTCGACTTCAACTCAAATACAATTTACGGGCAATTCTGCTGTTGCTGAAGCTGAAGCGGCATTGCAATCTTTAGGTTATAAACCTTTGGAAGCACAAAAACTGATTAATGCCGTGAAAGCAGACTATACTGAAGCAAGCGACATTATCCGTGCTGCACTTAAATCCATGAATAAATAAGACAGATTAAGACACTCATGCAAGACCGTTTAATCAGTGGGGCTGAAAAACCCGAAGATCATTTTGATCGTGCCATTCGTCCAACCTCTTTGGATGATTATATAGGCCAACCTGTTGTACAAGAGCAAATGGAAATCTTCATTGGTGCTGCTCGTGGTCGTGGTGAAGCACTTGATCATACCTTGATCTTTGGCCCACCCGGTTTAGGTAAAACCACATTGGCTAATATTATCGCCCGTGAAATGGGGGGAAATCTTAAATCTACCTCTGGTCCAGTACTGGAACGCGCAGGTGATTTGGCTGCAATGCTGACCAATCTGGAAGAAGGTGATGTGCTATTTATTGATGAAATTCATCGCCTCTCTCCAGTGATTGAAGAAATTCTTTATCCCGCGATGGAAGATTACCAACTCGATATCATGATTGGTGAAGGCCCTGGTGCACGTTCGATAAAATTAGACTTACCACCATTTACCTTGGTTGCTGCGACAACGCGTGCAGGTCTACTCACCTCACCTTTGCGTGATCGCTTTGGAATTGTGCAACGTTTAGAGTTCTATTCAGTTGAAGATTTAACTCATATTGTGGCGCGTTCAGCAACATTAATGAATGTTCCCACAACAGCAGATGGTGCAAAAGAAATAGCTCGTCGTGCACGTGGTACTCCCCGTATTGCTAACCGCTTGTTACGTCGTGTCCGTGACTATGCGCAAGTTAAAGGTACTGGTGAAGTTACTCAACACATGGCACAACGTGCATTGGATATGTTAAATGTTGATAAAGATGGTTTAGATACGTTAGACCGTCGTTATTTATCGATGTTATTAGAGCGTTTTGATGGCGGCCCTGCTGGTGTTGAAGCTTTGGCTGCAGCAATGGCTGAGGATTCAGGCACCTTAGAAGATGTGATTGAACCCTATTTGATTCAACAAGGTTATGCTATGCGTACTGCACGTGGGCGTATTGCAACCAACCAAGCCTATTTACAGTTTGGGATGACACCACCTGAACCAAAATAATCAATACAAAGGAATATTCAATATTCCCTTGTTTATTTTATAGTTTTATATTGAAAAGCCCTATACAAATAGGGCTTTATAATGCTAATTGAAGATGAGTTTTATTAGAATTTAAACGTTGTGCTCAATTGAACACGGCGTCCTTCTTGAGTATTTTTATACCGATTATAATAGTCTGCGCCTACTTTCTGATAATCAACAAAGTTTTTATCAAAGACATTATATAAACCCACAGCAATATCCCATTGATCATTTACAATAAAATTTGAACCCATATGCATCAAGCCATATGCTTTAAAATCACCCAGTGCATCATAAACGTCTTGGTTAACTACAGGTAGACTATTATAATAGTCTGGTGTAAACCGCGCACGTTCACTCCAGTATTCACCTCGCGCCCATAATTGAATTTTATCATCTGCTTGCCATTTTAATGATGCATTGATCATATGTTTAGGCGTATCGTTTAATGGTGGATTACCACTCGCTTTGTCCTTAATTTCTGCCTCCGTCCAAGTATAGTTCAGACCAAATTTCCAAGTCGGTACAAACTCCCAATTTAAGCCGGTTTCAATACCGTAGCTTTCTGCCTTTTGAGCATTGATCGGACGAGTAATATTCCAAGCACGTTTGCCAGTATCTCCAGCTTGCATTAGCCATGGTGTACCAAGTCTTGCCATTTCTTTTTCACATGAATCTTTAGTAATCAAGAAATCACAGTTTTTCTCCACTGGTCCATTAATTATCTTATCTTTAATCTGACTGAAAAATGCTGTGATGTTGGCATCAAAATTGGAACCATTATTAAAATAAGTACCCAGCTCAAAGTTATTACTGGTTTCAGGTTTTAAATTTGGACTTCCAAAAAGAGGAGTTCGTCCTTGTCCACCAACATTATAAATCCCATTGGTCAGGCGCTCTAAGCGAGGTGCTTTATAACCCTCACTGTAACCACCTTTAAACGTCCAATTGTCATTTGCATTCCAAACTAAATATGCTCTAGGTGTCCAAAAACTACCAAATGTATCGTGATTATCAAAACGTAAACCCGTCGTTAAAGCTAGATCAGGGGTAAGTGCCCATGTATCTTCAGCAAAAAGACCCAATTGCTGAAACGACACCTCTTTATTTACCCTTAATCCGTCTTTAATACTTGCATCCCACCATTGCCCACCAAGGGTAATATTGTGCCCTTTAAAATATTGAGTCGCCAATTTAGTATCAAAAATCGTATCCTCACTTTCTAAAAGACGTGGTGTGATTACACTTGAACCTGCTTGAGCACGTGCTGGAATAAGGCGACCAATGGTTTCAGTTTGAGTATTACTTATACTTGATTCCAAGGTCCCTATTTTATTGCGCCATGTATGTACAAGTGTTAGTCGATCTCTATTAAATTCTTTCGATTTATCATAACCACCATTTGCACCTAGTGTACCAAGTTGACTCTTACTATTATCGTACCATTGTTCAGTTTTTTCATATTCTACTGAGAGATCGTGTTGTTTAGTTGGGGTAAATGTTACACGTGCCCCTATAGTTTCTAAATCTGATTTGGTTGGATTATCACCCCTGTTTAGCTCTACTGAATTATCATTTACATCGAGATATCCCACATTGGACTGACTCCGTTGAGCCTTTCGTGCACGAAGCTGTACTCCCAATAAATCCTGAACAATGGGTCCACTAAGAAAAGCATCTGCTGCACGATGGTTACCAAAATCAGAACTGTTTGGGAGTAAAGTCCCTTCTAATGTGATGGAGCCTGTCCATACATTTGAAACTTTTTTAGTGATGATATTGATAACGCCCCCCATTGCATCGGAGCCGTATAGCGTAGAAGCAGGCCCACGAATAATCTCAATTCGTTCAATTGCTGAGATTGGAGGAATAAAACTGTTATTTGACTCACCAAAACCATTTGGTGCAATATCTCCAGTACTGTTCTGACGGCGACCATCAATCAAAACCAGAGAATATTCCGCACTCATACCACGAATCCGAATATTTAATCCCCCGGTTTTTCCCTCCATAAGACTGACATCAACCCCCTCTACATCAACTAAAGCATCTGCGATAGAGTTTATACGTTTGCCTTTTAGATCTTGTGCGGTGATCACAGTAATACTTGCCGGTGCATCTTTTAGTTTTTGCTCATAACCCGCAGCAGAAACAACAATCGTTGAAAGTTGTTGTGTAGCATCGGATTCTACCTTGCTACTTGCAAAGGCTGAAGTTGTTGTAATTCCTAAAAGTGCGATTGAAATAGGACGAAGGTTAAACTTACTCATAAATAGAATTCCAGTAGATGGACGACATAAACAATTGAAAACAAATAAAACATATAAATATGAATGATAAGAATTATCATTTGCAATAAAAAGCATACAAAAAACAACAAGCATAGTAAAGAGTTATTACACATTAATTTAATTAAAACTTAATAAAAAACTTTTGTTGGTTTTAATAGGCTGATTTAATTACATCGGTCTCATAAAAAAATTTGTTATTTAAAACCAATAGGTTATTGTTAATATTTGATTTTATTTTTTTATAAAATTATTCTCGATACATCCTTTTTACTCAGCTCTGGATATAGACTCCTACATTCAATTGGCTGTTCATAAGTAGTTTAAAGATAAAAAACACCAAAGCATCATATAACCATGCTGGTTATTTAAACAATTACAAAAAAATAATTTTGGAATGAACGGGTTTTGTCGAGCGTTGAAGTTATGAAATATAGAACGGATGTTCAATTGCCATCATTTATTTCACGTTGCAAATGCAGATTGGCATACATTTTTGATTGATGAGTTTTTCTTATTGTACGTTTAAAACTTTAAATTTATAAAAAAGCCAATTCAATGTTAATAATTTAATAAAAGGACAGTTGCTAATTTTGACTGAGCAACACAAAAAAGGAATCAAATTGAGTGAACTTGCATGGAATGTGAGTTTAGAAAAAATTTAACAGTGCATATACCTAAAGCTCATTCGAGAGTCTTTTACATAAATCTTCAAACTCACTGATATTGATCGTTATCGCCCGAAAATCAATATTTTCAACATGGATGTACTGGTTTCATAATCGAATAAATAGGATATTTAAATATGGATAACACTCAGAATATATTACAAAAATTTGCAATAAAAGTCAGTGATTGGTCAGAAAAATGGTTTCCTGATTCCTATATTTTCGCCCTGCTAGGCGTCATCATTGTCGCCATAGCTGCGATTGGAATAGGAGCATCTGTTCAGGATGTCGCAATTTCATTTGGTAATGGTTTTTGGAGTTTGATTCCATTTACGATGCAAATGTGTATGTTGATTGTCGTTGGTTATGTGGTTTCAGTATCTAAACCCGTCGAAATGCTGATCCAAAAAATGGCTCAGATTCCAACATCTGGAAGAAATGCTATTGTTTTTGTAGCGACCGTCAGTCTGTTGATTTCACTGATTAACTGGGCCATGAGTACAGTTTTAACTGCCCTTTTAGTGATTGCACTATCCAAGCGTAAAGAGCTCAACATGGATTATCGTGCAGCTGCCGCAGCCGCTATTATTGGTATGGGTGCAACTTGGGCACTGGGTATTAGTTCTTCCGCTGCTCAGTTACAGGCAAACAAAGCGAGCTTACCTGAACCGCTTTATAACTTAACCGGTATCATTCCTTTTACTGAAACGATCTTTTTACCACAGTCTATGATTATGACTGCCGTATTGATTATCGTGTCAATTGCCATTGCATTCTGGTCTGCACCTAAAGGCAATAGCATAAAAACCATTGATGAATTTGATATTCATTTTGAAGATGAAAAGACCGAAGTTCAAAGCAAAAAACGCCCAGGTGACTGGCTGGAAAACTCCCCTATTCTCAGTATCTTAATTGTGGTTTTAGGCCTAATCTGGATGTTTAATGAGTTTACAAAAAATAATCCGATTATTGCCATTTCCAGTTTAAACACTTACAACTTTATCTTCTTAATGCTGGGTATTGCTTTACACGGAACACCTCGAAATTTTTTAAATGCAGTTTCTAAAGCTGTCCCTGCGGTTTCTGGCGTACTGATTCAATTTCCACTCTATGGAAGTATTGCTTTTATCATGACAAGTGCTATGAACGCACAGGATTTATCTCTATCTCATTATATTGCTGAATTTTTTGTATCGATTGCATCCAAGGAAACTTTCGCAATTGTCATGGGGTTATATTCGGCTATTTTAGGCTTTTTCATTCCATCTGGGGGTGGTAAATGGATTATTGAAGCACCTTATGTCATGCAGGCTGCACACGATCTGAAAGTACATTTAGGCTGGTCTGTTCAGATTTATAATGCAGCAGAAGCTTTACCCAACTTAATTAATCCATTCTTTATGTTACCTATGCTGGGAATTTTAAAGTTAAAAGCTAAAGATGTCATTGGATTTACAGTTACCCAGCTTGTCTTCCATTTACCTTTAGTTTTATTCTTATTGTGGATTCTTGGTCGTACTTTAACGTATCTGCCACCTACTTTTTAGGATGTAAAAGATTTCGTTGTAAAAAGTTATTTAAACGGCTTATTCAATATAATCTTCTGATGAATAAGCCGACATTTAAATTGATCATAGCAAGTATTGATCCTCTTACAAACGAGCTTTAATTAATTGTAGGAATATCGTTATGTTCTTTATTGATAGATATGCAATAAACAACACAGGAATGCATAGCAACATGAGTGATAAATTCGAATTCCAAATTCTAAAACTTATATTAAATGTAACAACAATATCTGCCAGTTGCATAAGCTAAGGCTAAATCTTTTTGTGCACGTATATTTCCCTTTTCTGCAGACTCCTTTGTCAATTTAAAATCTAGTATTATTACACCATCAATAATTTCAGCAGTTCCATTTTCATCGTTTTTGGACATTCTTCTGCAAACACATTTTGTAAATTTACAAATAACTATATTGCTAAACTAGTTTAAGTTAAAAATTTCATATATGAGATATTCTTAATAAGTATAATTCTTCACTTAATTCCTTCCATCACTCGATGGAATATAGCTTAACAATCCTTCTTTAGAAACGAATAAAGGTAAATTTCCAGCAAGAGCATACGTTAAGTTTTTATTTTTCAAAAACTCAACTGTATTATAGGCAAATATCCACCCTGTCTCAATATCTCCTTTAATGCTATAAATCATACATTCCGTACCATTATCTTGTGATATTTCATTCAACTTATTATCTACTAAAAGTTTTGCTGACTCAAAATCAATCATATATTTTCCCTCATTAACTGATAATAAATAAACCCAGTCATATTTACTGAATAACCCGTAATATAATTATTTTTCTGAGCATCATAAAATCTAATTATTTTTTCTTGATTAACTAAATTAAAGATATAGATTCAATTGAGTTCTATACATAATCGCTTCTTCTAATAAAAATTTTATCAAATGCAAATACTCAACATCAGGATATTTTTCAATATATGCTATTGTAAATTGAAAAATATCCTCTAAACATTTTTGTCCAGAGATAATCTCCTCTTCAGATTCACCCACCAAAAAATCAAATTTTTTATTTAATTCATTGAAGTAACCTATTCTCCACAATATTGCTAATTTTTTTCCTCTAAAGGAACAATAGTCATTATTTCTTGATCAAAAACACCGTAATTGTCTTTTTCAACAGCATCTTGATTATGTGGTACTATAAAATAAAGCATTATTTAATTCTCTTAAGGTAAAGCATTAAAATGTGATACCATTTGATATTCAGGGCCTATACACCCTATCTGCTTACCATTTTGTAATGTTTTATTGCTGAGACTTTCTCTGTTCAATCTCACAAACCGCCTTGTCGAATTAATATTAGTGTTCTCTATTCTAAAATAATTCCCTGAAAGATCTCATAAATAACTCTCATAGCAGTTGTTGGATTTTCAAAATATTTTTCTCTATTTGTACTATTATAAACTCGAGGGTTACTACCTGCAAATTGTCTAACTGTTCTACTAAGACTTGTAGATTGCCAATTCATTGTAAAACGCTCTTGTCTCACCCCTCCTTACAACCTTTCGATTGAGTTGTTATTTTGTTTAGTAAGGTCATTAAGCATTCGCTGTACTCGCGATACACCTCTTGCATTGTGAATGTTAATTGCCCTGTTAGAACTATCCGAGAATTATCATAGTTAGGATTACGTAACCTAATTTCTTGTTCTAATCTTTATACAGTTGATGTTAGAGCAATTTGAAGATGTACATGTTTCAGGTTTTGGATAATACTTAACAGAATTATTCGCAGGATCCAACACCCAATCCACCGCCCCTAATAACTGCTCAACAGCAAATGTAAGCGCATATCCAGCTATTCCACCACGTAAGACTTTGGCAACTTGCGAAGCATTAGGTGATATTAGGACTAATGAGGTAGCTGACCCTTTTGTTGCGTCATATAAGAAGGATCCTCCAACAGCAGTTGGATTTAATAGATTCCATCCATTAATTGTTACAGCATTAACCAATGCTGAATTCAATAAAAATAATAAGGAAGCTAGGAAAATTACTATTCTTCTAAACATGTATATTTCTCTCTTTGTAAGTTTCTAAGGAATATTAATAATTGTTTTCAACCTATTAGTATAAACATGCTCAAAAACAACATGAAAATGATGAAATGAACTTTGGTAAATTTACTCAAAATTATTTTAGTTGGGATGAGTTATTTACCGTTATTTGATTTTAAGCACGATTTTTTCCAGCCAGTGACAAACTCATTTATGACCTTCTGCTGTCCTAGCATTGTTACATACACGGGCTTAGATAGCGCATCAGCAATCATGTCCTCTAATAATTGAACTTGATGTTCCATTAACCCATCCTTTGTATCATCAAATACTTTCTTTAAATCAATCCCTCCTTGGCGCATTTGAATGATCATGTCGGCTGTCTCTTCAACAATTTTGCATTCATCAGCTTCATTTGCGAAAACAGAAGAACTTAACAATAAAAGTAATAGAATTTTAAATTTCATATTTTTGCTCTTAGAATTTGAAATATTAAATAAAAATTGGCTAAAACTAGTTACACAAACTAACATTTTATGAAACTTTTCTACATTACAATTTTATCAAAACTACATAAAAAGGGAATATATGAATAAATATCTAAAATATACACTGATTACGGTTGGGGTTTTACTTATTCTTGGAGTGCTATTTTTCTTAAACTTCATGATAATTTGTTAATTTAAATAAGCCCTCACTCAGAGGTCCATGCTTCAATCAATCTTTCTGAATCAGCTGCTTTACCATTGCGTGATATTTAGTAATTAAACTTTTACTTTTGAGTATGACAGTGAGGGTAATACTACACTCAGTGATACCACTTCATTTACAGAATCCCCTAACCTAATCTCCTTCGTCCCTTCTCTCCTCATTCGGATTGTAATCTTGTGCCATTTGAGAAAGCATGCCTTGTGCTAAAATTCGCGCCAAAGTCAGGGTTAAACTCTTGTGCAAATTTATAAGTGGGGCAAATCAATTTACTTTTCTACAACATAGCCTCTAAAGCTTATATACACGTACTGTTCAAGCAACCAGTCCGCTGTTCATGTAGATTTCAGTTTCTCTCAAAACATCTTATAGATGCTTTTGGCGTAGTTGATAGGTTTCCTTATAAATATTGTAAAATTCAATCAAGCAATCAGATCAGCAAGATAAAGCTCTTGTTTTTTCAACTGAATGATTTGAAATTGAATCAGCGCAAGTAAATACTGGCAAGCAATTGATAGATATGCAATAAACAACACAGGAATGCATAGCAACATGAGTAATAAATTCGAATTCCAAATCCGTGTATATATCGAAGATACAGATGCAGGCGGTATCGTATACCATGCCAATCATATCCGCTTTATGGAACGCGCACGGACAGAATGGCTACGTGCATCCGGTATTGACCACTATTGGCATCAAAAAGATTACAATTTTGTCGTGCATAAAATTGCATTGAAATATTCTCGCCCTATACTCATGGACGATCTTATTACTGTTACAGCAAGTGTAGTTTCATGTAAAGCTTCGTCATTTGTGTTGCAACAGAATATATATCGTGGTGAAATCATGCTTGCTTCTGGCGAGGTGGAATTAGCATGTTTAAGTACAGATATGAAACCTCGTAGAATTCCTGACGAAATCCGTGATTTAATTCTTCGAGAATTAGCTCACGAATAAAAAATACTTTTGGCACATGTAACTATGGCAACACAACTAGAATCTTCTTTACACATCTCTGATTTAATTTTACAAGCGAGCCCTGTGGTTCAATTGGTGATGCTAATCTTAGTACTCGCATCCGTTTTTAGTTGGTATTTGATTGCCAAGTTGCATATGGGCTATAAGAAAGCACATCAAGGCGATGAGCATTTCCAAAAAATCTTCTGGTCTGGTGCTGAACTCAATACCTTATATAACAATGCTCAGCTTAATTCTAAGCGAAGCGGTTTAGAAGATATTTTCTATCAAGGTTTAAGTGAGTTTTTAAAACTTAAAAAACGCCATGCAGAAACTGCATCGATGATTGAAGGTACTGAACGTATCTTGCGTGTAGGACTCAGTCGTGATCAAGGCCGTTTAGAGCAAGGCTTAAGCTCTCTCGCCAGTATCGGTTCTGTCGCACCTTATATTGGTTTATTTGGTACTGTTTGGGGCATTATGAGTGCATTCATTGGCTTAGCTCAGGTTGAACAAGTTACCTTAGCCACTGTTGCACCAGGTATTGCTGAAGCATTGATTGCAACTGCGATTGGTTTATTTGCTGCAATACCAGCGGTACTAGCATTTAACCATTACACAGCAAAAGGCGAAGAGATTTATTCAGATCGTGCATTATTTGCAGAAGAAATGGTGGCGCTATTACAACGTCAGTCTGTGGGAACTACACAGGAAGATGAATAATGACAATCCAACGTTCTGGACGTTTTGAGCGCGTCAAAAAGCCTTTAAAAAGTGATATGAATGTCGTTCCATATATCGACGTCATGTTGGTTTTATTGGTTATTTTTATGGTGACAGCACCCATGATTACCACGGGTGTTAAAGTTGATTTACCTCAAGCAAATAATAATCCAATTCAATCTGAAGACCGACCAGCCATCGTGACTTTAGAAGCAGATGGTACGATTAAACTTGAAGACAAAAACCATAAAAATGAGGTTTTAACTTTAGATGAGTTAAAAACAGTACTTACAGAAAATCAGCAACAGGCTCAAGCAAATAACAAGCAATTGAGTGTCTTGATCAATGGTAGTGAATCACGCCCTTATGGTGAGGTCATGAAACTCATGTCTACACTACAAGATGCTGGTTTAAGCCAAGTAGGTTTACTGACAGAGTCTGTAAAGTAAGTTATGAAAAATATTCAAAAGCCACAATCTAAAGAAAAAGCGATTGCACTTGGATTTACCCTAGGTATTCATGTGGTGGCGATTACTGGCTTACTTTTTCTCGGTTTAAGTCAACCACCTGAGCCACCCAAGCAAATTAAAACCGTTTTAATTAAGCCTGAAGATTTACCACCGCCTGAACCCAAGCCTTTAGTAGAAACTGATGCCACTGAAACGGCAGATAGCAAGGTTGCAGAAAATACTCAGCAAACAGCGGAACCCGATCAAACTGCACCAGAAATTCCAACTGAAGCAAATAACACACCAGATACCAAGGCGATAGATGCACAAAAAGCTGCCGAACAGGCCAAGGCAGCCGCATTAGAACAGCAATTGGCTATGGCAGCGGCTAAAGCAGCACAAGAAAAAGCCTTAAAACTTTCTCAAGCTAAAGCAGATGCTGCTGAAAAAGCCAAACAAGAGGCCGCTGAAAAAGTAAAGCAGGCTAAAAATGCTGCTGAGAAAGCTAAGGCTGAAGCTGAAGCAAGATCTAAAGCAGATGCAGCAGCAAAGGCCAAGCAAGAGGCGCTTCAAAAAGCCAAAGCAGATGCTACGGAAAAAGCAAGACTCAATGCCGAAGCAAAAAGCAAAGCAGAAGCTGCGGAAAAAGTCAGGAAAGAAGCCGCAGATAAGGCCCAACAGGCCAAAGCCGATGCTGCCGCAAAAGCCAAGGCAGAAGCTGCTGAAAAAGCCAGAGCGGATGCTAATGCAAAAGTTAAAGCGGACGCTGCTGCAAAGGCTAAAGCGGATGCTAATGCAAAAGCCAAAGCGGACGCTGCTGCAAAGGCTAAAGCAGATGCTAATGCAAAAGCCAAGGCAGATGCTGCTGAAAAAGCCAAAGCGGATGCTAATGCAAAAGCCAAGGCAGATGCTGCTGCAAAAGCTAAAGCGGATGCAAATGCAAAAGCCAAGGCAGATGCTGCTGCAAAAGCCAAAGCGGATGCGGACGCAAAACGTAAAGCTGATTTAGCACGTGAATTAGATGAAGAAAAAGCCTCTGCTGCTGAAAAAGCAAAAGAAGCTGCTGCAAATAAAAAGGCAGAAGCGAGAACAATTGCCTCAAATGCAACACGTGATTTTACAAACAAAGTTAAATCAGCATGGAACGTTCCATCTGGAACAACTGGAAAAAAAGTAAGTGTAAGGTTTACTTTATCTGATTCAGGTCAAGTTCTTTCTATTGTCCTTACAAATCCTAGTGGAGATGAACAATTGGATGCAAGTATTAAAGCAGCAATTAAAAATGCAGCTCCATATCCTATGCCATCTGACCCAACAGCCAGAAATCTTGCTAAATCTGTAACCTCTACATTTACCGCGAAATAAGATAGCTCCCTGCTTCGGCAGGGTACGCATATGCTTCAATATATGACTAACTGATTTTTTGAAAATTTTATTATTCATTTTTATCAAAGTACTTTAGCAAATCTAAATTCTCAAAATACTGAACCTAATTTTTTATCTATCAATCATTCAGAATTGACTGCAACTACTTCGGCCCTTAGAAAATAAAGAAATCTTACCTATGGGCAAAAAACTGAAACTAAAAAATAGCATTAAGTGCGAAAAAAATTTTGCACTTAAAATTCTCAGAGCTTGGCATATGCCAGTAGTTTCATCTGGCCAAGAAGCCAATACACGTATTAAACTCACAAAAAATGGTGCAATCGACTCAATAATTGTTAATTTGGAAAATAAAATGCAGTTTAAAATAGTATTTATAACGACTTCCCTCTTTTTTCTCACACCGCTATCTCTTGCGAAAAATATTAATGTAAACATACCAATCGAGGCCAATACCCAACAAACAGCTTCAAATCAATTGCTACATGAAATTTCACCATCTGCTCCACTTATACAAAGAAATGCACCTATACAAGCTGAGCAATTCGAACAATCACAAATCATCGGCCAAATTTATAAGAATAGAGCCAACCGCATTACAAAATATTGGAAAAGACCAGCAACTCATTTAATAGAAAGGGCCAATGTACGGGTTTATTTAGATAACAAAGGAAATGTTAAAGATATTTTAATGGATGGGCAGTTTAGTGATGAGTTCGCATTATCGATAAAAACAGCGATTTATAAAGCAGCACCATTTGAAATGTCAAAACAACCCGCGTTCAATAACCAGCTACAAGAAATTCGTATTCATTTCACCACAGAGTAATGCCCAATCATTAAGCAAGACTCATCATTTTTACGATTTTTGCAAAAGTAGAAACTGTAATTCACCTATGTAATACAATTAGATTTAATTTTTATCAACAAATAAGCGAATTATAATCTTTTATTCATAATTACATGCTTTATATAGATTAAAATAATGTCTTTGTGCTACAAAGCTAAGCATAGTTAAAAATTGATATTTGAGTACATGAAGTCCAATGAAAATCATACCTAAACGTCTATTAGGATTAGCGATAATTGCTGCATTGAGCCCTGCATTGATCACCACATCATATGCACAATTGCATTTAGAAATTGCCAAAGCACCTGAATCTGCACCTAAAATTGCCATCATTCCATTTAGTAATGATCAATCTATCTACCCTATTGTTGAACAAGATTTAAATCGCTCTGGGCGCTTTACCAGTTCATCAAAAAATCTTCCTGCAACTGCAAACATAAACAATATAAATGCAGAAGCATGGAAAGCGGCTGGGGTTCCTTATGTGGTTTTAGGTGACTCTAAAACCAATGCAGATGGTTCATTGGCAGTACATTACCAACTCTATGATGTTGAAAAGCAGAAATTCCTATTAAATGAATTGCTCTCGATTCCAGCATCACGTGTGCGTTCTGCGGCACATATGATCAGTGACGCAATTTATCAAGCGCTTACAGGGATTCAAGGCGACTTCACAGGACGTATTGCTTATGTGTTGCGTAACCCTGCAACACCAGAGACTCGTTATACCTTACAAATTGCAGATACCGATGGTGAACAACCTAAAACGGTATTAAGTTCAAGAGACCCTATTCTCTCACCTGCTTGGACGCCAGATGCGAAAAAAATTGCATATGTTTCATTTGAAACCAAGCGCCCTGCTATTTATATCCAAGACTTAGCCACAGGTGCACGAGAAAAACTCGCTGCATTTCGCGGTTTAAATGGTGCACCAAGTTTCTCTCCTGATGGTAAATCAATGCTGTTTACTGCATCGATGCATGGAAATCCTGAAGTTTATCAAATGGATTTAGATTCACGCCAAGTGAAGCGCATGACCAACGATAGCGCAATTGACACAGAAGCACGTTATGCTCCAGATGGAAAATCATTTATTTTCACATCTGACCGTGGTGGATCAGCACAAATTTACCGTTATAGTTTTGATGATGGCTCGACCAAACGTTTAACTTTCCGTGGTGCATTTAATGCACGTGGTACATTAAGTGCCGATGGTAAATATGTGGCATTGGTACACCGCCCTTCTGGTAGTAACTACAAAGTTGCCATTCAGGAAATTTCTACGGGTATCACCAATATTTTGACACCAACAAGTTTAGATGAATCACCAAGCTTTTCTCCAAATGGGCAAATGGTGGTTTATGCAACACGTGAGGGTAATCGTGGCTTATTGGCAATCATGTCTACAGATGGTCGCTTCCGCATGAACTTACCAAGCGAACAAGGTGAAGTACGTGAACCTGCTTGGGCCCCTAAATAATTTAATCAAGATGTAAATCACTTATTTAAAATTGAAATACCGGAGATCAACATGAAGTCAATTCAATATCTAGCTTTACCCTTATTAGCAGCAAGCTTGGTGATGACAGGTTGTGCAAGCCGTAAACCTGCTGCCACTGTCGAGTCAGGAACCAATCCAAATAGTGCGACGACAGTAAATACCAGTGGTTTAAGTGAAGATGCTGCTTTAAATGCACAAAATTTAAATGGTGCTTCATCTAAAGGCGTGACTGAAGCCAATAAAGCATTTTTAGCAAAACGTGTGGTACATTTTGATTATGACAGTAGTGATCTTTCCAATGATGACTACCAAACACTACAAGCACATGCACAGTTCTTGATTGCCAATGCCAACTCTAAAGTGGCATTAACAGGTCATACAGATGAACGTGGTACACGTGAGTACAACATGGCTTTAGGTGAGCGTCGTGCTAAAGCCGTTGAAAGCTACCTGATCACCAATGGTGTTAAAGCAAACCAATTAGAAGCAGTTAGCTACGGTAAAGAAATGCCGATCAATGCTGGTCATGATGAAGCGGCTTGGAAAGAAAACCGCCGTGTTGAAATCAACTACGAAGCCGTTCCTCCTCTTTTAAAATAATGCCAAAGTTGCATTATTAAAATAGACCATAAAAAATGCCCAATTGAATTGGGCATTTTTACCAGAGCTTATTCTTATCAGCGCTTTCCTATTTCAAGATAAAGTTTTGATTTAGTACAATAAAATAAGAAACTGCTTAGCATGTTCAAGGTAATTTATATTAATAACGCCATTTCTTGAGTATTTGCTCATTAAATAACGCAATAAACCGTTCCTCTACCCATTCATCCACCTCATCTGGATGCGCTTCAGCAAAAAACTCAGACTGTATTAAAATCAGACAACCTTTAATATAGTCATCCACACAGTCCAATATTTTACTTAAATAAGGCGTGTCGTCATGATCAAAGTAATAGATTTCTTTGCTGATGTCATGAAAGCAAAACATATTGCCATTACCAAGATAATCACTAAATGTAATCAGATGAGGTAAAACTGCTAAATCAGTCTGACTAAATTCAGGCGCATATTGCGGTGCATTTGCCCAAATATCTTTTAAGTAGCCAATATCATCAAATTGCTGTAATTGTTCACCAATATCAGCAATCCCAAAGTGTTGATAGAAGATCTTTAAAGATTCAGGTAAGCGACAATTTAAACGCTGTTCAAGTTTTAAAATTTGCTCATCATCAATTGCAGGTGCAATCTCATCATCATTTAAATCAGCAAGAGATTCTAAAATTAGGCGAGTCTTAACATCCCACTCCAGTTCACCAATTTTATTAAACGGAATGATAATGTCTGTTTTGTGATCAATCTCTATCATGAAGATTTATTGTTCGGAGTTAATATAAAATAAATGAATAGAAAAAGCGCTCATATCGCAATGAACGCTTTTTATTGATTAAGCCTTTGACTCATCTGGCTTGGGGCTTTGCATAGATTCAATCATGTCATGCTTATTGAATTCCTTGAATTCAGGCTTAGCTTCGTAATTCTTCCATGCTTCTTTCACTTTTTCAGCACTAATATCTTTTAAATCAATGCTTTCATTTGGAGTCGGAGTCGCTTCAAACTTTGTCGTTGTCATGTCAGTGCTCCTTTACGCTATTGTACGTATATTCAACATAACACTTTCTAAAATACTTTCAAGGGTAATTTCACGACAAATAACACAGGATAATTTCTATTTTGTGCTGAACTCATCTAAAATAGCCTCCATTATTTGGTTTGTAAAAATTTATCGCTTTTGGAGCACCTCTGATATGTCATATCGCACCCTATCCCAATATTTAGAACAACAACAAGGGAACTTAACATCTGAACTTGCCAATGTAATTGAAACAATTGCAAATACCTGCAAAACCATTGATCAGGCTTTACAGAAAGGTGCTTTAGCTGGTGTCTTGGGGAGTGCACAACATGAAAATGTACAAGGTGAGGAGCAAAAAAAACTTGATGTGATTTCAAATGATTATTTGATTGATGCTTTAAAAGCCAATCCAAATGTAGGCGGACTCGCATCTGAAGAATTAGATGAATTTACCCCAGCTCAAGACAATGGCAAATATCTAGTTTTATTTGATCCATTAGATGGTTCAAGCAATATTGACATTAATATGTGTGTAGGAACAATTTTCTCTATCCTTCCTGCGCAAAATGCTGTAACGCAAGCTGAAGACTTCATGCAAGCAGGGATTCAACAAGTTTCAGCAGGTTATGTACTTTATGGCCCATCGACAATGATGGCTTTGACCGTTGGTGCGGGCGTTGTGTTCTTCACTTACGACCCTGAAGAAAAGCAATTCTTGCTCACATCTGAAAATATTCAAGTTGCTGCGGATACCAAAGAGTTTGCGATTAACTCTTCAAACCAACGTCATTGGGAAGCGCCTGTAAAACGTTATATCGATGAACTACAAGCGGGTAAAACATCTATACGTGAAAAAGATTTCAATATGCGTTGGGTGGCGTGTATGGTGGGTGATATTCATCGTATTTTATGTCGTAGCGGTATTTTCTTATATCCATACGATACTAAAGATCCTAAAAAAGCAGGTCGTCTACGTTTAATGTATGAAGCCAACCCAATGAGTATGTTAATGGAACAAGCTGGCGGCGCATCGACTACAGGTCGTACACGTATTTTAGAGATTCAACCGACTGAGTTACATCAACGTGTTCCTGTTATTATTGGTTCTAAGAATGAAGTTGAGCTTGTTACCAGCTACCACAACTAATTCTTCTCTTTTCGTACTCTCTATTTAGGGAGTAACGCCAGCTAGGGTCTGTTGCAATTTCTTTATAGAATGATCACAGACCCTACTTAATTTTTTGGACGTACTCTCCCATGCCTACAATTTTCCTTGAATCAAAAGACAATCCCAAAATTAAACACCTCAGAGGTTTAATTGAACAAAACACTTACCGTAAAAAACAAGGACAAACTGTACTTGAGGGAACGCACCTTACGCTTGCATGGTTAGAAAAAGGTCGAAAGATTAATTCAATTTTCACCACTGAACATGCCTTAGATCATGAAGATTTAGGCAGTATCCTTGACCAATATCAAGGTATCGTGTTTGTGGTCGGTGAATCTTTATACAAAGATTTAAGTACCCTTGGAACCAGCCTTGCATGTCTAGCCATTGTAGATTTACCAAGTTCAACTCAGGCACTGAATTTTACTGAAGACACGCTAATTCTTGAAAATGTCCAAGATCCAGGCAATGTAGGTACATTACTCAGATCAGCGGCCGCTGCGGGTATTGAACAAATTGTCTGTACCAAAGGTTCTGCATCGTTATGGTCACCACGAGTATTACGTGCCGGTATGGGGGCGCATTTTTCATTACACACATATGAAAACGTGATCCTTGAAGACCTGCTCAAGCAATTTAAAATTCCTGTGTATGTCACCAGTTCGCATCAGGCAGAAAGTCTTTATACTAAAAACCTGCGCAAACAATGTGTTTGGATTTTAGGTAACGAAGGTCAGGGTGTTTCAGATTTCGCCCTTAAACGCGCAGAAGCGGTATCTATTCCGCAACCCGGTGGTCAAGAATCACTCAATGTTGCAGTTGCTGGCTCGATTTGTTTCTTTGAAATGGTTAGACAACGACTATAAGGTTAATTTATTTTAAATATTGCCCGTTATTGGAAAAAATCATTTAAACTGAAAAAAATAATTGATTTACATGTCAACCCAAACCATTTTTTTAACGTTATAGAGATATGAATTTAAAATAATGGTGGGTACCCATGACGGGATTTTCCATCTCTATGGACTTAGCACCAAAGAAGTCACAGTCTGAAACAGCAAGTGCTCAAACGAGTACGAGTGAGCAGCGCCTGCGTTTTTTCATGCAGGACGTGACGGGTCGTGCCTTAGTGATGATGGAAAATGCGACCCAAGGTCACAATGGGATTGCGATGGATTTGGTACAGGAAGCATTTATTTCCTTACATAAATCTTATGCTGATAAATCCACTGAAGAATGGTATCCACTGTTCTATACAATTTTAAATAACAAATTACAAGATTGGCGACGCAAAGAAGCACGACGCGCTTCTCCATTTTCGTTATTTCGAAAAATTGATTTAGATTCTGATGATGAAGAAGCTATGGAAATTGTGGATGAATCCACACCTAATCCACTTCAATTTCTAGATCAAGATGTCACCGTTGAGGAAATTCAAGAAGCCATTAGCCGCCTCCCTGTACGCCAGCAACAAGCATTTATGTTACGTGCTTGGGAAGGATTTGATACACAAACCACTGCATCTATTATGAACTGTACAGAAGGTAGTGTAAAAACTCATTATCACAGAGCTATTCAAGGACTAAGAACTTCGCTCTCACATTTAAATCCGTATGGAGGTTCATCACATGAATAATGATGATTTCACCAAACAAGTGACGGCAAAACTGGATGAAGCTGCACGTCATCACCGCAATAAAGCAGTGGTGATGAACAATGTGCTTGACCATATCCAAGATAAACAAACCTCACGTTTTGGTCACTGGAAAATGACTGGTTTTGCGCTTGCAGCGGCAATTACTGGTTTTGTTGTGATTCCTAATGCTTTTGATATATCACCAGAATCACAAACCCCACAACAAGTGGTGATTAGCCCTAAACTTTCACCTCAAATGATGGAAGATTTAGACATGTTATCGGTATTTGGTGAGGATAAAAATTCTCATGGCAGCTAGAAAATTAGCTTTGGCATTTTGTGCTATTGGTTTCCTACAAACAAGTTTTGCTGGATTTGAACGTTTTTGGATTTTTTCTAAAGATGCGAACAGTCAAGTCAATGAAACATGGGATGCCCTTTCTGAGGATGAGCAAAAGGCACTGATTAAGCGCTATCAAAATTTAAAAGAAATTCCGACTGATCAAAGTGCAGCACTGCAACAACGCATGGATTGGTTTACTCAGCTTCCTGAACAAGAAAAGCAAAAAATGCGTGAAGTCTGGCAGCAAATGAGCACCGCTGAACGCAACGAAATGCGTAAAAAAATGCAAAAAGCGTCAACATCTGATGAGCGTAATGAAATTCGTGAACAATATATGGTTAAATATCAACAGAATATCACAGGTTCACACTAAGCATATTTTTAAATTTCATTCATTGCCAGTTATCTAACTGGCTTTTTATCATTAAACTCAGCATCTTCAAACTCAACATCGTCAAAATCCAAACACACCATTACTGACAATTCTCCCCTCTCATAATTTTAAAATTAAAATGCTGAATTTCTAATTTTCATGCATAAAAAAACCTGCACAAGGCAGGTTTTTCATCACTTAAATTCGAAAACGAATTACAAGCTATAATACATATCAAATTCAACTGGGTGAGTCGTTGTATTTAAACGACGTACATCTTCAGTTTTAAGCTCGATGTATGCATCCAACATTTCTTTTGTGAATACACCACCCTTAAGAAGGAACTCATGATCCGCTTCAAGTGCTTCAAGCGCCATATCTAGGCTATGCGCAACTGTTGGGATTTTAGCTTCTTCCTCAGGAGGAAGATCATATAAGTTTTTATCAGCTGCTTCACCTGGATGGATCTTGTTTTGAATACCATCAAGACCAGCCATCAATAATGCCGCAAAACCTAAGTACGGGTTCATCATTGGATCTGGGAAACGCGCTTCAATACGTTTGCCTTTAGGGCTAGAAACGTATGGGATACGAATCGAAGCAGAACGGTTACGTGCAGAATAAGCAAGCATAATTGGCGCTTCGAAATGAGGAACCAAACGCTTATACGAGTTAGTAGAAGGGTTTGTGATCGCATTCAATGCACGTGCATGCTTGATGATACCACCGATGAAATAAAGCGCCATTTCTGAAAGACCAGCGTATTCATCACCAGCAAACAAGTTCTTGCCATCTTTAGAGATAGACATATGAACGTGCATACCTGAACCGTTATCACCAACCATAGGTTTAGGCATAAACGTCGCTGTTTTCGCATATTGATGCGCAACGTTCCAAACAGCATATTTGAATTGTTGAACTTCGTCAGCTTTACGAACCATCGTATTGAAGCTTACACCAATTTCTAATTGGCAAGATGCAACTTCATGATGGTGCACCTCTACACGACCAGGGCCCATGATGTCTTCAATACGTGCACACATTTCGGCACGCATATCTTGTGAAGAATCTACTGGAGGAACTGGGAAATAACCACCTTTAACACGAGGACGGTGACCAGAGTTACCTGCTTCGTAGTCTTTACCTGTAGACCAAGCAGCTTCTTCAGCGATTAATGTATGGCGAGCGCCAGACATATCGATGTCCCATTTAACTTCGTCAAAAACGAAGAATTCTGGTTCTGGACCAAAGAATGCAGTATCACCAATACCTGTTGATTTTAGGTATTCTTCCGCACGACGAGCAATCGAACGTGGATCACGGTCATAACCTTGACCAGTAGATGGTTCAATAACATCACAAGTAACGACGATGGTTGCTTCAGCAAAGAACGGGTCAAGGAAAGCAGTTTCAGGATCTGGACGTAAAATCATGTCAGATGCTTCAATGCCTTTCCAACCAGCAATTGAAGAACCATCAAACATTTTACCATCTTCAAAAGTATCTTCATCGATAGTGTCTGATGGGTAGCTTACGTGCTGCTCTTTACCCTTAGTATCAGTAAAGCGAAAATCGACCCATTTTGCGCCACTTTCTTGTATGAGTTGAAGGACCTTGTTCGCCATGCTCATTTTGCTCCAATGAATTTTTGTTGCACTTGTGAAGTGCGTGTTAGTAGTTGGTATTTATATAGCAAGTAGCATACCAACTTTTAAAATAATTGCTAAAATATTGAATTTCTTATCAGAAAATAAGCTTAGCAACGATTAAATTCCATCTATTATACTGAGTGCAAATAGAATTGCACCATATTCAAACACACTTCTCATTTTAAAATTATTACGCACAATTTTAACGCACTATTTTTGTGCAAACCGAATAAAATGTTTTATCTTGGTGCTTATATTACGCGAACAACACTTTTTATCGACTATTTTTTAAGATGATGGCAATTTTTTATTTCAAAAGCATTAAAATAAGGCGTTTTCAGTATGTATACGCCTTTAACATTGTTCTATACAGCCTTTAATAAAGTAATGTGATTTTATCATCTACGATCTACTATATCGACAATTAGCCAAATTCGACTTCGGCTCTTGTAATAAGCGCTTCAACCATGACCAATACATCATCTTTTTTTCTGGCATCTACCGCAAAAATTGGCATGGTCAATTGATTTAATTGCATCCAATCTTTATACGGTTTTAATAGATGCTGCGGATTTTCATCTATGTGGGTCACACCAACCACAATATTGTTGAGATGTTCTTTAAAACTTTGAAAATAAAATTTTAAATCTTCAAGTGCATCTTTTTGCGTATGATCAATCAACACCACCGCACCGATTGCGCCTTTACATATCACAGACCAAACAAAATCAAAGCGATCCTGCCCTGGCGTACCATATAATCCAACAATAACGCCTTCATCTAATTTAATTTCACCATAGTCAATCCCAACAGTGGTCAATGCCTTGCTGTGTGCTTGCTCATCTGTATTTTGTGCTTCTGTAGATAAGACTGAAATTTCAGATAATGATTTGATTGCTTCTGTTTTACCAGCGCCCATTTTACCGCCAAAAACAATTTTATACTTTTGTAAGATCACATCATCACCTATTTTTAAACTTATCACTACGCCATATAAACTGACTATGCATTTATTTATCGTGTCAGTTTAAACAAACTTGATTTAAGGGTTAATTTTTACAAGCCTTATTTGATTTGCATGTTTTTACACACTTAAAGCCCTAATTTTTTCCTTAACTTGCCAAAAAACCCACGTAAAATGCCTGAAGATTGTTTTTCCTCAGTATGCAGTTTTGCATCTTCAACCGCTATTTTTTTTAGTGAATTGGTCAACACGCCAATTGAAACAAATTTAGCGACTTGTTCTTTGCTATAGCCTGTTTTCTGAGCCACTTGGGAAACACTTGCTCCCAATTCAAAACACGCGGCGATTTTAAAAACCATTTGCCGTTCATTTTGATGATTCGGTTGCGGCCAATCTAGTAGTTTATAACAATCGTTAGAACTGATTGGAATATTGACATCATCTGAATACCACAATAAATTCCACATCCAAGATCTAAGTTCTATACCTTGAAAAGTACTCACAGACTGTGCCATTTGCATAGTTGCATAAGTAAAATTTAAAGAAACATCCGTCCCTTGTACTTTTCGCAGTGGGTCTATCCAAACTTGCTGTGTGCGTATATTGACTAATGCAATATTGCCTTTTGAGTCGAATACTTGAACATTGCCATTTCGTTCATTAAAAAGCTCAGGAACCACCTTGGTTAAATCGGCTTTTTTAGAAATCTGATTGACAATATTGACGGTTTTATCACTGACAGGTACATGTAGATAGCGATCTTTAAACCATTTTCGAATTTCATCTGAGGGTGAAAAAGGTAAATATAATTTATCTCCTTCTATTTGCCCTGATTTTTCATTCTTATTGACCAGACGCAAATAAGGGACTTTTTTGACACCGACCAAATTTTGAATTGTAGGTGAACTAAAAAACATATCATTCACAAGAAGAATATCTAAATGAGGGTCAGCAATATTCGCCCAACTTACTTGAAGTGAGTCATCATACATAGATCGTATTTTCTGCTTAATTGCATCGAGCACATTTAAACTCAAACCGAATATAGCGATTTTTATTTCTTCTTTCATTTAGCCCCCATGGCCCCATATAGAGCGTGAACAGTTTATCATTTTTATTTAAAAATAAAATACAAAACACTATATTTGCTGTAAAAATTTTGTACAAATTTAATATACTATTAAGCGTATAAAATACAAGAATAGTTATTAAAAAAAAACTCAAGTGAAATTTAACCCAGATAGCAAAAATAAAATATGTTATTAAATTTCAATAATTTAATTTAAAATAAAGCTAGTCTAGTGATATTTTAGCTGAGTAATAATGCCAATCATTTTTAATAAAACTAAATGTTTTATTAAAAAATATTAATAACATTTGTATATTAATATCGATAAGATGAATAAATTTGTTTTCATTTGATCAATTAATCTTATATTCCTATGCATTCCCATAGATGTTTTTAGTGTGTATTGGTTTACCTCGCTTATTAAAGATCTTTCATAAATCAAAAAATGATCATGTGAAGTGAATTATATTGGTATTGAAAGTTCCTTCTCCCTCTGGGCATAGGTATCTACACAATTAAATCTATTTAAGTTAAATTGGAGAGCATGCTCTCCAATTTAACATTCCACACTTAGATAACCGATTAGTTAAACGCTACGGACGTCTTGTAAAACTTAATATGAATCCACTTGCTTCATTAGCCCCAGCGCTTAAAGATATTGCCTCTACCCAAAAGACTAGCTTTGCTACAACCCAAGCAGTTTGGCGTTTCTTAAATAACGAAAACGTTTCATTTCAACAACTCAATCAGCCTCTTCAAAAACTTGCGCTTGAACAAATCGCTCTATCGAATCACCACTATGCCTTAGTTGCTCATGATTGGTCTCAACTACAATATTTCAAACATAACAACAAGTTAAATAGATTCAAAAGAACACATGCGAGTGACAAAGGCTATGAATTACAAAGCAGTTTATTAATTGATGCGGAAACGGGGTTACCCATTGCACCATTAGATCAAACTTTATGTGATGCTACTGGACGTTATTCAACATTTACTGATGGGCATAAAATAAAAGAAACCCATTTAAATGCACTATGTGAACAAATCGAACATATTGAGTCTTTACCAATAGAAAAGAAACTCGTACATATTATTGATCGTGAAGGAGATTCAATTGCTCATCTTAGATTATTGAATCAACAAGAACATTTATTTCTTATTCGAGGTAAAGAAGGAAATCGTGTTGAATATCAAGGAGAAGATGTTAAGTTAAGAGACGTATCAGACCAAATACCAACCTCACAAACCCATACAATTCAATATAAAGGGAATTGCGAACAACTTTATGTTGGTGAAACTCAAATCAGTATTACGCGTAATGCAAGACCAATGCAAAAAGATGAAACGGGAAAAAGAGTTCCACCACAAAAGGGAAAGTCATTAACCGTTCGACTGATTGTAGTTGAAGTTAAAAATAAGCAAGGAAAATCACTTTCTCGTTGGAGCTTATTAAGTAATGTATCATCAGAAATTCCAAGTATAGAATTGGCAACTTGGTATTACTGGCGTTGGAAAATAGAAAACTATTTGAAGTTGTTAAAACAGGCGGGCCATGACATTGAGTCATGGCTACAAACAACTCCGCAAGCGATATTAAGACGACTCTTAATTGCAAGTATGGCATGTGTATTAACTTGGCGAATACAGCGAGAAAATGATGAGAAAAATTCAAGAGTTAGAGTCTTTCTAACACGTCTATCAGGAAGGCAACAAAAAAGAGGAACAAGGGAAAGTGCTCCTGCAATTTTGGCTGGTCTGTCAATATTACTGAATACACTACAATTATTATCTGAACATTCGGTTGATGACCTTAAGCTGATTGCTGAAATTGCATTAGAGTCTCTACAAAAAGATGTGTAGATACCTATGCCCTCTGGGAGAAGGTTAGGATGAGGGTGCCTTTATGTTGATTTATGGTTTTAAAAAGCACTTATGAAAGAAGTCTATTAAATAAGTAATATAAAATGTTTTAAAAATAAATTAGTGATTCAGTTTTCGAGTATTTCACTGCACCCCGAAAGTTGGACAATTTTAGACTAACTTGGAGGATACATTGCTCTGAGCTTGTTATAATTACTCTTGGAATTATTAAATATAAACATCATTTTTACAGCAAATGTTAGCAGACCTTATTTTATGAAAAAAATATTACTAACTCTGAGTATTCTCCTATCCTGTTTTAGTTTTTCACTTGAGTCAAGTTTTGCTCAAAATGAAAGCACAGCTAAAATATCGAAATCCGAAAAACAGGATTTAATTGATGATTGGGTTGATTATAAATTAATTGAATACCAAATGGATGCATACTTAAATCAACAAAAAAATCCTAATATTGATCCAAATGATCAGAGTGTTGAAGCTTATTCTGAACAAATTAAACAAAATTTTAAGCAGTATTTTCAGCAATACAAAATCAGCTATCAACAACTAAAGTCACGTACTTCTGAAATGCATGACCTCATTCAACTACAATTACAATATCTTGATCTCACTAAAGATCTAATGTTTAATCCAAAATATGAAGATACACAGCAACATCCAAATCAAGAAAAACAAGTGGTGCTTGAGCAATATCAAGAACTAAATGAACAGATAAAAAAAGATGCTGCAAAGATAGAATTGCAGATGTTAAAGTATCAAAAAAGTTTTAGATAGTTTTTCACTCAATACATTGTATTTTCATTGATTTTAAAAAGTGCCCTAGTGAATTGCACTCCCAAAGCTAGGCACTACTTAGTCTAACTTTAAGTGTGTTTTTCTATGGTTAAATATTCTCAAGAATTGAAACTTAAAGTTGTTCAGCATTTTATCTAGTTTGGCTTATTTTGGGTAAAGCTGGTGTATTGCTTAATTTCCATAAATAACACTCAATCAAAAAAACCTCCCAGAGGAGGTTCGAATTTAATAAAATGAGTAAAATTATTGTTCAAGTCAAAATTAATATAATTTGATTCTGATGAAAAATTTGTATCGAACACCCCTCAAATCCTGTAGCTTTATAAGCTTGTAATGAGCATACTTTTTACTCTACGCTCATCATTCTTATGACCCGAGTATTATAAAAAATTCAGAAAATAAAACAAAAAATCCCGATTAATTCGGGCTTCTTAAATCTTCGATACAACTCTTCTCTTTTTCTTCCTTGTTACGTGCATCAACAGGATTCTTAACGCATTTACAGTAATCGTAATATTTTTTCTTATCCAGCTCTTTGGGTGGGTCTATGCCCTGACATTCCGTTAGTACTGTCCCTAGTCTATGAAATTCTTTACTTTCTTTATTTTCTGAGGGAATACTAGGTTTATAGATAATTATGAATAGTGACACTATTATTGCTAAGAAAAATATATATTTCATCCAACCAATAGTCTCCCTAACTCAAAATATGCAAATCTGTTTATAAAGCAAACTTTAATATTAAATCAAGACTTGCTTAGTTTAATCATCCTTCGCAGTTTGCCATTTGTAAGATTCAACACCTAAACTCAACTGCCGTTGCTTATTAATATTAGAGTTAATCTGCCCCCATTTGATCTACAGCAATTAAGCACACCCTATATGCTGTAGCTTGTCTAAGCAATGCAAAAGCCAATGATTTTTAACTGAACTAACTACAAATCACTTGAAAAAATGTATGATCAATATCTTGAAGATTGGGCGGATATAGTCAGAAAAAATTTTACTCTGAAATTAAAAAAGAAAATATCAAACAACCGAATCGAATTTCCGAAAAATATGTGTTCTAGTATGAGACCTATGTAAAGCAAAAAGTGGAAGAATTTAAACAAGAATCTGATATCATAGCCTGCACCTAGCAGGCTTTTTTTATTTTGTGCTGTAACTAGGTACTTTTTTCAAAACGGGTAACCTAACGGGTATCCAAAACCACTAAACAAAATAAATTGATAAATTTCTATAGGTTAGTATCAACATGCTTCTAATGATCGATAATTACGATAGCTTTACGTATAACATTGTCCAATATTTTGGCGAGTTAAACCAAGACGTTAAAGTTGTTCGCAATGATGCCGTGACCTTAGAGGATATCGAACGATGGCAACCAAAGTACTTAGTGATTGGTCCTGGTCCTTGCTCACCCTCTGAAGCAGGAATCTCTATCCCTGCAATTCAGCATTTTGCAGGAAAAATTCCAACACTCGGTGTGTGCTTAGGTCACCAAGCGATTGGTCAGGCTTTTGGCGGCGAAATTGTACGTGCCAAAACGGTAATGCATGGTCGTTTATCTGACATGTATCATAGTGACCAAGGGATCTTCAGCAACTTACCTTCTCCATTTTCAGCAACACGTTATCATTCACTCGTGATTGATCAAGCCAGTGTGCCTGAATGTCTGGAAGTCACTTGCTGGACCAATGAAGCAGATGGTTCTATCGAAGAAATTATGGGTGTCAAACATAAGACATTGCCAATTGAAGGCGTGCAGTTCCATCCAGAATCCATTCTGAGTCAACATGGTCATCAGATCTTTAAAAATTTTTTAGAAATTTATGCTTAATATGCGTAGTACAAGATAATGAATATTCAACAAGCTTTAAATAACATCACTAAAAATATCGAACTCACTCAACCTCAAATGGAAGAAGTGATGCGGACCATCATGCGTGGTGAAGCCACAGATGCCCAAATTGGTGCATTTATGATGGGACTTCGTTTAAAAGGTGAAAGTATTGACGAAATCACCGCTGCCGCACGTGTAATGCGTGAGTTTGCAATTAAAATTGATGTGGGGGATATCCCGCATTTAATTGATATTGTTGGCACTGGTGGTGATGGACAAAACCTATTTAACGTCTCTACTGCCTCTTCATTTGTTATTGCGGCAGCAGGTGCAACTATTGCAAAACATGGAAATCGTGGTGTTTCTTCTAAATCAGGCTCGTCTGATCTTTTAGAACAGGCCGGGATTAACCTTGATTTAAATATGCACCAGACAGAACGATGCATCCGTGAAATGGGGGTTGGCTTCTTATTTGCCCCAAATCATCACAAAGCGATGAAATATGCGGCTGGCCCACGTAAAGAATTGGGCTTCCGTAGTATTTTTAATCTCCTTGGCCCGCTTACGAATCCGGCTGGGGTGCGTCGCTATGTGATTGGTGTATTTTCGACAGAATTGTGTCGTCCTCTAGCCGAAGTTTTAAAACAACTGGGGGCTGAACATGTCATGGTGGTTCATTCTAAAGATGGATTAGATGAAATCAGTTTGGCTTCCTCGACTTATGTTGCTGAATTAAAAAATGGTGAAATCACAGAATGGCTGATTCAACCAGAAGATGTAGATATTGAATCTCAAACCTTAACTGGTCTTTCTGTTGATAGTGCTGCTGAGAGCTTAGCATTAATCAAAGATGCGCTCGGTAAGAAGAAATCAGCAAAAGGTGAAAAAGCAGCCAGTATGCTGGCATTGAATGCAGGTGCTGGTATCTATGTTTCAGGTTTAACCAAGAGTTATAAACAAGGTGTCGCTTTAGCACATGATATTATCTATGGTGGGCAAGCTTTAGAAAAAATGGGCATTTTGTCTGAATTTACCAAAACACTCAAAGAGTATGAAGCTTAAGGATTAGAGGACGTTATCATGGTGGATATTGCCAATACAATGTTGGGTAAAATTGTTGATCATAAATACGAAGAATTTGCTCAACGTTTAAAACAACGTAGTTTAAACGATGTTGAAGCGCTTGCCCAAGCTGCAACACCTGTCCGTGGTTTTGCAAAATCTTTATACAGTAAACGCCCAGGTGTGATTGCTGAAATTAAGAAAGCCTCACCATCAAAAGGGATCATTCGTGAAAATTTTAACCCTGCTGAAATTGCTCAACAATACCAGCAAGCCGGTGCAGCCTGCTTATCTGTTTTAACAGATTTAGATTTCTTTCAAGGTGCTGATGAAAATATTCAGATCGCCCGTAGTCACTGTGAATTACCTGCACTACGTAAAGATTTTTTGATTAATCCTTACGGCGTTATCGAAGCGCGTGCTTTACATGCCGACTGTATTTTATTGATTGTGGCTTGTTTGTCAGATCAACAACTTGAAGAAATGTCAAAGACCGCATTTGAGCAGAACCTTGATGTTTTGGTTGAAGTTCATGATGAGGCTGAACTGGAACGTGCATTGCAACTTTCAGAGCGTTGTTTACTGGGTGTGAATAACCGTAATTTAAAAACCTTTGATGTCGATTTAAATACCTCATTGCGTTTGAAGAAGTTACTTCCACCATCACGTTTACTGATCACTGAAAGTGGTATTGCAACACCAGATGATGTGCGCATGATGCAAGAGCATGATATTCATTCATTCCTTGTGGGTGAAAGCTTTATGAAGCAACCACGCCCTGATCATGCATTTAATGCGTTGTTTGGTCTGCCTGAAATAGTGTAATTAAAAGTCAAAGGGTGAGTTCGCTCACCCTGTTTTTATCTTTCCCCACTCCCCCCTTTAAATTTTGAAATTCCCAACATTCAAGTCACGATCAACGCAGATATAACGGTGTGAATTCAATTCAGTTCAAATTTGACAAGATTCAGACTATACTGAGCGCCTAATACCGTCCATTTACTGTTTTTTGCAATTATGAGTAAATCTGATTCCACATTCTCTAAATCACAGCTTGATTTGTTAAAACAATTCAAAAAACAAATCACTCCTCCGCATTCTTCAAAAGTTGCAGTGCAACCTGAAAGTAAGAATGCACAAGTAACAGCACCTGAAGAGTTAGATGATGCTGATTTGTTTAAAACCGCACTCGGCGGTGTAACCAAACTCGATAACGGCAATATTGCCAAAATCGAGCGTAGTGATTTGCGCAAAAAACCAGATGCAAAAACCCTTGCCAAACGCGCGGCGGCTGAAGGTGCATTTGAAATTAATGATGCAGAATTGTCAGATACTCAAGCAATTTTAAATCCTGTTGCAAGTCAGGCGGCTTTAAGCTATCGCATCGCAACACTACAACATAAAGTTTTTGAAGACTTAAAAGCTGGTAATCTACGCTGGTTTGAAGCTGTTGATTTACATGGTTGTACTGTTGAAGAAGCACGCTCTGCTGTATTGCAAATCATTCAAATGGCAAAAGATGAAAACCAAAATGTCATTAAAATTGTCCATGGCAAAGGTCCAGAAGCCATACTCAAAACTTATGTGAATGGCTGGCTTCGTCAACATCGTGATGTTTTAGCTTTTGTCAGTGCTCCTGAAAAACAAGGTGGCACAGGCGCAGTTTTGGTTTTACTGAAACGTGCTGAAAGAAATCCAAAATCAAATGGAAATCCATGATCGTTTGTTTTAAATGATCAAAACTCTCTTAAGTGTCGGTTTATCTTGTAATTAGAAAATATTATTCATTTTTCTGATACAATGCCGTCCTTGTTCAAACCGTATAAGTGAACACGTTTTATGTCTATGCAGCAATCCTACGCGAATATTTTAACTGCCGTTGGCGAGGACTTAGACCGTCCTGGTCTGAAAGATACGCCTATGCGTGCGGCTAAAGCTTTTTCGTACTTGACGTCTGGCTATAGCAAAACGCTGGAAGAAGTGACCAATAATGCGGTCTTCCCTTCTGATAATGATGAAATGGTCTTGGTAAAGAATATCGAATTTTATTCGTTATGTGAGCATCATTTATTGCCTTTTCATGGTCGTGTACATATTGCCTATCTCCCTTCTGGCAATGTTTTAGGACTGTCTAAATTTGCCCGTATCACAGAAATGTTTGCTCGCCGTTTACAGATTCAAGAACAGTTGACCAAGCAAATTGCAGATGCAGTGGCTGAAGTTACTCAAGCACGTGGTGTTGCGGTCGTCATTGATTCAGCGCACATGTGTATGATGATGCGTGGTGTCAGCAAACAAGAATCGACCACACGTACCGTGTCATTTGTCGGTGATTTTAAAACAGATAAAGAAGCACGTCGTGAGTTTTTATCTGCCGTGCCTGAAGCACATTAAGACTAATCATTCAGCAAGCAATATAAATATCAAAGCCTCATTTTATTGAGGCTTTATTTTACGATAGGGTTTTACAATGTCTTTAATTTGGTTGGCAGGTCATGGTTTAACGCACAGTGAAACTACTATCGATTATCCTCGTGCAGAACGTTTAGTTAAAGGAAATCCCAAACGACTCACGCAAAGTTTGTATGAACATCCCAATATGAATTGTGGTATTTGGCAATGCGAGGTCGGTGCATGGGATATTCAATTTGCAGACAATAAACAGGAATTTTTTCAGGTGATTGAAGGTACTGTACGTTTGCATGATAAAAACACATCATCATTTGTAGAAATTAAAGCTGGTGAAGCAGGAATTATCCCACCTTCATTTATCGGTACATTTGAAGTGATTGAAGCAGTTAAAAAATATTTTGTTGTGGTTGAAGTTTGAGTCAGTAAAACTTGTGATTTTTTTGCTTTCCTATAGCTTATATTTGTAAAACATTCGCTTATTGTCCACTTAAAACTATATGATTTAAATTATCTCAGCCTTATACCATATTTTAAATGAAAAATTTACTGATCTTGATTTCAGCGTTAACTGCCACTAGCGCCTTTGCCGACAATCTAAATGCCAACGAATTAAAAGATGTGCAAAGTGTCATTAAATTATTTAAAAATAAAAATATCACCGCGATTTCAAACAACATTACCTATCCCTTACATCGTGAAGAACCCATCCCAAGTATTGCCAATGCAACCCAGATGAAACAACGCTTTAACCAAGTGTTTGATCCTCAACTTATTCAAGAGATCGCCAACTCAAAACCATCACAATGGGAAAGTATGGGTTGGCGTGGTGTGATGCTCAATGGTGGCACAATATGGTTAGATGGTCATAAAATTAAAGCCATCAACTACAGTAGTGATGCTGAACAAAAATATAAAGCACAACTGATTTCACAACAGAAAAATCAATTACATTCATCACTTAAAAATTTTAAAACACCTGAATTGCAGTTTAAAACCGCCAAATTTCAAGTGCGTATAGATGCCATGCCCAATGGTAAATACCGTTATGCATCTTGGGGAACAAAACAGTCCCAAGCTGCAAAACCTGATCTGATTTTAAATCAAGGTCGTGTTGAAATGGATGGTTCAGGCGGCGATCACCACTACATTTTTAACAGTGGTACATATCAATATGTGGTTTATCGTAATGTTTTAGGTTCAAATGAAACAGCAGATGTCACATTAGAAGTCACTCAAAAAGGCAAAAAGATCCTTTCTCAAGCAGGCACATTATTTAAATAGTTTGTATCAATGATTGAGTTGAATCATTTTTCTCAAGTTTTTCTAATTCATACAGATTTAAAGCTAGTCGAGTAAATCACCATGATGATCTACTCGATAAGCTGTTCAAAATCATGTGCTGTGCGATATATCACAAACACACAGACAATCCTTTAAATATGATATTTGATTATTTTTTTTCAGCCAATTGATAAATCAATTGTTCCATTTGTTGCATGTATTGACGATTCTCATGGTCCCACGGATGGAAGTTTGGACGGAAATAATCGATATAATTTCCCAATTGCTTTCTCAATACGCCTATACCACCAAAGGTATAATGATAGGTCTTTTTCCAGCTGGATAAATCGCTTAACTTCCCTTCTCCTTTAACAATGGTCAAGAATACAGGGATCACTAAGCTCCAGAACACAATCGTTGCGACCACCAATCCAAAACTACGAACAGCATAGGCATAAGGACCATGCCCCATTGCAGTATTCCATACATCAAAAGCCACAGCTTTATGTTCTGTTTCTTCAAAAGCATGCCAACGCCAGATATTGGCATAATGTTCTTCAGCACCTTCAAATAACTCAGGTGTCCGTAATACAGAATCTGCCAATAAAGCGGTAAAATGTTCTAATGCAATTGTTCCACTGAGCCAAAAATATGCAGGTAAATGCTGTTTAAGCAGACCAAAAATCTCTAAAACCAATGCTTCAAATTTTGGTGCAATCGGTGAGCGTGCAAATAAGGCTTGGTTATATTCTTCATGCTCACGTCCATGCATCGCTTCTTGACCAATAAAAGCCGTCACCGCTTTTTGTAATTCTGGGTCTTGGACTAAATCACGATGTGCCCTTACCGCATCAATAAAGAAGCGTTCGCCGATAGGCAAGACAATAGAAAACGTATTTAGCAATGCGGTAAAAATTGGACCTGCGGCGGTATGCCAATCTGCGATTCGCTCTGCGGGTAAATTAAATCTGACATCACGGCGAATAGGTAATGGCTCATGATACACACTCGATTTAATAAATTTTTTTAAAATGCCCATGGTTGATCCTGCCTCTGGCTGATTATCATTTTTTTAATTTAGCTGGTGCGCTTATTAGAATTTTACTTAACTGGGTATAATTCCATAGGTCATTTCGACTCATTTACATGTCATTGCATCTCTTTTTTTCTGATATTTCGATCGAATAAGTCTCTTGAAGTATGTCGATATATGCTTGCGATACCATCAACAGCATGATCTAAATTGTGTAAAAAGTGGATCGTCCAAATGCCTTTTTCAGTTCAAAAATAGACTTTGCTAAAATGCCACATCAAGCATATTCAATAAAAACGCTGAGTTATGACTGGAATTAAATGTAGGATATTTCTGAGAAATACACTTGGTTTTTGATTTATTTTTTTAAACTTAAAGGTTTTCACAACACTTAAGCTTGAATAAATACTCTAGTATTTACAAAGCAGTGCCTTAAACATCAAGGCACTGCTTTGTTCAAGATATAAAAATTTAGCCGTTAGAATAATAATTTTTTGCGATGCTCATCGCTTTGTAATGGAACAACGTGGTCATCTTTTAAATCGACCCCTGAAAGTTGTAATTTAAATGAATTCCGCATCAACGCCATTAAACGCTGTGTGGCAATTTGAATACTCAGCCCTGCCGGTCGTACATTGGAAATACAGTTTCGGCTTGAATCCATACTGCCTTTTCGCGCTTTCCATGTGTAATACACTCCCATACTGTCAGGTGAGCTTAGACCAGGCCGTTCGCCAATCAACATAATCAATAAGGGTGCATTAAAACTTTGTGCAACTTCATCGCCTAATGCCACACGACTCCCAGTTGCAAGCACAATCGGCGCCAGTTTCCAGCCTTCAGCATCAATATGTTCACGTAAGGAATTGATATAGGCAATGGCATTCTCTTCTATTGCACGTGCTGATAAGCCATCACCAACCACGATACATACATCATATTGCTGTGGGTGCTGTTGCACATAAGTCGTGAGTTGAGTTTGGGCCTGTTCTGATAACTCACGGCCCAAATCAGGACGCTTTAAATATACTTCTTTGTCAGTTGCTTTACTTTCCACAATGAGACTTTCAAATTTTAAATCTCTAAGCCGAGCTTGCATATTTTCAGTATCTAATTGGTGAAAAACAGCATCTTTGGCCTGTGCATGCGAGAGTTGAAACTTAAGCAATTCCTGAGTTGGAATGCTACATCCTACTCTTCCCATCGCAATTCGGGCATCAGTATATTGTTTTAACTTATGCCAAGGATCTTCATGAAAACCATTTGGAAAAGTTTCAAGTTTTGAGAGCTTCATGGTTTACTCTCCTTTTTATGATAATAATTTAGCAAAGTTTTTTGGCATACTGCTTGGCCAATGAATTTGCCGTTGTTCTTGGTGCAAAATTCCTTGCTGATCTAACCAAGCCGAAAACTCAGGGGCCGGTTTTAATCCCATTAGCTGACGTAAATATAAGGCATCATGGAAAGATGTGGTTTGATAATTCAACATCACATCATCCGAACCTGGAATTCCCATGATAAAGTTAATTCCCGCAGCACCAAATAGCGTGAGTAACACATCCATATCATTTTGATCTGCGTCGGCATGGTTGGTATAACAAATATCACAACCCATAGGTACACCGAGTAATTTGCCACAGAAATGATCTTCTAACCCTGCACGAATAATCTGTTTCCCATCGTACAAATACTCTGGACCGATAAACCCAACCACAGTATTGACCAATAATGGATTGTATTTACGTGCCACTGCATAGGCTCGTGCTTCAATAGTTTGCTGATCCACACCATGATGCGCATTACTGGATAAGGCACTGCCCTGTCCAGTCTCAAAATACATCACATTTTGACCAATTGTGCCTCGGTTGAGTGCTAAAGTCGCCTCATAACCTTCCTGAAGTAAATCCAAGGTAACACCAAAGCCTTCATTGGCCAGTTGTGTGCCTGCAATGGATTGGAACATTAAATCAATTGGAATATTACGTTCTGCAAGTTGAATCCCTGAGCTGATATGGGTTAACACGCAGGATTGTGTTGGTATTTCATATTCTTGAATAATATGGTCGAGTAACTTCAATAACTCTGACAAATTATGTAAGTTGTCTGTGGCTGGATTAATCCCAATCACAGCATCACCATTACCATACATCAAGCCATCCAATAAGCTGGCCGAAATCCCCAATACATCATCGGTTGGATGATTTGGTTGTAAGCGGGTTGATAAATGACCTTTTAAACCAATCGTATTGCGAAATTGTGTCACCACTTCACATTTACTCGCAACCAGAATTAAATCCTGATTACGCATAATTTTACTCACAGCAGCAACCATCTCTGGCGTTAAACCCTTGGCTAAATTGGCCAATTTTTCAGAAGTTGCATCTTCACTCAGCAACCAATTGCGAAAATCACCTACAGTAAAGTGCGCAATTGGCGCAAATAAATCAGCACGATGTTCATCAATAATTAAACGCGTAATATCATCTTTGTCATAGTCGATGACTGTTTCATTTAAAAAAGTTTTTAACGGGACGTCAGCCAAGGCCATCTGTGCTGCCACACGTTCCGTTGCATTACTGGCTGCAACACCAGCCAACTCATCACCAGAACGTAATGGGGTTGCCTTAGCCATTAAGGTTTTTAAATCTTGGAAAATATATTGTTGCTGAGCAACGCTATAACGATAACTCATAATTATAATTCCTGTTCTGCTGCCTTAATGCTGGCAAATTCTTCTTCTGGTGTGCCTGAAATCAGATGATGACGACTATAAACAAGAAAATAAACAATGAAGACCACATAGATGCCCAAAGCTATAAACCAGACTTTAGGATCGACCAAGAAACCCGCAACCACGGCGACAATTGATAAGATCAACGCAATACTGGAAGTAAAAATACCACCAGGTGTTCGATATGGACGATATACATCAGGTTGTGAAATACGTAATTTGATATGCGCCATCATCATTAAAACATAAGAAATCGTCGCACCAAATACCGCAATCAAAATCAGTAAATCACCCTGTTTGGTCAATGACAATAAAAAGCCAATAATCCCCGGAATAATCACGGCTAAATATGGCGATTTATTTTTGTTGGTCAATGATAAAGACGTCGGTAAATAACCCGCACGAGAAAGTGCAAAAATTTGCCGCGAATAGGCATAGATAATCGAGAAGAAACTCGCGATTAAACCAGCTAAGCCAACAAAGTTTACAAAGTTCGCCAACATGCCGTGTCCATATACTTTAACCAGCGCATCCACCAAAGGTGCACCTGAATCTTTAAGTACACTTGCACCTGCTGCACCTGCACTCAATATTAAAATCAAGATGGCAAAAGCAGCCAAGATCAGCATTGCACCAATCAAACCGCGTGGTAATGATTGAGCCGGATCCTTGGCCTCTTCAGCAGCTAAAGGAACACCTTCTACAGCAAGGAAAAACCAGATTGCATACGGTACTGCTGCCCAGATCCCTATATAACCTTGGGGTAAAAAGCTACTCGCACCGGCTTTAGATGAGTCAACTGCAATATCGAATAGATTGGCACTGTTAAAGTGAGGAATCATCGCAACAAGGAACACCACCACTGCAACTACTGCGATCGCAGTAATCACAAACATGATTTTAAGTGCTTCACCTGCACCTTTTAAATGAATCCCCATAAAAACCAAATAACAGATTAAATAAATTAACCATCCGCCAACTCCAAATAAGGATTCACAATATGCACCAATAAAGGTCGCGATTGCTGCCGGAGCGATAGCGTATTCGATCAGAATCGCTGTTCCTGTTAGATAACCGCCAAATGGTCCAAAAGCCATACGGGCAAAACTATATCCACCACCTGCTGTAGGAAGCATGGTCGACATTTCTGACATTGAGAGGCATATACATAGATACATAATCGCAGCAAAAATCACTGCGACAAACATACCACCCCAACCGCCTTGTGCGATACCAAAGTTCCATCCAGCAAAGTCACCTGAAATCACATAGGCAATCCCTAAACCGACCAAGAGTAACCAGCCAACAGCACCCTTTTTTAATTCTCGTTGAGCAAAATATTCTTTGGAATCTTCTGTTTTTACGATAGTTGATTGTTCATTTCGAGCGTCCATCATCGTTCCTTTTTAATTTGCCTTCTTTTGTATAAGCAAAAAAAGTGCCTTTCCTTGGATGACGTCAATGTTTTTTGTTCAATCCCATGAACATAACGTCCTGTCAGTTGTTAAAAACTGCTTTTAAATGAATCTACCAAACAAAGGTAGGAGAAAAGTTGAATAGCCCACATGATAGAGAATCGGAAAAAGTTATTGAAAATTGAATAATTAAAAGAAAAATAATGAAATTTATATATTTTATTTACTTTGTTATTTGTTTATTTAATTTAAGATATTATTTAGTATATATGCATAAATGGATCATGCGATGGACTCAAAACCACATGCTAAAAAGCCAACAATCAAAAATGAAAATTTAACCTCTACTCAAGCAATCTCACGTTCCCAGCAAGCTTTACAATTAGCACTGATTCAATGTCAGCAGGATTTACTCAACACGGCGCTGCTCGCTGCTGTTGTTATACAAATCAGAGATCTGCAAAAAAATCTACTGTGGTGTTCAGCCAATACAGATCCATTCGCAGAATTCCAGCAAGATCAAGATTTAGAAACAAAGCCAGATCACTATATTTATAGTGCGCCTATTCTTGATTTAACATCAGGGGAAACATGTGGTGAAGTGGTTTTATTTCACAGTTTAAATCAAGCAAATATTTTTGGACAATTGGCTGTTACGCAATGCGCCGAGATCATTGCACAAAAATTATATACTCAGCCCTTTAATTGTTTAACTATCCATGCATTTTCAGTACCACAGAAAATAATGATCAATGATCAGTCGATCCTTTTAACGCCACGGCAGTTTGAAATCATCTGTATTTTGATTCTAAATCCTTTGGGCTTAACTCTAGAACAGCTACATATTTATCTCTATGGTGATGAACAGATCAGTTTAAATACGCTTAAATCTGAGATTTCTTATTTAAAAAATAAGGTGGGTGAATTAATCTGTGCAAGAACCTATCAGATACAGGCAGAAATTCACGCGGATTTTAAAGAGTTGGAAGATGCTGTCGATGCGGGTTATCTTGATACAGTCAAGCAACTGTACCAAGGTCATTTCTTTATAAAAACCAAAAGCCCTTTTCTAAACAATTGGCAGCAGATTCTAAGTATGAGGATCAATAATCTACTTGTATAAACATCATTGGCTTGCGATCGATTAATACTTATCTCAAAGGCTCATTCTCAAAGCCCTACTCTCGAAATAACATTCTAAAATCCGATTTGTCAGATCTACCTTTAAAAATAATGTACAAAGCCTAAACCAATTTTTTGCCAATCAAGTTGGTTTTGTTGTTGGTACTCCCAATTGACGTTTAATGAATTTTGACGATTGAGCGAATATTGCAGTGTGCTCTGGATACGCAAATTCCACTCACTTGAATCTTGCCAATAGGGTAATTCGACTTGAACAATACTGTTTAAACGATCAGACCATACATTTTGACAGCCCAATGTTGGTCCTAGTCCAACGCGCCAGCCTTTATCCAATGATGTACCTGCTTGAAGCTGTGTTTGCAATTCCGCATAACAAAGATGCTTACGATCATCATCTGCAAGGGTATAACCAGATTGGGCTTTTGCACTGACCACACCATGTTGTTGCTGGTCACTGAATTGTCCATTTTGAATGGCTTCTTGCTGCCAGCCCAAAGTAAAACCCCAAGTTATTGGCATTTTAAACGGGGTGATGGGGTTATAAGAGTTTACCGTTAATACATCGAGATGTTCCAGTTTAAGTCGATCATCTCTCCATTGCGCGGCACCGTCCAGAAACAACAATTGCGTGCCTGTACGGAAGCCGCCCTGCGGATCTTTTAGTTCGTGATAAGCCTGACGATGACCAATTTGTACAAATTTTTCACCCTGAACCTCACCTGCTTCCACGGACCACTTACGTGAATCATGTCCATTGACTGGATCAACTTTGGGACGCACAGGCGCTAAACGTTGTTTCTCTATAGGGATTTGACTACGTAAGCCTAGCAGTTGTCTAAAACGCGGTTGAGTAAAGCTTGCATCGACCTGACGAGCAACGAATTGTAAATATAAATCGTCATAGGCCATTTCTAATATTTTTGCACGATCTTGATCATCATAATCAGCGATAGCCGCTTGCATCTGTTGTGGTTCTAATACCGCAATTGCATGGGCTTTTTTTGCCAATGCATGACCATGTTGTTTGGCCTGCGAATTTAATTGTGTTTCTAACGCTGGACGATATACCGCTTCTCGTACTAATCCCTGTTGCTCTACGGCTTTAATAGTTTCAATCGGGATCGCTGCATATGTAAATTGCTTGCGTAAATTCGAGCTTGGACGGACTAAATCAATCAAACCCAATAAACGATAGGCACAATTATCATTGACAAAATAATAAGGAAAACTGACTTTTTGCATTTCCCAAATATGTTTTACCAAAAAAGCGGTCTCTTCAGGATTTAAATTCAGTTCATATTCCCAAAGATCACGGCTTTCAAAATCACCATATTCTTTCACCTTGCGATAATAAGGCATTAAAGAATATTCACCAGGATATTTCCCAACTAACCCTTTCCATGCATAAGACCAATTGTCATCGCTGTTTACTGTGGCTGCATAATTCACAGCATAAGAGACTAAGTTGAGCTGCTTTTGATCTTTAGGATCGAGACGAAGCAAGGTATGTCCAAACATTGAGCTTGGATTGCCCATAAAATCAGTCGCATAAATTAAGGTCACTTGGTAGGGTTTGATTTGTGCATACCATTGATCAAACTCAGGACAGGACACAACGGGTAATTGTTGTTGTGAAATATTTAGTTGTTGCATCAGCCATTGACTACGTGCAGGAAATTTACAACGAATGGATTGATTGGCAGCAGCGACTTGAAATAGTGCAGTGATATCTGCATTCATTTCATTTTGGATGTTCTGTCGACCATCTTGAGCAAAGAAATAGCCAGAATAACTGACTTCGCTTTGATTTGTGTTTTTGTGACTTGTGTTATTGTGATTTAAATCTTTAGCAGAAGCATCTTCTGCATAAAGTAAGCGTTTCCATGTGATATGACTGGCTAATTGTTTTTGTTGTGCCAGTTTTAACGCATTTTCTAATGCCTGCTGATTCTCTAAAAGTGATTCCGCATGCAAATGAACAGTAAACAATGAACTGAGTAAGCTTAAACTAAGTACTAAATATTTCATTCAATCATCAATTTATATAGATATATTATAAAACTGCGCAATTAAGAAATGTTGGTTCAATACAAGAGTTCGCCCAATGTTCACTCATGTTTGATTCATTTTTTAATAATATGTGTTTGATAAAATTTAAATAAAAAAACCCTGCAACAAGGCAGGGTTTTTGACGCAATTAAACGTAAGCTTTTAATACTTCGTCTTTTGCCATCACTTGTTGAAGTGAAGCTAATACTTGTAGAGAATTTTGATTTTCTGCTGAATAAATACTTGCAAAGTTTGACTTCGCTACAGCATTAAAACGTGCTTTATCTGCATCTTTAACATTTAACAATGAAGCAAGTACATTTAGACTTTCACCTTGTCCTACAGCCATATCACGTGCAAGTGCTTCTGAGTTTTCATTGGTAAAGGTCACAACTTGCGCAGTCACTTTACCATTGCCATTACAACCTAAAGTACCAAACGTAATACCTAATAATTGGTTAGTTAAAAGACCATTGGTGGTTGCCGCTAAAATCTTAGGTATTTTTCCAGATTGACCAGCCCAAACTTGCGAGCCTAAACCACAACCCACATCTGGATCAGCCATAGCAACACTTGAACCCGCAGCCAATACAGCAGCCAAAGCGATTTTTTTTAACATATAATTCTCCAGAATTTTCATATGCATTGTTTTAATTCAACATATGTAAATTGTTATTTTCCATTGTGTGTAAGTTTGATTACACCTATTTAGATTTATCACATAAATTCAGATATGCAAATCTAAATGTGACAATTACGAAATTATTTATTGTACTTTTTTAATGACCAATCACCATTTTTATTACGATTTCCAAGAATTTTAAGCACCAAAACCAGACTCAAAAGTAACAGTAAATACCACGAACCTAGCTTGCCCCACCCCACCATATGCCATGCATCCACTTGACTTGGATACAACCAAATTTTATTAAAAGTGCTAATATTTTCAGCAACCCAAATTATAAATGCTAAAACAACCAATACTGGTAACATCGGAAGCTGAAATTCATGCTGTTGTAATTTAAAGCGAATTTTTGTTTTCCAAAAAATTACCACACTCCAAATGAACAATACATTACGAAAATCTGGAATAAAGAATTTGCTCATAAAATTGATATATGACAATACTGCCAGACTCAACATATTGGCAAAACTAGGCAAATTTAAAAAAGAAACCTGATACAAACGTAGTGAACGTGCAAAAAAACTACCAACTGCCGAATACATAAATCCTGCAAATAAAGGCACGGTCAAAATTTTAAAAACGGCAGGTTGCGGATATTGCCAAGAAGCAATTTGCGGGTGTGTTAAAAATATTTCCATCCCCATGGCCATGATATGAAATAAAGCAATGACTTTCGCTTCTGCCCAGGATTCTAGTTTTAAATACAATAAGCAGGCTTGAATGATCAACGCATAAAACAATAAACAGTCATAACGGAACAAACCATAGAATTCATGACTGCCCATACGTGCCGTAATGACAAATGCAATCAACAATAAAATACCAAATAAGGCAGCCGATGCTGCCTTAAATAGAAATTCATATAATGCTTTAAAATAGATCATAAATGCATTTACAACAATAAGTTAACCTAAATATTTGGCACTGTATTGGTGTACAGTGTCAATAAATGCTTTTGGTTTTTCAGGGTCAACCCATTGAGTAATACCATGACCTAAGTTGGCAATATAACCAGTTTTCTCACCATTGGCATAAGCATCATCCAACATGGCTTTGGTTGCTTTTTCAATAGAATCAGCTGAACCATACAATGTTGCTGGATCTAAATTCCCTTGTAGCGCTGCACGCCCATTGACGGTTTGGCGCGCCACGTTTAACGGGGTTGTCCAATCTAAGCCAAATGCATCTGCACCTGTTGCAATCATTGGCTCTAACCATTGACCACCGCCTTTGGTAAATAAGATCACAGGCACTTTGCGCCCTTCATGCTCTCGTTTTAATCCTGCAACAATTTTCTGCATATATTTGAGTGAAAATTCTAGATATTCACGATGCGCTAATGCACCACCCCAGCTATCAAAAATTTGTACAGCTTGAGCACCAGCCTCAATTTGAGCATTTAAATAGTCAATTACAGCATCGGCTAAACGATCTAATAAAGCATGTAAAACTTCAGGTTGTGCATACATCATCTGTTTGGTAAAACGGAAGTCTTTGCTTGAACCACCTTCCACCATGTAGGTTGCCAAGGTCCACGGACTACCCGAAAAACCAATTAAAGGTACCTGACCACCCAAAGCTGAACGAATGGTTGAAACCGCATTCATGACATAAGCCAGATCAGATTTGGCATCGAATTTGGGTAAATTTGCCACATCCTGTTCAGTACGAACTGTTTTATGGAATTTAGGGCCTTCACCTGTTTCGAAATAAAGCCCTAAGCCTAAAGCATCGGGAACAGTCAAAATGTCTGAAAATAGAATTGCAGCATCAAGCTCATAACGGCGTAAAGGCTGTAAAGTCACTTCACAAGCAAATTCTGTATTTTTACAAAGAGAAAGAAAATCACCTGCTTTCGCACGTGTTTCACGATATTCTGGTAAATAACGTCCAGCCTGACGCATCATCCAAACTGGAGTCGTATCTACAGGTTCACGCAATAAGGCACGTAGAAAACGATCATTTTTTAAGGTCGTCATTTACTTTCCCAATCAAAAATTAAATTCGCCCCATCATAGCAAAAAGGCCTGCTACATAACCATTTCTAGAAAATTTTTCTCAATAAAGTTTTTGTTTGGTGACTTTCATTTAAATTTCGTTTGGTATACGAAAATAAAACAAAACCAGCTGACAGAGAAAATGTCTATAGAAAAAAATGATTAACACAAAACAAATACTGCAACACCTTATATTTTCTGCAATACTTACACAGATTTTTAGTCATAAATTATGAATAATTCTTAAGGTTGATCTACATGTTCGTTCGCTCAATTCTTGCTTTGAGTTTAAGCTGTTTATTAACAGGTACAGCTTTTGCTGCATCTACAGCTGAGCAACCTCTAACGCCTAAAAAAGTTGCTGCTCCCGTTGAAGATCCTATTGATCCACTTGCTATTGACAGTTCTGCTTCAAGTGTAGAAACACAGATAAGCCAGCAAGAGCAACAAGACTTAGACAAAGCTGCAAACACGTTACAAAATTTAGAAAAAACTGAGGATAAAAACTCAGGTACCGCTATTGCCCCATCGTCTCCACAGACCACGACTGCAAAAACGGCAAGCAATCCCAATGCACCGAAAGCATCATGGACTTTAGATGGGATCAACAATGCAGAATGGTATGAAAATATTGGCAAGGGTCAATTCCCTGTCTATGCTCGTGCCCATGTCATGTTAAATAATGCACATGCTTCACCTGGTGCAATTGATGGTTCAAGCGGTATGAATACGCTGAAAGCCATTGCTTCATTCCAACAAATGAATGGCATTAAACCGACGGGTGAGCTGACCAAAGAAACTTGGGATGCATTAGTGTCTCAACAAGGCAATAAACCTGCTTTTGTGGAATACACGATAACGGCTGAAGATCTAAAAGGTCCTTATGCAAAATCTATTCCGCGTGATTATGCTTTACAAGCAAAAATGCCAGGTTTGTACTACACCCGCGTCACCGAAATGTTGGGTGAAAAATTCCATATGGATGAAGAGTTCTTAAAGAAACTTAATCCTAAAGCAACATTTAACAAAGTTGGTGAAAAAATCGTTGTCACCAATATCCGTAACGAATTGCCTGAAAATATCCATTTAATTGTGGCGCATAAAGGTGCAAAACAATTGTATTTATTTAATGCGCAAAACCAAATGGTTGGCTCATTCCCTGCCACAATTGGTAGTTCTGATACGCCATCGCCAACAGGAACGTATAAAGTTACCGGTGTTGCTCGCAACCCTTGGTATAGTTACTCGCCAAGTAACTTTGTACAAGGCAAAAACTTAAAACCATTATCATTACCACCTGGTCCAAATGCCCCTGTAGGCAACATCTGGATTGGCTTGAGTAAGAAATCATTTGGTATTCATGGTACGCCAAACCCATCTGCAATTTCGAAAACAGCATCACATGGTTGTATTCGTTTGACCAACTGGGATGCCAATGACTTAGGTAAAAAAGTTAAATCGGGTGTAACGGTTAAATTCTTAGAATAATCTTATACTTGATGAAATGAAAACCAGTGTGCATACACTGGTTTTTTATTGCAAAAGCTAAAAAACCTTATCGTTCCAAAAACAAAACAATATGTTGCTATTTTGCTATTTCATCCCAATTAGTTAAATATTAATATTTACTCATGTTAAAAAATAAAGAATTGGAGACTTGAGATGAATACTTTTTTACATCACAGCGAAAACCGTGGTCACGTAAAAATGGGTTGGTTAGACACCAAACATAGTTTCTCTTTTGGTAGCTGGTACGATCCTAAATATATGGGTGTCGGTTCTTTACGTGTAATCAATGACGATACCATTGCAGCACATAAAGGTTTTGGTACTCACCCACATGACAATATGGAAATTTTGACCTGTGTACTCAAAGGTACCATTTCACACAAAGACAGTATGGGAAATGAACGTCATATCCATGCGGGTGAATGGCAATTGATGAGTGCGGGTACAGGTGTACAACACAGTGAAATCAACCAAGGTGATGAAGCCGTTCATATGCTACAAATTTGGGTGATTCCAAATGTTCAAGATGCTGAACCGAATTATCAACAAATTGAACGTGATCCTAAAAAATCACCTAATGAATGGCAATTAATTGTGGGTCCAAATGACAATGCGCCGATGCATATTCGTCAAGATGCTGAAATTAAAGCGGCATATTTGGAAAAAGGTCACACACTTGAAGTGAAAGCAACCCAAAAATTTAACTATGTACATGTGATCGAAGGTGAGATTGATATTGCGGGTCAAGTCGTTAAAGCAGGTGATGCTTATTTATTTGACGAAGATTCAACACTTACTGCACATGAAGATAGCCAATTTATTTGGTTTGATTTAAACAGCTAATCCGTATGCAATAAAAAAACCTCCGTATGTAATATATGGAGGTTTTTTATGTCGAGCTTATTGAATAAGTTAGCAGCAGTGTTTAAGCGCAATAATCTTTTTTCTGAGCTTTAATCAATGATAAAGCAGCATTCCAAGCGGCCTGAATAATCGGTTCAGCAGCATCACTTTCAAATTGCTTGACCGTATATTCACATATTTGCTTACTTGGATAATGCAGTTTTGAGCTGCTCATGGCTTTGATCTGAACTTGACAAGCCCGTTCTAAAAAATAAATTTCATGAAATGCTCTCGCAATACTATTACCAGTGGCGAGCAAACCATGATTACGTAAAATCATGCAACGATAATTGCCTAAATCCTCAACCAAACGCTCTCGCTCTGTGGTGGAAAAAGCGATGCCCTCATATTCATGATAAGCAATATTATTATAAAATTTCAGTGCATGTTGCGACAAAGGCAATAAACCTTTTTCTTGTGCAGACACCGCAATCCCATCTGCCGTATGGGTATGAATAACACAGTGAATATCATCTTTGGCATGGTGCAAGGCAGAATGAATAACGAAACCTGCAACATTGACCATTTTCCCTTGGTCATAATCGGCCACAATATTCCCTTCATGATCAATCTTCACCAAATCTGATGCTTTCATCTGATCAAATGTCACCCCATAGCGGTTAATCAGAAAATGATCAGGCTCATGCGGGACACGTAAACTGATATGGGTATCAATCAAATCGGTCATTCTATAGTGTGCAATTAAGCGATACAGTGCTGCCAACTGACAACGTGCTTCCCATTCAGCCTTATCAATATGCTTTGGACGTTTCATCCTAAAATCCTTTTTATTGCCAATGTATAAAACATCATTACTTTTAACGAGAGTTCAACAAATTAACAAGTTTTAATTCGTGAATGGCGACTAAAGCATCAATTTTGGGGTTACAGAATATAAAAAATCCAAACCAATAATTGAATATTGATTTGGATTAAAATTATTAATTATCATATTTTTTATTATTATTTATATTTATCAAATTATTATAATAAAGCTTTATCTTTTATTTGTTTTCATTAAAATAAAAAATTAAATTATTATTTATTTTAATTCTTCATTATTGTTATAAAACGCCCTCATTCGTTGTTATAAAAAATAGATTTAAATACTGAGCTGATAGAGTAATTTCTTACCCTTAAAAGTTAAATCCTTAATAAAAACAATATCTCTATTATCCAAGTAAGAAATAGCATCATCAATTTCAATGTAGTCTTCATCAATCAACCATGAAATATCCAGTTCGTTTAAGTCGACCATACCGACTAAGTAAATAGCCTGATTTTTATTTTGTCGATTTTGAATGTTTTTTAAAATTTCGCGTATCTTAATCCAGTCTTTCATATTTTAAATCTCATCGTGCTTACAGATTCTATTATATTTATTGGAGAATTAAATGCTAGATAGAAAAATGCCCTATGCGACAAAATTTGTCGCATAGGGCATCACCATAAAAACCCGTAATATCTGTATAAATTTCACCCATGAATATGGATAAGAATTTCCCCAACAATCGCTTTAAAATTGCAATATTAAAGCTTGAATTCATCCCCTATATGCTGTTTTCGTACTTATAGCCAAACAAGGAAAAATCACCTCTGCTTGTAGCGCTTCTTACAAACTCACTGCTAGCGTCCCAATTTTTTGTGCATGTGATTGACCTTTGCAAAATCACGATTCCATATTTCACTCGTGTACAAAATTTTGCTCAATGAGATGTCATACGCAATCCCATTCCCCACAACCAATAAATGCCACCCTTTTCACGATAAAATCTGCTGTTTAATCATTTGAAGTCACAATCTTATCCCTTTGCCTTAAGAAGACTGCGATAAGGACTTTGCAGCATCACTTGATTCTAGCTTGATCTCATCGGGCTGTTTTTCTCCACGATTTAAAAATAGATTCAATAAAATTGCAGCCAAAGTTGCTGTACCAATTCCACCCAGATCAAATGATCCGATATGTACACTAAAATTACCGGCCCCCATGATCAAGCTGACCGCAGCAATAATTAAGCTACTGTTTTTAGTGAAATCAATTTTGTTATCAATCCAAATCTTTGCACCAGCCACTGTGATTAAACCAAACACCACAATCGAAGCACCACCTAAAAGCGCAACAGGAATAGTACTGATCACAGCTCCAAATTTAGGTGATAAGCCCAACAAAATGGCAAAGATCCCAGCAATCACAAAGACAGTGGTTGAATAAATTTTAGTGACAGCCATAACCCCAATATTTTCAGCATAGGTGGTCATGCCTGTCCCACCAACAGAAGCTGACAAACTGGTACATACACCATCGGCAAAAAAAGCACGTCCCATATAAGGTGATAAATCACGACCTGTCATTGCAGATACTGCTTTAAAGTGACCTAAATTTTCAGCGACCAGAATTATTGCCACAGGCGCAATTAACAGCATGGCATTGGCATTAAACGTCGGTGCAACAAAATGTGGTAGGCCTAACCATGCAGCATTGCTGATGACTGCAAAATCGATAGCTTTGCCAAAGCCCATTACATTGGCAAGGATAAAATATAAGACATATGCACAGACCAAACCCAACAACAATAATAAGCGACGCATCATGCCTCGGGTGAATACAGCAATCGCACTGATACACAGAATGGTTAGAATTGCCATCCAAGTATCAAATGAATTTGCTGAAACACTTTTAATGGTGACAGGTGCCAAATTTAGTCCAATGATCATCACGATTGCCCCTGTAACAATCGGTGGCATCAACTTTTCAATCCAACCCGTTCCCGTCTTCATGACAATTAAACCAATCGCTGCATACAGCAAACCACAAGCGATGGTCCCCCCCAAAGCCAAGGCAATATTCGGATTTGACCCCACACCTGCATAGCCCGTTGCAGCTGCAACAGCACCGATAAATGCAAAACTCGATCCGAGATAACTCGGCATTCTTCCACCCGTTATCAAGAAGAATAAAATCGTGCCGATACCCGTGATAAATATAGTTAAATTGGGATCAAAGCCCATCAGCAAAGGCGCGAGAACTGTTGCACCAAACATTGCAAAAGCATGTTGTAAGCCCAAAACGATACTTTTTCCGACAGGTAAATATTCATCAATTTGCACAGGGGTTTGATCTAAATTTCCTGTGTATGGTTTAAATGATGTAAACCATGGTTCTTTTGTCGCCATTTTCTAAGTCCCCATATTGAGAGATCAACATACATTTTGAGGTTCACAGTAACTGCGTTTGAAATATAGAAGTGCATTTAAACTTGGGTTGTGACGAATTGCTTTGACCTGACAAAACAATACATCGTGGCTGCCGACCACTTGACTGGATACCACTTCACAGTCAAATGAAATTAGGGCGTTATCTAATACGGGAGAACCCGTCACCAGCTCACTCCATTCAGCTTGCGCAAACCTCTGTTGCATCGGTGTTTTGCCACCAAAGAGATTTGATAATTCGGCTTGATTTGAACCCAATGTATTGACACATAAAACTTTATTTTCAGAAAAAATGCGATATACCGAAGCAGCCCGATTGAGACATACCAATAAGGTTGGAGGTGAATCCGTTACACTACACACTGCGGATGCGGTAAAACCTGCCTGCCCTGCATCGCCTTTGGTGGTGATCACATTGACCGCAGCACCTAGGTTAGACATACCTTGTCTAAAGATAGCTTGATCGATTTCTAAATGGACATTGGCTTCACACGGCGTGTTAAACTCAATTATTTCACCAATAAGTGCACTTTCCTGTTTGATCATTTGCATCATGACGCTCCCACCTCAATGCGCAAATGTTCATCGAGGTTAAAATTCTTTTTGAAAAAAATGATTAAAACGCATAGGCAAATCTAGACATGCTCTATCCCACATGTGCTACAGATGCAATTTCTACTAAGGCTTCAGGTTTAACCAGTCCGACCTGTACACAATATCGAGCGGGTTTATCATTGGGAAAATATTCAGCATAGACCCCATTTACTGCAGCATAATCCGCCCAATCTTTGACGAATATTGAGTTAAAGGTAATATCATCCATTGTCCCACCTGCAGTTTCGATGATGCTTTTAATGGTTTCTAAAATATGCCGGGTTTGCCCTGCGGCATCACCGACATATACCACATCATTATTTTCATCAAAAGCCAACGTACCTGAGACATAAACAATATTGTCTGCTTTGGTTGCTGGCACATAAGGTGCAAGGGGCTTAGCCGTACCTGCTGGGATCACAACTTGTTTCGACATTTTGAATTCCTTTATTTTTCCTGAAAGCATCTTCGCCATAGACTTCAGTACTAGAGATGGCACAAGACACTTAACCTGTTGAAAACCATTAAGCCGATTGACTGAAAGTCACAGAATTTGGCCGTGCCTGTTGAGTATTAAATGTCTTTATAAATGACGCTGTGTCAGACACCCATCCAAAAAAAGTTCGAATGTTATATAAGGCTGCCTCTTGCGCTGCTGGAGGACCCGCTTGATAACATGCATCTTTAAGCGCCACACCAAAGTATTCCAAGAAAAAACCATCTCTGAGGGTTGATTCCACACAAACATTGGTGGCGATCCCAACGAAAACTAAATTTCGGATCCCACGAGCACGTAAAATGCTGTCCAGTGCTGTATTAAAAAAACCGCTATAACGTGGTTTCTCGATCACAATGTCTTGAGCTTGAGGCCTTAACTCATCAATTAATGCAAAATCCCAACCCCCTTTTGCCAATAACTTGCCTTGTAAATCAGGATTTTTACGCATGGTTTTTAAGGCATTGGATTTATGAAAGTTAGGAGAACCTAGGCCACCTGCTTCTACATATTGCTCATCCCATCCGTTTTGAAAATAGATCACTTGGATGCCCGCGGTATGTGCTGCATCAATGCTTTTTTTAATATTGGCGACCACAGGTTGAGTGGCTGAAACATCAAAACCAGCCAAATCTAAATAACCACCGATTGAGGTATAAGCATTTTGCATATCAATCACGATAAGCGCCGTTTGTTCTGGTGCAAGCTGAATTGATTCTGGTTCTGCTTTTAAGACTCTACCTGTTCCTGCATGTGCGGTAAAATCTGTACAGACCAGATGTTCTACAGCTTTAGCGTCATTCATCATAGTCATGCGCTTTTCTCCAAAACGGGTTGAGCTGGTTTTTGATAGCTTGCAACAACCTCTTTCCGGCAACTCATCAACGGTTGAATACGTTGTCCAAAATCCTCAACTCCTTGTATAAAATCATCAAAAGTTAAAAGAATCCCTTCTGTACCTTGAATTGTAGAAATTTCATCCAGCATCTTGGCTACATTTTCATAAGAACCAACGATTGTTCCCATGTTGATATTGACGGGTGAAACACTTGAAGCCATTTGACGAATATTGGTATCTGTACCCGATGTTTGATCTTTGCCGCCTTGGTTCATTAACCAATTAATCGCCTCTAAATCTGCGCCTTGGTTGTAGTTCTCCCATTTCTCCATGGCATGTTGATCTGTCTCTGCGGCAATCACCATAAACAGCACATAGGTTTGTACATCTCTTCCTGTTTGGTCGGTATGTGCTTTTAAACGGTCATTAATTTCAGCGTAGGCAGTTGGTGTATTTAACCCTTTGCCAAAGACAAAATTATAATCTGCATATTTTGCAGAGAACGCTAAGCCCGCATCAGACTGGCCTGCACAAATAATTTTCATATCAGCTTGTGGCTTAGGCTTTACTTGGCAATCCTCCATTTGGAAAAACTCACCTTTAAAATCAGATGTTCCTGTTGCCCAAAGTTCACGTAAAATTTCCACATATTCAGATAAATAATCATAACGTTTAGAGAAATAATCATTCCCTGGCCATAGCCCCATCTGAGTATATTCTGGTGGTTGCCAACCCGTCACAACATTTAACCCAAAACGTCCATTTGAAATTGAATCAATCGTAGATGCCATACGTGCCACGATGGCTGGTGGCATCACCAAAGTCGCAGCTGTCGCAAAAATTTTAATTTTGCTGGTGACTGCAGCTAAACCCGCCATTAATGTAAAAGTTTCTAAGTTATAATCCCAAAATTCAGTTTTACCACCGAAACCACGCAATTTAATCATCGACAATGCAAAGTCAAAACCATAATGTTCCGCACGTTGTACAATCTGTTTATTTAACTCAAATGTTGGCTTATATTGCGGTGCATTTTCTGAAAGCAACCAGCCATTATTTCCAATCGGACAAAACACACCAATTTTCATAGCTAAACCTCACTGGACAAAAAATATTCTAAAAAAGTCTGATTAAAAATTTAAAACTTCACTCAACTTATAATTATCAATAATGCATACTGCATGCCACTAAATTTAATATATTGTTTTTATTATTAAAATTTTAATAATTATTTTTTATTTTACCTTTTGGTAAAATTTATGATTTTCTTAAGCAAAAAAAATAAACTAAAATAGTGCATAAATGCATCATTTTAGATCATTAAAAATTCTATAATCAGATTTAAATAAAAATAAAAAACCGCATAAAAATGCGGTTAGATAGCATAGCAATTGGAGTTTAATAAACCCGTATTTTAATAAAACAAACAACCCAATAAAAATCAAAATTTAAACCGAAATTAAAACGATAACAAAATCAATATTTATAATATTTTACAAGCACCCTCAACAGCTAATCGAGGCAATCTTACATATATTTTTTATGACCATCATAGCCAATATTAATAATCCTATTAGCAGCTATCATGGTTTTTCCTAACTTTCATTTTCTAAAGAAAGCGCTGGCTTTCAGCCTACTTTGGCCTCAGATATCGCCAAAAAATAAATCGTACAGTACAAAAATTGGCAGAAGTAGCTCCATTTTTTACAACATCATAAATCTACAGAACTTGTTCAGCGCTGATTGCTTTATCTCACCAGCCATTGTGGGTTATGACTGATAAGTACAATTGATCTAAATCCATATTTTGGTTGTGGTTTATAGTACCTCTTCTACTAAATTTTGAATTAAAACCTGATTGACTGTCTTACTCTCTGTTACAGAGGATGCATGTGCTCCTGTTTCCAACAGTGTTAATACACCATGTCCCAATGCTTTTTTAAGATCTATACTCTTTTGATAAGGCACTAAAAAATCATCTTTGTTGGCAATATAATACACATCAGTTTTTGCCAAAGCTGCGACATGTTCGGGTAAAATTTTAAAACTCATCAATGCATTCAAACGTACCAATACATTGTTGATGGGTGGAAAATCATCAAATCCAGAATTTTCAATCTCCTGAATTTTTTGGATATGTTTTGAAATATATGCAGGGGGATATAGAAATAAAGCTTGTACCCGTATATAGGCTTCAGCACCTACATTTTCTAACAAAGTAATACGTGCCTGAAAACACTTTTGTGTATGCGGATCAAGCGCATCCCAAGCATTAATAAAAGTAAGACTGGTTAATGATATATCTGTATTTTGAACCAAGACCGCCAATTCTGCCCCGATGACCGCGCCCAAAGCATGTCCAATAAAATGACATCGTTTGATCTGTTGTTGTTGCAGAATATCTAGAATTTGTTTGGCCATATTTTTGATTGAGTATGATGTTGGCAATGCATCAGAATCTGCATGACAACCTTCCTGATCATAAACAAGTACTTGAAAATATTGAGTTAACGTTTCAATTTGTGGCTGCCAAAATGAGGCGTGCCCACCTAAACCTGAAGATAAAACGACAATCTCAGCATCTTGCTGAGTAACACAAGGAAAAATTCGATAGCTCATTGTATTACCATTCTATTAATTTGTTGATTTAATAACAGCAAAAAATATGCCGAATACTTGTTATGTTTAGGTTGGTTTTTTTAAGGCTTTTGATGACGAATGTAAACGATAGGATTTTTATCCGACCATTACACAAAAACATAACAGCAGCATATTTTTGACATAAAACTAAAAAGACGCTTGATAAAATGAATCTTTTATTCAAAATAATTCGATATCATAAACATAGACCTACCCATTAAAATTTGGATATTGGATTAAATCTCTTAAATGTATCTTAAAAAAAAGCAACATGAATGTTGCTTTAAAATAGCAAAGACATTCAGTCTTATCCGAATTGATTGTTTCAATCAACGCATCCGCTTTAAGTTATAAGTTACAACGCCCCAGATTTCAAATTCTTGCCCTTCTTCAATATAAATATTTTTAAATTCCGGATTCTCAGCCTTTAACCAAACTTTCGGTGGATCAAACTGCTTATCAATCATCAAGCGCTTCACAGTAAAATCATTATCAATACGGGCAATGACAATATCGCCAGATTTCGCAGAAATGCTACGATCTACAATCAAGGGGTCTTCAATATCTATGCCAACATCCAACATCGAAAGCGAATTTGCTTTAACAATAAAGGTAGAACTCTCATTTCGAATTAAATATTCATTCATATCCAATGATTGTTCTATGCTATCTTGAACAGAAAATGGCACGCCAGCAGCGACTCGTTCTGTCGCAAGCGGAATCTGATAAATCTTATCATTCTTAGGCTGAATGGTCTGGATATTTATGCTAGAGCTTAAATCACTGAGCTGGCCGTTTTTGAAATTTTTCAGTAACCAGTTTTTGATAAAATCTACTTGTGACTCTGGGACACGGATGACTTTGGTCGGCTCACTAAACTGTGCCTTACGCCCAGCATTGGCTCTCGCACCTCCGTGTTCAAATTCTACTTTCTTAGACATTATTTATCCTATATGCTTCATAAAAGCCTGTAAAATCAATATAGCTTGAAAAAGTTACAAATTCAAGTTGACGGCAAGTTTTTTTTGAATAACAATAACTCTATCGATCAGTTTTGATACATCTATTTGAACAAGGACGACAAAGATAATCAATATACTTATCATAAATCAATAATTTAGAATACAGACATCTTGTTAATTTATTGATATTTTTGAATAAGTTCTCTGATCCCACTTAAGCACTTAATTGATTGATTTTCTATGTGGAGACATAAAAATGGCGACTCAACGTGATGCAATTCTTGGTTATGCAGACGAACAACATGCTTACTATATTCGTTTGATTGAAGACAATAATGTGTTAGGCAGCCAGTATGGTTTATTTTGTGAAAATACCAATAGCGATATCGCTGAAAGTATCATGACCACATTATTTTTAAAGAAATCATTTTGGCTCAATGGTTCTGAATTTAGTGATATTGTTAAAGGTTTAGAACCTCTTCCACTTTAAGCGGATGCCAACCTGATAAAATTGGATCTGCTTAAATATTCAACTGAAGTTTATGATTTGATATGTATTTCGTGATTAAAATGTCGTTGTATTCCCCTCAATACAACGACGATTTAATTTTCAATTGATCATGCTGTCGATTGCATTTAGATGTTTGTCTTAAGCACTGAACTTTTGAATCAACCGCTTTCCGTCCATAATCTCTTGTTTGATTATTTCTTTTTCGTTATTCCTACTTTATCCATTTCTTAATTATCTTGCCCTTTTATTGAGTCTCTACTGAGCGCTTTATCAGTCACTTATAAAGATCATTGATCACCTCGTATTCGCGAACTGCTGAAATACTCAGATCAATCCAATCTCTCCTGTTTATTCATGGCACTTATTTTGCTTAATAGATATTACGTTTTTCAATAATCGTAATACTCAAGCTAAAATGAGGGCGGTAAATATGGGTTATGTCGCAAAGGAAATTCGTCAAAAGAACAAGCTATTACTGAGCTTGTGTTCTTTTCTGATCCCTATTTTGCTCTGGTGTTCGGTCAGTTATTTACCTTTTATTTGGCACCCTCAAGTGCAAATTACAAATTCTGGTAGTGTCTCGTATTTTCAAGTTGGCAGCCGTGTTGAAAAAAGTGTGTTCTATAGTGAGGCACAAAATGCAGTTGATCACCATTCTGCACCACCACAAGGTATTTTAGTTAATCCGATTTACTTACCTGCACCACATGAAGTGGCTAAAGCCTTGGTCACTGCATTTACCACACCGCCAGAACAACCAGATACACCATGGTTTCATCAAAGCTTATGGCACAGTATTAAAATCGTTTTTTCTGCTTTTTTAATCTCTTCAATATTTGGTATTCCGCTGGGGATCCTCTGTGGTTTCTCACAAAAAATATCGCTGCTTACAGAGCCTTTTGTTGAATTTTTCCGTTATTTGCCTGCACCTGCATTTGGTGCGCTTGCTGTTGCCATTCTCGGTATCAATGATGCACCGAAGATTGCGATTATTGTAATTGGAACGCTATTTCAACAAATCCTAATTATTGCCAATACAACCCGTATGGTCGATAAAGGCTTAATCGAAGCGGGCTATACCCTTGGAACCAATAAGCTTAAAAGCCTATTCAATGTGGTGATTCCTGCGGCTTTTCCAGATATTTACCGTGATTTACGTGTCTTGTTGGGTTGGGCGTGGACCTATTTGATTGTCTCTGAATTGATTGGTACGACTTCGGGTATTACATGGTTTATTACCCAACAAGCACGCTATCAAAACTTTGACAATGTCTATGCTGCGATCTTGATTATCGGGGTGATTGGACTGGTGTGTGATGTGTTATTAATGAAATTGGGCGAGCGTATGTTCGCCTGGAAAGCAGGGGTAAAATAATGAATGACTCAACTTTTAATTCAGCTGAATATTTTCAAAAAATTTATGCACGCCCTGTCATCTTAGAGGCCAAACAACTCAGCCAAGTATTTAAACATGGTAAAACTGAACGAACCGTTTTAAATCAATTGGATCTTAAAATCCATAAGCGTGAATTTATTTGTGTGATCGGTCCATCAGGTTGCGGAAAATCAACCTTAAGCCGAGTGATTGCAGGTTTAGATCCATACCATAGTGGTGAGATCTTGGTCGATGGCGAAGCTATTACAGGCCCAAGCCCTGAACGTGGCATGGTATTTCAGGGCTATACCCTATTTCCTTGGAAAACGGTTAAAGAAAACGTCATGTTCGGCCCAAGAATGAAAGGTGCCAGCCAAATGACTGCGGAAGCCCATGCACGGGAATGGATCAATATTATTGGCTTAGACAAATACGAAAACCAATATCCACATCAACTTTCAGGTGGAATGAAACAGCGCGTTGCTATTGCACGAGCTTTGGTTAATGAACCTAAAATCTTATTGATGGATGAACCTTTTGGTGCGCTTGACCCGCATACCCGCCAGAAGATGCAAAAGCACTTAATGGATTTATGGCAAAACATTGATATCACCATTATTTTTGTTACGCATGATATGGATGAAGCCATCTTATTGGCAGACCGTATTGTCGCGTTAAAAGCCAATCCCGGTGAAATTAAAGAAATTATTGAAGTAGATTTACCACGCCCACGTTCATTAGATCTTATGACAACGCCCGCTTTTCAACATTTAAGAGCGCGAGTGGATCAGTTGGTCCATGCTCAGGAAGATGAGCTTGATCCATCACTACAAGATTTACCCAAAATACCGCGAATGACCCAAGTCAGTACAGATAAATAAGCAAACAGATTTTTAGGGCATTTGGGACGACCCAAATCGCTGAATTCTTTGTTGGACGGCCAACCTTGGTGATATTCATGTCAAACACATATGTTTTACCGCTGGTGGACATTTCTTTACTCTCCAGCCCTGAGCTTCAAGATCGACTCACGGTCGCACACGCTTTAGATCAGGCATGTAAAGATGTTGGTTTCTTATATTTAACGGGAAAACAATTTAACCCTGAATTATTTCAAAAGCTTTATCACACTGCCCAGCAATACTTTGCCCAAGATACTGCCATTAAGATGCAAAATTATATTGGCTTATCAGAAAATCATAGTGGTTATGTGCCAATCGGTGAAGAACGCTTTGTTGAAACAAGTTATGATCTCAAAGAGGCCTATGATGTCAACTATGATCACCAGAGCCAAGCAGATCGTCGCCCCTTGGTTGGCCCAACACAGTGGCCTGATGACCCGATATTTAAGCAGCAAGTCTCTGCCTATTATCAGCATATCAAAGCGGTTGGGCATGAAATTTTCCAAAGTTTTGCACTAGCACTTGGTCTAGATGAGCATTATTTTGATGCACATATTTCCAAAGCCCCCAGCCAACTTCGCCTGATTCATTATCCTTACCATCCTGAAATTCAGGATAAAGAAGGTATCGGTGCGCATACCGATTATGAATGTTTTACTTTGCTATTACCCACTGCGCCTGGACTACAAGTGCTTGATAAAACGGGGCAATGGATTGATATCCCCCTGCTTGAAAATACATTGGTCATGAATATTGGCGATATGATGGAAATTTTATCCAATGGTCGATATTTAGCAACCAAACATCGTGTTAAAAAAGTGGCTGAAGAACGCTATTCATTCCCGTTTTTCTTCTCTTGTGATTATGACTATGTAATTCAGCCTTTAATCAAAGATCAGCCTGCACAATATGCGCCTTTAAAAGGTGGTGAACATCTTTTTAATCAAACCGCACAAACCTTTCAATATCTCAAAGAAAAAGTGGCACGGGGCGAAATTCAACTTGAAAATGCCCGCCCGCTTTATTCATTTGGTTTAAGCCAAAATGAGGAGTCGAAATGAACTTATTAGACCTTTGTATGCAACTTAAACCAACAGATGATTCAACCTGCTTATTGCCCCAATATTTATTGGGTGCTTTTCGCCGTAAGAGCATTACCTTTGCCAATGGTTTAACCGATGAAAACACCCTCGTCTATTGGTTTCAATCCAAGACATTTACCATTGATTTACGCTTAAAAGATTCTCAATCAACACCCGTTTTAGAACGACAAGGTTGGGTTGGCGATACCCTTTGGGATGCTCAAAATCAATTGCTTTCATGGCATCTCAGCAGTAATTATCAAAATCATGTGCAATGGCCCGAACCCGCCAAATTGTATTCGATTGGCAATGCCATACTCGAGTTTTCACCGAGCCATGCTTATGTTGAGGATTGGCGTCAACAAGCGACGCGTGGCATTTATCTTGGCTTACGTTTATTTAAAATTGAAAATACTAAGTTAAATACCAGTTATCCTGCGGATGGCGGCTTGATCCTTTGTGATCATTTTATTGCCTTTGCCAAGTCTCGACATCCCGAAATACAACAGGTTTTTAAATCTGCTGAGACGTTAACAGACGCTATTTCAAAGCAACAGATCAGTCTAGAAGCTATCCAAGACTATGAAGTTTCGATCAGTTTTGATCAACAGATCATTGATCTTAGTACCATCACCAACAAAGTTGGAAGCAAGATTGATCTTGAAAACTTCCAACAGCTTGATCACAACACACTGCTACAACAGCGAATTATCGATGGTGAACTTTGCCGTTTATATTTCACACTCGATGTATTTCACCCAGATTTTTGTTTTACAACACTGACGGGCACTTCAACTGCTAGCAAAAGTTGGTTTGATCATGAAGAAAATCACCTTTTCCATCATGCAAAAATAGCCTTATAAGGAATATTTTCAAGCAATGTCTTTTTTATATTTAATCATTGCTATTGTGGCAGAAGTCATCGCGACCTCTGCCATGAAAGCCTCAGATGGTTTTAGTCAGTTGTCTGCATCGATCATCACCGTGATCGGATATGCGGTTGCCATTTATTTTTTATCACTGACCATGAAAACGATTCCTGTTGGTATTACTTATGCGCTTTGGTCGGGTGCAGGTATTATTTTAGTGTCTTTAGTCGGCTTTTTTTACTACAAACAACACTTAGATTTAGCTGCAATCATCGGTTTGGTATTTATGATTATTGGAATTTTAATTATTCATCTTTTTTCAAAAAGCACAGAAATATAATCAATAGATAATCCTCTTTTCATGTGATTGAAGTGATGCCCTTGTTAATTAATTTAAACTAACTTGCTAATTTCTTTATCAAATCTACTGAAGTGAAAATTTTAAGATTTGTTTAGTTTCTAATGCGGCTCTAGCATTCAAATCTGTTCAAAGTTTGTGACTAATCTCTATGCTCTATATAAAACTTTTGCAGCTAAAATAAAATAGCCCAAGACATGCTTAGGCTATTTTTCAAACTACCCGACTCTTTTAAAAACAGTTATTTCAACTCTTGTAACAATGTTGGATAAATCAGACCATCAACATTTTGTTCGGTTTTATAAATCCCATTTTCCACATTAAATTTATTGACGTGATACGACGAGCCATAGATCGAATCAAAGCCATTGTCTTTACTAAAGACTTTTTGATTGGCTTCTAAATCAAGCAAATGGGTACCATTCACCATTGTTTCGTATTGTTTTGGATCAACCCCAGAACGAATTGCCATAATTTTTACAGCATCTGCATGTGTCGCAGGATCATTGATGTATTTCACCGTCTTGTCCCACACTTGAAGGATCTTTTTCCATTCATCTTTATGTGCAGTTAAATGACTCATATTAACGGTCAGGGTGTCATAAATTAAACCGGGTTTATCCTTCGAGGTATAAATGATTTTTGATCCTGCAACCGCTTTCAATGCTTGACTGGCTACAGGTTGCCATACCGCAATCGCTGAAACATCGGGGCTGGATAGGACTTGCGGTAATTGATTGGTCGCAGAATTGACCAATTTGATTTCATTGATTGGGATTTTTTGATCTGACATTGCTGTTGCAAGGAGCAAGTGATCAACTAGACCTTTTTCAACGCCAACAGATTTACCTTTTAAATCCTGAATACTATTGATCCCATCTTTGGCAATAATCACATCATTGCCCGCAGAATAGTCCGTCGCCATAATCATCATGCCTTGGGTACCACCTGACGCCGTCACCAAGTTATCACCATTGGTGACAAATACTGCATCTAATTGATTGGCTGAAAAGGCTGAAAGTGATGCTGAATAATCAAACCATTTAAACTCAACATTGAGACCAGCTTCTTTTAGCCAGCCTTTTTCAATCGCAACCTGCCATGCCACAAAACCGGGCCAATCACTATAGCCAATGGTGATTGGTTTCGCATTTGCTGAAGCTTGAGTAGCTTCTTTCGCTTCTGGAATTTTTGCTGTGTTGTCACAACCAGCGAACAACATCGCAGACAATAGTGATACTGATAATAAAGATTTATGAATCATACAGAAACTCCCCCTGTTTTTTCGCCTTTAAATTGTGTATTGGTTTGATTTAGCGACTGTATATATGCACGCCATCCCCCAAAACGACTGATATCTATAGCGTCATTGATTGCATAGCCCTCGCAGATAAAACCTTTAACCCAACTGCCATCTTCTAGTTGTAAATTACCAATTCCCAACGGCGCTGGAACCTCTGCAACGATTGCCCCAAAATTTGCCAATGGAATATCCCAAACCTCAACTTCAATAGACGTTCCTGTTGCATCAGATTGCAGACCGGGTTTTGCTGGACTGGTATTTTTTAAAGCAAATAATTTGTAATTTTTAGCGGTATAGGTTTTCTTTAATAAAGTCCCTTGGCGTTTAGTGAGCTGAAAATTAAGTGGCATCGCTGTTAAATGTGCGCCCACAACCGCTAACTTGACTGAATTTTTTGAAGTAATCTCAAGCATTTTTTGATAATGCTGCTGAGATTTCCCCAATGTAAGCGCAATCAGTGCTTGCCATTTTTGGGCAAAATTTGCCAAAGCTTGATCGTACCAAGCAGGCGCGATAAAGGTCACTCCGCTGGGTAAACCATCTGCGCGAATTGTATTGGGCAATGCTATTGCAGCTAAATCGGCAAAATTAACAAAGTTGGTATAAGCCCCCATGTGTGAGTTCTTTATAATGGGATCAGCTTCAACATCAGCAATACGATAAATCGTGGGTGAGGTCGGTACCATCAATGCATCATAACCTTGTAAAGCCAAATTAATTTTTCGAGCCAATACAGCGCGTTTATATTCAGCTTGAAGTGCATCGGTGGCGCTAAAGTTATCTGCTTGGGCAATGATTTCAGCGATAACAGGATGTGCTTGTTCACGTGTTACCACTTTTTCAACCGCTACAGTTCGTTCAGCAACCCAAGCCTCGTTATAGAGTGCTTGGGCAAGTGCATTGAAATCAGTAAAGTCAATGCTTTCAACTTCATAGCCGAGTGATCGAATTCTTTCTACAGCGATTGCGAAAGCTTTTTCAGTTTCGCTATCGCCATAAAACTCAAGCTGTGCGGGTATGGCAATTTTCCCTTTAGAAAACTGAGTCGGAACATTGGCGGGGTGAGTGCGTGAATATTCATCTGTTTCATCATAGCCTTGCATAACACTGGCAACCGTCCAAGCATCGTCACTGCTCAAAGCAAAGATAGAAATTACATCAATTGTTCTACAAGCAGGCATTAAGCCTGTGGTTGAAAACCAGCCTTTGGTTGGTTTAAGACCAACAATATTGTTATGCCCTGCTGGCACGCGACCCGAACCTGCTGTATCAGTCCCTAAGCTAAAGGGCACAGTACCATTTGCAACCGCAACCGATGAACCAGAGCTTGAACCACCGCTGATATATTCTGGATTAAAGCTATTTTTGACCGCGCCATAAGGTGAACGTACCCCGACCAATCCCGTTGCAAACTGGTCAAGGTTGGTTTTTCCAATTACCACAGCACCAGCTTTTTTTAACTTGGCAATCACCACTGCATCTATAGTTGCTAAATATTCAACGTCTTTACACGCGGCGGTGGTATGGAACCCTGCGACATCAATATTGTCTTTAACAGCAAATGGCACACCGTATAAAGGTAAATCAGCTATATCTTGCTGTTTTAACGCTTCGATTTGTGCCTGAATTTGCGTGGCAGATGCGATTTCAATCCAAGCATGATCGTCATTGTGAATGGTTTTAACATAATCGATTAAACCCTCAATCTTGATTTGCTGACTGGTATATGCCTTTTGCCAGTCTTGGATCGTCCATAAGTCTTGCATCACTCTACTCCCGATTTAATCATTTTGCAGAATTGGTGGCATCACAGCATCCATCAGCTCCAGATGCCCTTTGATCACACCCTTGAGTGCTGTAAATTGTTGGCTTATATGCCGAAGCTCAGAACTTGCCCCTTGCATCAGCATGACTTGTAAGATTTTTTGTTGATCAAGTTGAATATGCAGTGAACTGATCACTTGTGTTAAAAACTGTTGTTGTAAATCAATCAGTTGATTTCGAAGTGGCATTTGTCCTGCATCATAAAGAATGGTCAAAGTGCCGACCATGACTTCATTTGCCTGAGCCTGTTCCGCAATCAGGTGTTTATTAATCATGTCAACAATCGCTTGAGAGCGACTTTCGTAGTGCTGATCAACAATTTTCTGATCGAGTGCATTTAGCGTTGCTTCAGGTACAGTAATGCTGATTCGAGCCAACTTTTGTTTAGCCACAGACTTATCCTTTTAGCTTGTTGACAGAAGTGTTTTGTTTGATATACACGCCCGCACGTACACTGAATAAATCAACAAAAAATGCTTTAAGCGGATGTGTTTTTTTAACTGTTGTTTTGACCTGATTCATAGCACAACTCCATCTCAGTATTACCAAATTCAGTTTTTGTATTACTGATATAACAATGCAGAAAATGTGCCAGTTTTTAACCAAGTTTTTGCTTGTTTTAGCGTGTATTTATGGATGATTTTTGGGCAAAAATAAATTGAATGCACAAGCATAGCGCGAAGCGTTATATAGGTTTAACAGTAAAGTCTTTGCTATTTTAATTTTAATCGGCTAAGTCTTTATAACTTATGACACTTGATAGGATTATGGCTGTAAAGCAAATAGAAAAAAATAAATCTATATTTAAAACAGAAAAGGAGCATCATCACTGATGCTCCTGTGTTGATTTTTATCAGGCTACAGGTGCCAAGGTAAACAATACCTGTCCCGTCTTAACCGTCTGGCCTTTTTCAATGGTGATGGCTTCTACCTTCATCCGTTCAGGTGCAACAATCGGAATTTCAATTTTCATCGCTTCAATCACCGCAAGGGTTGCACCTTCTTCAACAATATCTCCAGAAGCACATTCGATTTTCCAAATTGAACCCGGCATATGGGATTCAACTGCACAACCACCTTCGGGAATACTGACCGCTTCACCACCCTCTACAGTATCTAAACTTTCAGATACATATTCTTGCAAACCTGCAGCATGCCAACGACGGCGCTCTGCTTCAAAATTGGCTTGTTGCGTCTGTTTAAAAGCCTGAATACTGTCCTGATTTGCAGCAAGGAAATCATTGTATTCTTTCAGATTGAGCACACCGTCTTCAATACGTAGTTGCAAACGCCCTGCTTTAAAATCTTCACGCATTTCTAGCAATTCTGCTTCTGAAACCTCATAAAATTTAACCTGATCAAAGAAGCGTAATAACCACGGCTTGCCTGCTTCAAAATTGGCATTTTTACGATAGCGACTCCACATTTGTGTAGTACGTCCCACAAATTGATAGCCTCCGGGACCTTCCATACCATAAACACACATATATGCTCCACCGATACCAACAGCATTTTCTGGTGTCCAAGTTCTTGCAGGGTTATATTTTGTTGTGACCAAACGCTGACGCGGATCAAGTGGTGTGGCAACCGGTGCACCTAAGTAGACATCACCCAATCCCATAACTAGATAATTGGCACTATAGACCACATCTTTTACCGCTTGCTTTGATGCTAGGCCATTGATACGACGAATAAACTCGATATTATCAGGGCACCACGGTGCATCAGGACGGACGATTTGTGTATAACGTTCAGTCGCCAATTGGGTTTGTGAATCTTCCCATGCCAGTGGTAAATACACGGTCCGTGAAGGCACTTGCATATTGTGTATATCAGGCAATTCCGCTTCCGCGTGTTGAAGTTTTTTCAATAGCTCAATTTGATCAATTTGAATTGAATCAAAATGAATTTGTAATGAACGAATCCCCGGAGTCAGATCAATAATTCCGTGGATATTCTGCTCTTTTACCCATTGCATCAAAGCATGAATACGGAAACGTAGATTTAAGTCTAAAACCAGATCACCATATTCAACTAATAAATAGCTATTCCCCGCAGGTCGGTAAGTCACACTTGGTAAATCTGCTTGTGCTACGCGTGTGGCTAAAACAGCATTTTCTAATGTGTCATTTTCCCCGTGGAATACAGGATTAAAATTCACCGCATCTGTGTCAGAAGCAATAAGACTTTGATGATATGTTTGATCCAAGGCTTTTGCTTGCGCATAACTGACAGGAATAAATTTAACTTTATCGCCTGCTTTAAGCTGACCAATTTTCCAAAGTTCAGAATGAATTACCACTGCTGGACAAACAAAACCACCTAAGCTTGGACCATCAGGCCCTAAGATGATCGGCATGTCGCCTGTAAAATCAATCGCACCAATTGCATAAGCATTGTCATGAATATTTGATGGATGTAAACCTGCTTCACCGCCATCTTCACGTGCCCACTCAGGTTTTGGGCCAATTAAACGAATACCTGTACGACTGGAATTATAGTGAATCTCAAACTGGTTGCTAAAGAATCTATCAATATCGTTTTTGGTAAAGAAATCTGGTGCGCCATGCGGACCATACATCACCGCAATTTCCCAATGACGCACAAATTTAGGGATTTGATCTGCGGCTAAACTTTTGCTTTGATCAGATGAATATTCAGTAATCGCGAGCATATCCCCAATTAATAAATTACGCCCTGCATGCCCACCAAACTGCCCCAGAGTAAAGGTGGCTTTTGATCCTAAATATTCGGGAACATGGAAGCCACCCTTGATTCCAATATAGCTTCGGCATCCAGTGCTCATTGTTCCACACTTTAGCACCTGACCTTTTTTAACATTCACGGTTTGCCACATTGGAACCAGTACGCCATCCAGTTTAGATGGCATGTCACCGCCAGTAATCACAATTTGACTATCACAATGAAACTTTAAACTTGGCCCTTGTAAAGTACATTCCAACCCAGAAGTATTATATGGATTGCCTAAAAGTTGGTTGGCGACATTTAAACTTAAAGGATCAATTGCACCGGATGGTGGTACACCCACATCCCAATATCCTAAACGACCAGTAATATCCTGAATTGCGGTTTGAATGCCTGATTGTAAAACCTCAATTTTTTGGGTTTTCCATACAAAGCTATTTAAGAAGCGTGTGGTTTGTGTCCCTGAATTAAACACCTCACCCGCAATAATATTTTGTAGGTATTCCAGATTGGTTTCGATTCCTGCAATCTGTGTATCTGCCAGACTAGATTGCATGGCTTGAATCGCTGCATCTCGATCTGACGCCGTCACAATGATTTTGGCAAGCATAGGATCATAAAATGAAGATACATTTGAACCGGTTTCAACCCATGTTTCGACCCGTGCATTTTGATCAAATTGCACATAGGTCAGTAAGCCTGCGCTGGGTTGAAATTGTTTAATCGGATCTTCCGCATATAAACGAACTTGAATCGAATGCCCTTTTGACGCTAATTTTTCAGTGGGCGCTGACCAATCGCCACTGGCTAAAGTCACCATCCATTCAACCAGATCTACAGCATAGACTTGTTCCGTCACACCATGCTCAACTTGCAGACGAGTATTCACCTCTAAGAAATAGAACTGCTCAGTTTCAGTATCCATCACAAACTCAACCGTACCTGCTGAACGATAATTCACAGATTGCATAAGTTGAATCGCGACAGTTTGAATATAGTCACGTTGCTCATCGGTTAAATGCGGTGCGGGTGTTTCTTCTATGACTTTTTGATTCCGACGTTGTACAGAACAGTCGCGTTCTCCTAAAGCCAACACCTGCCCTTTTCCATCACCAAAAATTTGTACTTCAATATGTCGAGCATGCTGCACAAATTTTTCTAAGTACAAACCTGCATCTTTAAAGTTGGCTTGGGCCAAATACGAAACGGTTTGATAAGCGTCTTTGAGTTCAGCTTCATCCCAAACCAAACGCATACCGATACCACCACCACCCGCGGTACTTTTTAACATCACAGGATAGCCAATACGTGCTGCTTCGGTGACTGCTTCTGATTCACCAGAAAGCAAAGAACTCCCCGGCAACAGTGGCACTTGGCTTTTAATCGCCAGTTCACGCGCCGTATGTTTTAGACCAAAATCCAGCATTTGGCTTGAGGTTGGCCCAATAAAGGCAATACCCTGATTTTCACATAGGTCACAAAATTCCGCGTTTTCAGACAAAAAACCATAACCCGGATGGATTGCTTCAGCGCCAGTTTGCTTGGCAATTTGTAGAATTTTTTCAATATTTAAATAACTTTGTTGTGCTGGTGCAGCACCAATACAAAATGCCTCGTCGGCTAAAGTCACATGTAAAGAATCCTGATCAGCTTCTGAATAAACAGCAACGGAAGCGATGCCAAGTTTTTTAAGTGTACGAATCACACGACAAGCGATTGCACCACGATTGGCAATAAGAACTTTATTAAACATATTTATGCTCCCATACCATTGTGTACCAGCAATTGAATTTTCGTTGGGTTATAGCCATTACATGGGTTATTTAATTGCGGGCAATTTGAAATCAGTACGATCAAATCCATCTCTGCTTGAATTTCCACATATTTTCCAGCGGCAGAAATACCATCAGCAAAGGTTAAATGGCCGTCCGAGCTGACAGGCACATTCATAAAGAAATTAATATTGGGGCCGATGTGCCGAACGTTTAACTGATGTTTTTGTGCAATCGGATGCTTGGCTAATGCATACATAAAATTATTACGGCAACTGTGCATTGGATAGGTGTCACGTGCATAGCGAACCGTATTACTTTCACATGAACAGGCACCGCCTAAGGTGTCATGACGACCGCAGTTATCATCGACAATCACCGCAATTGGACGGCCTAAATTACTGTATAAGGTTGTCCCTTTTTCAAGGTAAACATGTTGATTAATAGCCAAAGTATCCGTTGCGCTATAACGTTCTGCTGGGTTTTCTGCTGAAATAAATAAGGTATCGACGGCTTGATTGCCTTCTAAATCAACGATACGGAAATATTGGCCTTTTTTTACTTCGCCCATCCATGCTTCACCCGCAGGACACACTTCATTTAACAAGGCTTGATCTAAAATAGGTTTTTCGATTGAAGTTAAAATGCTCATGCTGATTGTCCTTAAATGCGTGTGTTGTGAGATGAACTCAGCGCGTAATAACGCTGGTTATTGTCAAATGCACGTTGATTTTGCGGACATGAGTCTCGACAAATATCGTTTTCTGTTAAGGGCAATGCGGTAAAAAGAGCCATTTCTATATCAGCGGGGGCATATTGCGCTGAATGATCTAAGCCATGCGGTGCAGCAGATAAGAATACAAAGCAATCCATTTCAAAACGCAGCTCAATGATTTGCCCAGTATTGTCTGAGCCAACATAAGACAATGCACCCGCATCATCTGGGGTCACTTTTGAAAATAAATTCACTGTTGCACTGAGGTCGATTTGCCCAAGTGAATATTTGCTCATTTCAATCAGCAAACCATCTAGACCATTTTGAATCATTTGATTTCTGGCATCTTGGAATGTCTTTATTCCAAAAGTAGCTTGGATCTGTTCTGGACGACTTGGACCACACAAAGCGTCATTCCAGCCATGATCATCATGAATAATTGAGGCCATAACCCGTCCCAAATCGGAATACAACACATGACCTTGAGTTAAAAAAGCAGTATGTTGCCCTTTTAAACTATCTGGCATATTAAAACGCTCAAGTCTGTCATGGGCATTCACGCAAAATAAAGAGACATTGGCATCGGCAGATAAAGCTTTAAATTGAAGTACGCTTCCTTTGGGAATGCGACCTGACCAGTGATGTCCACCGGGTAATTTTTCAGACCAAATGACCTGTTGATCATGATAATTTGTCGTATGCATAGCCACTCCTGTTCGGATAGTTTATTGACTTCCTCCCGGGCTTTTATCCCTCCGTGTAGTTCTTTCGAACCGCGAACTCTCGGTCCAGACATACTCTTTTAGACAAGTATCGGAACCCTAGATCACTTTTTATAATTTTATTTGATGCAAAGGATGTGCCAATTGAGTATTACGTTTCTAGGCTTTAGTAATACTAATTTTGTGCGATAAGAGTGCATTTCAGGTCATAGAAAGCAAAAATGAGTTATTAATGAGCTAAAAAATGGCAAAGGTGTTAAATAAAAACCCGTTCTAAATAAAACGGTCTCTAATTGAAAGCCATCTCTAATAAAATTCTTTTAAAAAAAACGTGTCATAGAAACAACACGGCGCAAAAATATTTAAGCTCGTCGATTGGTTGACTTAGGGCATGGCAAACCTTGCGCTGCAAACAAAGCCAAGCTTTGTTTTTGCTCATATTCTGCTTAAGAAGATAATTCAGGGATATAGCGGAAACACCCGATAAAAAACACGCGCTCATTCAGGCCAAAACCAACCTGAGTCAGCGCGTGTTAAAATGATTCATCGTACTCAGCAAGTAGGTGCTACAGGATGACTCATTAATAATACATTTTAGTAATACGTTGCTCTTTTTTTCGAGAATTTATCCAATTGCTTGAGAAAGCCATCAAAATAATCTTTTTCTTTTTCTTCTACACGATAACCCGCATATAAGGTTCGACGTAAACCTTCAGGCGCGACACAATCTAAACGGCGAGAAACCACCCAGCCCTTTTGCTCATATTCATTGACCACCCAATCAGGCAGTGCTGCGATACCATGACCACTTGCCACAAGTTGAATTAACATTTGAGTTAAGTCTGTGGTGCGAATATGTTTTGGCTGAATATTGGCAGGAATAAATAATCTCGACATGATATCCAGTCGATGCTTATCCACTGGATAGGTCACCAAGGTTTCTTCGGCCAACTCTTGCACCGTAATTTCTTTCATTCGTGCTAAAGGATGCGTGATCGAGAGAACCAATCGCGATTCATATTCAAAAATTGGAAAATACTCTACCCCTTTTAACGCAATTGGATCTGCTGTAATTAACAGATCAAACTCACCAGTTTGTAATAACTCATGCGGATTGGCTTCAAATCCTGAGGCAAAATCTAAATCTACATCTGGGTATTGTTGACGATACTGGTTTAGCAATGGCATAAGCCAATCAAAACAACTGTGGCATTCAGAAGAGAAAACGATTCGTCCCGTTTGCCCATGCACAATACGGGTAATATCAGACTGGGCAATTTGCACTTGTGGCAAAATATCATCAGCAAGTTTCAGTAATCGTTGACCAACATTAGAAAAACTCACTGGACGTGAGCGACGATTCACCACTTCGACACCAAACCATTGATCTAACTCTCGAAGCTGGTGTGATAAAGCAGAAGGTGTTAAACACAAATCTCCTGCTGCTGCAACCAATGAACCATGTTCACGTAAAGCAGTGAGTGTTTTTAGATGTCGAAGTTCTAACATTCCGTCATTACCAAATTAATATGTTAAAGGTGATCTGGCTATAGCATAACGGATTGATGGCGTTTATGTTTAATTATTTTCACTTAAATTTAAAATTTGTTATTTTTATTCATTTTTAAATAATAAGCAAAACATTGAAGATGCTCTTACTCATCCATACAATTAAATCACTCCATTATTGAATGAACGAAATCTGGCGATTTAAAATATCATCCTTAAAAACTTTCAGCATAGACTGAAAACATTTCAGTGAATTCAAACACCACAAGACTTTAAAACTTTTACAATAGAAGATTATTCATTTTTTATATTGTTTAGCATGACTCTGGAACGCCAAAAGCTCACACTCCCCCAAGGCCACGACAAATTGTTGCTGCATTCATGTTGCGCGCCGTGCTCAGGTGAAGTCATGGAAACCTTAATTGAATCAGGCATCGACTTTTCAATTTTTTTCTATAATCCAAATATTCATCCAGTCAAAGAATATTTAATTCGCAAAGAAGAAAATATTCGCTTTGCTGAGAAGCATAATATTCCATTTATTGACTGTGACTACGATACAGACAATTGGTTTGAACGTGCCAAAGGTATGGAAAATGAGCCTGAAAAAGGCATCCGCTGTACCATGTGTTTTGATATGCGTTTTGAGAGAACCGCACTCTACGCACACGAACATGGATTTAGTTTAATCAGCAGCTCATTGGGCATATCGCGTTGGAAAGATATGCAACAAATTAACGGCTGTGGAATCCGAGCTGCCGCACATTACCCACAAATTGAATATTGGGATTATAACTGGCGCAAAAGCGGTGGTGCACATCGTATGATCGAAATCAGCAAACGTGAAGAATTTTACCAACAAGAATACTGTGGCTGTGTTTATTCACTGCGAGATACCAATCGCTGGCGCATGAAAAATGGTCGTGACCGGATCAAATTAGGTGAAAAGTTTTATACCAATGTGATGGACGAGGAAAGTTAATTTATCCAGACACCTCCCCTTATCACTGCTTCACATACCAGTTTTTCCAAGAGCTGGTTCCACGTATTTCTATCGGTACAGTTGGAATCAGCTGCTTTTTTAATACCTGAATTTGATCGACCTCTTCAGCCAATCGAGCTTTGACAGAGTGTATACACTCTCGATCCCCAAACTCACAACGGTCTAAATGTGTGCCACCGCATGGCCCATTTGCCAGACCTTTGGGGCAAGTTTCAGGGCAAATATATAAGGTTTCAGCCAGCCTACACTGGCCACAACTCTCACACCCGACAATAAAATGTTTACTCAAATATTCCGCTTGTAACAGCAATTTTGCTGCAAGGGCTTTATTCCAAAAACCCGCACTAAAAATATAAGCACCCAGCCCTTTAACCAAATTGGAATTAAACATGGTACTGTGAATGGTATCTAAAAATTGATATTTCACTTTCTGATGCAAATTACTCAGCTTAGGCTTTTTTACAACAGCTGGACGTAATTCATTGCCAGTTTTAAGCTGCCATAATTGATCCCATAATTGTTGACATTGTTTAAGATCAAGATGTCGATACTGTTCAATATAACCCGTTAAAATCGCTTGCTCATCGGCTTTATGGCACGCAGAAAGATGCACACCAGCATAACCAATATGCTGACAAATCAAAATTTGCAAAGCACAACGTAAATAAGTATTTTCAGTTTGATCAGAACCATGTTCTTGAGCCAACACTTCAAGCATATGTGGCGTAATCACAATACCCGCAACATTGTGTTTCAGCATAAATTTCGCACGTGCTAAAGTCAACGGCATCACACAAGCAAGAATTTTTTGTGTATAGTTTTCTTCAATTAAAAACTCATGCGCTTGTTTAAGTGCAACGAGGTCAAAGCCCAACTGGGTAATAATATAATCAGCACCTGCTTGTAGTTTTTTATGTAATTTTAAATACTGCGCTTGTTTTTCTGCTTGACTATATTTAAACGGATTCAAGGCAACGCCAATATGAAAACCACCTTGTTGTTTGGCAGCGATGACCGCATTCACCGATTCCAAATAGCGTGTTCGAGCATGACTACCTTGCCCATCGTGATGTTGTTTTAGCTTATCGCCAGTCAGTAACAATAAATTTTGCTGTCCGTGTTGTTTGGCTTGCGTTAAAAACAGATTGAAATCATGTATATCTCGACCTTTACCTGCATAGTGCAATACTTTTTCAATCTGCTGCGGATAAGATTGTGCGGCGATTAATGGTGCAATATCATCATCTGAACGTACTCGATCTGACAAAGTCATACATACAGGAAAGCCCGCCAGTTGTGTGGCTACAGGCAGCATCTCTTGCTTTGAAGGCAAATATTCCACCAAACAACAAAATTGGTTTTGAGCAAAGTATTGGGAAAGCTGAGACATAAAAAAATTTAGATAAATACAGCAAAATAAATAGGCCTGAATTATAGAATGTTTTAAATCGAATTGCTGTAATCATAAAATGCTTTCTAAATAATCTTGATAAAAATGCTTAGCTCCGCTCAGTAAACATTTTTGTTTACATGGTCATCATTTTTGTTTACCATATACTTATGTTCAATAAAATGAGCTAAGTGTGAAGAGAAGTGATTTCATCAAAGAGTTAAAAGGTTTGGGCGCAACATTTGTAGAAGGTAGTAAACACACCAAGGTTTATTTAAATGAGAAACAAAGCACTATACCTCGCCATACTGAGTTAAAAACAGGACTGGTAAAAGCAATAAGAAAGCAATTAGGAATTTGAGGGTTCGCCCTCAAACCTTTCTTAAGATGAAATTGTTGTTCACATTATTTCGGAGATTTAATACATGTTTTATCCAGCTAAACTTAAACCAGATCTAGAAGATGGTGGTTATGTTGTAGAGTTTAGAGATATTCCCGAAGCTATTACCCAAGGTGATACTTTAGATGAAGCCAAAGAGATGGCTCAAGATGCACTTATAACCGCTATGGACTTTTATTTTGAAGATCAAAGGTCTATTCCTTTACCGAGTAAAACGCTTGAAGAAGACGAAGTATTTATTGAAGTTCCAATAAGTATTGCGTCTAAAGTTTTACTTTTAAACTTAATGCTTGAGAAAAAAGTAACTCAAGTAGAACTCGCAAGATTGCTCCATAAACCTAAACAAGAGATTACTCGTATTGTAGATCTACATCACTCAACAAAAATTGATACTGTTGTTGATGCATTAAAAGCCTTAGGCAAACAACCCCAGCTTATAATCTAAAAAAAGAAACCCGCCTACAAATGGCGGGTTTTTTGTACCACAATATGTATGGTTATTCACTTTACTATAGTGAACCTGTCAAAAAACTCAGACACATTAATGTAATTTCTTTTAATTAATATATCAATTAAATCAATTGCATGGAGAAATAAATTAATTGATTATAAAAAGGCTTGCAATGCCACATCTTACATTCTAGGTTTAGATCCCTTTGCGTAGGCGACGCCTCACTTTTCAAAGATGAAAAATGACAAAAATCTTCTGTTTGGCGAGGGGTACGTCCTGTACCCCCGCTCAACGGCGACATCCCTGTCGCCACACGGTAGGATCACCATCTATGATTCAAAAGCACAAAAAACGAATTAATAATCAATAGTTTCTAAAAGTTCATACAAAAATATAAGCTTTATTTATGATTAATGACTTGATAGAAATCACTTATATGAATAATTAGATGGTTTCACTATATCTAATATATTGATAAATAAAAATATTTTAAATTTAACTTTTTTATACTGAAAAAAATGGGTATTGTCCTCAATACCCATAAAACTTATGTCTTAGCATTAAATTCAAATAGTGAAAACTATATATAAACTAAGCTGCTGTTAATATTTAAATTTCACATTCAGACGAACCGTCATAGGATCTCCCCAATTGACCAATTGTGCATTTGGTGTGGTCCCTGCCAGATACTCTCTATCAAATAAGTTTTTAATCGTTAAACCTGCACCCCAATTCTTGGCTTCATAACCCGCATTTACATCAAATAAGGCATAACTTGGTAAGTAGACAAAATCTGTACTACGTTGTGCTGTTCGAGAACCTTGATAACGAATCCCCGCACCAATATTCCAACCTAATTTATCTGGGCTAAAATAGTACTGGGTAGATAACGAACTGGCATTTTTAGGTACATGATTGGTACGTTTGCCAATATCACTGGCAATCACACTTTCAGTGACTTTTGCTGTTGGGATATAGCTATAGGTTGCTGTGGCATTCCATTGATCGGTTAATGCCGCAGCAATTTCTGCTTCAAAACCTTTGGTAACTTGTTCACCTGTTTGGATTGAGAATTTCTGAGAGATATCTGTTTCAGTCACATTTTTACGGGTCAGATCATAATAGGCAATATAGCCTTGTAGACGCTGATCCAGTGCTTGTAACTTGACCCCGACTTCGGCTTGTTTACCCTCTTCAGGATTCAGCAATTGGCCATTTTCACCAGCATCTGTTACAGGCATAAATGAGGTTGAATAACTGATATATGGTGCAAACATATCATTGATACGGTACATCACCGATCCACTGCCCGTAAAAGCATTGTCAGAGTTTTTGCTGTTACTATTTTTTAATACATCGTCAATTTCAACCTGAGTCCAGTCATGTCGACCAGACAATCCGATAATCCAGTGATCATCTACTTTAATTGTATTGCGTAGATAGAGACCCGTAAATTGGCTATAGGTTAATTGTTGTGTTGGCGTCCCCAGTTTGGTACTGGTGATTCCATAGACTGGATGGTCAGCATTAAAAGAATTGATGGTATCGTTTCTACGATAGTAATCACTGCGCTCTCGCATCATATCGACACCCACCATCACGTCGTAGTTGATCTTTCCAAAATCAAAATTACGTTGCAGGTTGCTGTCCAAGGTGTAGTTGGTATCTTGTTTATCTTGATTATTTACAGAACGTTTAATGATTGGCAATGTATTTGTACCTGATGCCAATATCGGATTGCCTTGGGTATCAGTTTTGGTAACCGCAAAGTTTTGTTTAAACACCCAAGCATTATCAAAGTAGTGCGCATAATTTGCACCAAGACGATAAACATTGACGTCATAACCATGATCAGGTTCACCAAAGAATAGACTTGAAGGGTATTTTTTATAATCGCCTTTACTAAAAGGAATGCCCTGTTGACGGATGTATTCACGGTGTTGATAGCTGGCAATGACGGATAAATCATCTTTATCACCTAGATCAAAATTGTAAGATGGAGCAATATATTGATTTTTAAAATAAACATGGTCAGTCGGGTCATCTTGATCAGAGACCCTTCCTACAATACGAAAAGCGCCTTTTGCACGATTATCAGGGGCATAATTTAGGTCAAATGTACCTTCTTTTAAACCATAGCTTCCATAACTTAATGTGCCTTTGTAAGCGGTTTCTGCTTGTGGGCGCTTGGTGGTTAAATTGACTAGGCCGCCTGGCAGCGCCAAACCGAAACCAACTGAGGTGGGACCTTTGACCACTTCAATAGACTCTAAGCCTGAAATATCTTCCGCTCGTAAAACATTATCCGATGCTTGGATACGTAACCCATCAATATAAGTTTGTGAACTGGATATTTGTCCACGAATAATAAAGTCATCCCAGCCTCTTCGTCCATATTGACCAGAGGTCACGCCTGCTACACCTTCTAAGGCTTCTGCTACTGTTTTTGCTTGCTTTTGTTCAATTTGCTGATTGGTGATCGCACTAATCGACTGAGCTGTTTCAAATAAAGGCGCTTTAGATCGCAATACCGCACTTGCTGTTTTTGCTGCATAAGCTTTTTTATCACTGTCTGCTTGTACGATAATCGTTGGCAATTTATTGCTTACAGCATTTTGCGTTATATCTGATTCTGACTCAGCATGAGCGGTGGATAACATGATGACAAAAACTGAAAATGCGAGGGAGGATTTATTAAACTGCATTAAACAATGACCTAAAAACTTGAAGCTTAATTATAATCATTTTCATTTATATTTATCACTATTTTTTTACGCTTTCCTTTTAGTGACCTATGTATGAAAGGAATAACCCTTTAAATAAAACATGCTTTTTCTAATAATTCGACTGTATCAATCACATCACTGATAAGTTAGGCTTATTTTTTATAACGATTGGTCAAAAATAATAATGTATTTTATTTGGATGTTTTATTTTGCAGATGACTCATATATTGAGTCGGGCTTAAACCCAAAACGCGATGAAACATGGTGGTGAATGCAGCAGGATTTTTAAAGCCAAAATCATAAGCAATGTGCTGTATCGGCTGGTTTTGAATTAATTTTTCCAGACTTAACAATACACAAGCATGTTGTCGCCATTTTGAAAAAGACATCCCAACTTCACTTTTAAACAACCGACTAAAATGCCGCTCGCTGATATAAAGTTGTGTCGAAATTTCTTCGGGTGATAAATGAATATTGGGCTGCTTTAAGAACCTTTGGCAAATGTCTAAAATGGCTTTATTTTCTGGCAAAGGTAAATGCAGTTCAATTTTTTCAGAAATGGCTAGCTCAGTTAAAATCAATTCTTGAATCAGCTCATCATGTCTAGAAAGCGGTTCATTTAATGCTGGTGCTTTTAAAAGTAATTGTCGAAGCAAAGGCGAAATTGACAGCACTTCGCAACATTCAATCTGCCTCGGGACATCTTCAGGAAGGATATACAAACTACAGGTTTTAACATTAAACAAAGTCAGTTGATGCGGAACTTGCGGTGGAATCCAAACCGCCCTTTCAGGAGGAATGATCCAGTTTCCTTGTGGTGTTTCTACATGCATCACACCCTGAGCTGCATAGAGTAATTGTGCTCGTTTATGGCTGTGCATCTTCAATACATAATACTCAGCGTACTGCGTTTCTATCGCAATCATTTTATGTTTTAAATGCTCAACACTATGAATCGAGATTTGTTTCATACCCGTGTCTGATTTGAGTAATTAAATGCGGAATATAACAAATTTTACCGATCGAGAAATCCTTAAACTGGTATTTATTTTCAAAGATCTCTGTGTATGGAACTCTATCTTATTTTATTGGTTGCAGGATTTGTCAGTGGCATACTCACCATATTATTTGGTTTTGCCGGTGGCTTTGTTGTTGTTCCTTTGGTTTATTCGACAATTTGTATGCAATATCCAATTCATTCTACCGCCTATGATTTAGCGTTTAAAAGTGCAGTTGCCACCTCATTATTGTTGATGGTGATCAACTCTGGATTGGCAACTTATCAGCAATATAAACAGCGAAAAATACACAAACAATACCTCTTCCCAATCGCATATTGGATAGGCACTGGCGCAATTTTAGGCACTCTACTCGCCCTAAATATTTCATCACACCTATTAAAATGGGCTTTTGCGCTCTATTTGTGTATAACAATTTTAGATTGTATGATTCGTCAATTTAAACAGCCCCACTCAAATCCTCAATCCGTAAGATTACTCACCAAAACAGAACAAGGCCTAGGCGGCATCTTTATCGGCGGAATTGCATCAGCATTGGGTGTCGGAGGCAGTGTAATGACTGTCCCCCTGTTCCGGCGCTGTGGTTTGGATATGTCTTCAGCCGTTGCCCTTGCCAACCCTTTGAGTATGCCGGTTGCGATTGCAGGTTGTATCACCTTGATCATTGGGCAAATTATCCAACCACAACATCTAGGCTCGCATTTTATTGGCTATTTTTACTCCCCTGCTTTAATTGCATTGATTATAGGCGGCTTTTTAGGTATGAAATTGGCAATACAATGGACCGGAAAATTATCTAATCAAATGCATGAACGAGGTTATATCCTATTACTCACCCTGGTTTTGATCAGTATTTTATTTCAATAACGGGGACTGGTGACTTAAAGACTTGGAGCTTATCTGTTAACAATCCAACTAAAAACCAAGCCATATATCGTTTAACGTTAATATTTTTAAATTTTATATATGGCTCAATCAAGTAACATTTAAAAAAACGCTAGCTAATTTTAAACATGACAATACGTGAAGAAGTTTTGAGTTTTGGCACAATTGACATTAGTGTCGTTAACATTAGCCCCATTCGACGCCAGCCATTAAATTGATTAAACAAATAAGTCCGCACATGTTTAAGTTTGGGATGCCATGTTTCAATGTCTTTTTCATCATCCAAGCCAAACTTAAATGTGGCTTTGGTTTTACTCACAGTATCGTGTAAAGCAGACTTAGTACTCATCCAAGCATTGAGCATGTCAAAATGAATTTCAGCACCTGAAAACCGCTCGGCTAAAGCGGTTAACACCTGTTGATTTTGAGCTTGATTGAAGTACATCAATACCCCTTCGATCACAAACATAAAATGACCATTGGGATGCGTTTCTTTTAATTGATCCATCCATGTGGTCGATAACATTGAACTTGCAATAAAGTGTTCATTTTTATGCGCGGGAATAAGTTGCTGACGTTGCTCAATCACTTCAGCAATATCCAATTGATAAAACTCAGCATGTTCAGCACTTTTACCAATACGTTGTATACGGCTATCTAAACCACAGCCTACAAATACAATAATCGGCTGATGATTAAGATAATGATGAAGCTGAATAAAGTCTTTAACTTTCTGATCAAAATGTGTTGAACGCAATGCAACACCAACAGACGTGGCCTTCTTGTTTTTATATTTTGAAAAATCATAATCAATTTTTTCCACCAACTCACAGGCTGTTTGGTCATTAATTAAAGGATTTTTTTTCTGCGTTTCAACGGATTTGGCATATAAGGTAATCAATAGCGTGTCGGCAATGTCATCCTGTAAGTTAAGCGATATTTTTTTCATTACGTATTCCTCATGTCATTTAGATTTATTTTTTGCAAATAATGCTTTGGGTGATTTGCCATAAAAACGAGTAAACGCAACTGTAAAATTATTGGGATATTGATAGCCCACCTTCCACGCCACTTGAGCCACGTGCAAACCTGACTCAAGGAGGCTGTGGGCTTGTTGCATCCTCAATTGCAATAAATATTCAGTCGGATTGACCCCATACAGCTTGATAAAACAGGCTTTGAATTTATATACATTCATACCGATCACACTGGCGATATACTGCATCGTCAATGCTTGATCTAATTGATTGATCATTAAAGCTTTGGCTTTTTCCAAATTTTGCACATCCTGCATACTCAAGTTTGCAGATGAGACTACTGATTCATCAGGCGCAATTAACGGCAACTGTTCTGATAACAAACTCAGTGCATGAATATGTTGTTGTAAGCGATGTTGTGGTTGGTTGTTGCGCTGTACGAGTGAATGTGCCAATGTGCAAGCATGGACTTTACTGGTCCTTGAAACAGGCTGAAAAGCGATTGGGTTGATATGGTTTGGGAGAAATAATGCCTTGAGCTGTTGTGAGCTTAGATATTTACTCAAAAATTCCGAAGTCATAATCAAGCGAAGCTGAGAAACCGTCTTTTGTTTTTGATAGTGACGTATTCCTTCAATGGATGGAAAAGTGTTAATACTGATATGCTCCGCTTTAAAACTGAGCTGCTCTGCATTCTTACTCTGATATTTTGAGCACCCTTGTAATCCAACCGTCAATACCATCACGGGGTTTGGGTGTGTTGCTTGGGTTTCTTCTTCTAATGCATATTGAGGGCAATAATGTAATTGGTTAATCAGCAAGCCAGCTTCAATCTGTAAAGTGTCTGCATAGCAATAACCAAAATCTTCAGGCAAGCCAATACATTGTTGCCGTGAAGAGATCTCTTGAACCGAACGCGCTACATCAATCCGTACACGATGATGTAATTGTGTCATCACTCAATACTCCATCTAGCTGAAAACATCACTTTGCATAGTATTTTCTATAATTCGCATATTATAAATAATAATCATTCTCATTTATTGGGTCATCATATCGTATCTTTGGATCGAATGTCTAGACTGAATGTTCTCGGCATTCCATATGCAATTTTAAAAGGTGATTTTAATGAATCTTTCCCTAAATCAGGCTGTACACATACTGACTCAACCCCATCCTTTACATTCCATTTGGCAAATTTACCTGTCACAAATTCAGGCACAAGCCTTAGATTTTTCAATTGAAAAAAAACTCTTTGCATCATTATTTCAATTTGAAGATGCCACGGTATTGGCAGATAAACATGCTTTGCATCCGCAAAATACCGATTATCTATTACAGCTCTTGGCCAGTTTACAACTGTTAGACACCCAGTTTGACCCAACCAGACAGGCTATGCTTTATCGTATTAAACCAGCACTTAAAGACTACTTTGATCCGATATCAGATCAGTATTGCGCTGATGCTCTGTTATATCGCCAACAAGTGATTCAGTCTGTTGCTGGTCAACTTTCTGTATCTTTCTCTCGTGATTTCCAAGCCCAATCTCAAACACCAGAAACAATCGGATCTGCTTGGGCACAAGCGGCTCAAATACAAATTGCCCAAGAACAAAACGCTGTTACAGTTCACATTGCAGATGTGCTTTCTGACGTAGTCCGTGAATTTAAAACAGCAAGATATTTTCTTGATATCGGTGCTGGCGCTGGACGGATCGCAATGCATTTGGCTGAAAAGTTTACTCAACTTGAATGTACCCTTTTAGAGCTTCCGCATGTCATCGAGGCAATTCGTCCCACTTTAGCAAACCATCCAGCACACCAACGCTTACATTGTTTAGCTGCTGACTTGCAAAGCTTAGACTTTCAAACTCTGGACTTTCAAACTTTAAAACCTCAACCTCAATACGACATTATTTGGTGTTCTTCTGTACTACATTTTGTTGGTGACTATGCTTTAATTTTACAAAGACTGCTTACAGCTCTATCACCCAATGGTGTATTGATTTGTTGTCATGCAGAAATTGCCCCATCTCAATATGATGCAGGCATTCAAAGCTATTATCTCAATATGCGTATGCAAGGCAATTACGTTCCACAAAAGGACGATATTTATCGCAGCTTAAAACAACTGGGTTGTCAGCACATTGAAACGATCGAGAATGTGCAATTTCCTATTGCCCCAGTTGATGTGCTGATTGCGCGGAAATAGGTTATGAATAAGCAGGAATCGTTATGGCAATTTGCCTTTTTGGCTGGATAATTTTTTACTGGTAGCTCTATACAGTAATTTAATTTTAGGCAAGGTTCACTATTGTTCTAACTTTATCCTTGCCTTTCACTCTTAAGTTATCAATGATTTCTAAATGAGGTGAAGTCTGATCAGTCATGGGGTTGATATCATTCAATCAAGCATACCTGTATGATTGGAAAGATGGCAAAATCATTTGTTGTCAGAGAGGTACATCTACAGTTACTTAAATAAACTTTGCTACATTTGTCTAAGATACTGCCTTTTGATTATACGGACACACCTTACGGCTGATTTTCCGTTTTAAAACAAAGCATGCTTTTTAGCATTATTTTATGTCGAACTCAGGTCTATTATTTATTAAAGAGAATTTCATTCTTATTTAAATCAAATTTCTCCAATGTCCCACCAAGAAATTCAACAACCGAACAAGCACTAGCTGACGCTGTTACAATTTTAAAAGGCCTAACGTTATAGTGGATATCTGTTAAATACCCAAATGCATCAATAAATACTATATCAATATTATAACGCATACCAATAGTATGGACTGAGCAACATGGTGTAATCAGCAAACATTGTTGATGGTTTAATTTTTTCCGAAATAAGAGCCCACTAGCTCTAGCAACAAAACTTCTAGCAACTATAATTTCAAATTTCTCATTACTCTGACTTAAATACATATCAACCAAATGCATCCTTCATCATGATATACAGTGGGAATCCGATCACGATAAATGTACAAGGAAAAATAAATGCAACCAATGGGAAAAGCATTTTTACAGGAGCTTCTAACGCCAACTTCTCAGCACGTAGAAAACGCTCAACACGTCGTTGCTCTGCCTGTCCACGTAGGATTGGTCCAAGGTTCATCCCCATATTTTCAGCCTGAATAATGGCTGATACCAAGTTTTGTACAGAGGGCTGATCGATGCGTTGTGTCATATTTCGTAAAGCATCATTCTTTGGAATACCCTTTCGTATATCGGCAAGAACCCTCGAAAACTCATTACGTGTCGGGCTCTTGACTGCTTTGGTAACAGATTGATCCAGCGCATTGACTAAGGTAAGCCCTGCTTCCACACATAAAACAATAATATCTAAAAAAAATGGTATTTCTTTTAGAATAATATTTTCTCTTTTTTTCTTTTGACTCTTCAACCAAAGTACGGGGTACACTAATCCATAAAGTCCAAATGCGATACTATATATCAGCTCAACACCAGACAAATACAACATGATTAAGGCAAGTAGTGAAAAGACTGAAGCAAAAACAACCTGTGAAGCAATAATCTCACTTGGTTTAAATACATAATCATACCCAGCATAGATAATTTTTTTTCTCAGTCTATCTTTCATTTTTTTAGATATAAATGGCTTAATATAAAATGAGATGGCTTTTATTAATCCCCAGAGAACATAAAAAAGAAATGGCGGCTTATCCAAATACTCTCTATTTTCATCAGGAACAGCATAGACAAAACTAAAAATCTGCCAACATAGGAAAGAAATAACACCACCCAGACCAATAAAACAAGCATATAAGATTAGATCATTCATGTTATACATCGATATCCACAATTTTTCTAATAAAGACCATTCCAAGCACCTCAAATATCAGGATTCCTGTTAAAGCAATCCATCCAGCGGGCGTAGACCATAATTTATCCATCGCTTCAGGTTCCATCTGACACAAGACAAAAATCAAAGCAATGGGCATTAATCCAACCACCCAAGCCTGCATTTTACCTTGTGATGTGAGCGCCTTAATCTTACCTTCCGATTGATTAATTTGGCGCAGTGTTTCTGCAGCTTTAGTCAAAGTTTCAGCCAACTCACCGCCTGTTTCGAGTGCGATACGTATACTTGTCGTCATTAATATAACTGCATTGATTGGCATGCGTTTTTGAAAATTTAAGAGTGCATCACTCAATGGTAATCCAACTTTCTGCTCTTTAATAATGAATGCAATTTCATTTTTTAATGGCGGTAAACATTCATTTGTAAGTTGGAATAATGCTGTACTCAAACTTGCACCTGAACGAAGCCCACCGGCAATCAACATAAGCGCATCAGGTAACTGGTGCTCAATTTTTTCCAATTGTTGTTTTTTAAATCTTTTTATAATAATAAAAGGAAGAATTGCTAAAAACAGGACCGTAAAGATATAAATTATACTAAACTTAAAAATAAGAAAAATTGCTGCAAAAACTATGACTAATACTAAAAAATAGATAAAAAGGAGTTTCTTAACGTTTAAAAACACATAGCTTAAGTTCAGTTGTTCTTCTAACTTAGAAGTTCTTCTAAGAAACACAGAACTTAAACCATCTGAAACAATCAGATAGTAAGTCAAAAAAATAATGACTACAGCGATTAAGATTAAATAAATATACATTTACAACCCATTGCTTTGAAATTTTGAGATATCGACTTTGTATCCAGACTCTTTTAATTCTTGTAAGAAGGTTGGGATCAATCCCGTCGCACCAAATTGCCCTTTGGTTTTTTGTGACTCCGCATCGAGCCCTGTTTTCTCAAATTTATAAATATCTTGCAGCTGTATTTTACCAATCTCAATTCCCGTCACTTCAGTAATATATGTGATTTTTCGAGAACCGCATGAAAATCTAGACTGTTGTACTAAAATATCTACGGCAGATGCTATTTGTTCTCGGATTGCATTCAAAGGTAGATCCATCCCCGCCATCATAATCATTGTTTCCAAACGAGCAATTGCATCACGTGGTGTATTGGCATGTAATGTAGACAGTGAACCCTCATGCCCTGTATTCATTGCTTGCAACATATCTAAAGCTTCAGGACCACGACACTCACCTATCACGATCCGATCAGGGCGCATACGTAATGAGTTTTTGACCAAATCTCGAATATTAATCATCCCCTTACCTTCGTTATTGCCAGGACGAGCTTCTAATGAAATAAGGTGATCATGATCTAGTTTTAACTCTGCCGCATCTTCAATCGTAATGACACGCTCACCATTAGGAATAAAACTAGCAAGAACATTTAATAAGGTCGTTTTTCCTGATCCCGTCCCCCCAGAGATAAGAATATTCTTTTTCGTAGCAACACAAAGCTTTAAAAAAGTTGCCATGTCATCATCAAGACTAAAATAGCCAACCAAGTCTTCAATCAATATACGTTTTTCTGGAAATTTACGGATTGTAATCGTTGGACCTTTGATCGCAAGCGGTGGAATAATTGCATTTACACGAGACCCGTCCTTCAAACGTGCATCAACCATCGGCGAACTTTCGTCAATTCGACGTCCCAAAGGAGTTACTATTCTTTCTATGACATCTAAAATTGCTTTATTACTTGTAAACTCCAAATCACTTTTTATAATTTTTCCAGACTGTTCTATAAAAATTTCGTCTTTAGCATTCACCATAATTTCAGTTACTTGTGAATTACTCAATAGCTCTTCTAGTGGGCCTAATCCGATAGCCTCATTGATAATCTTCTGTTTCAGTCTATCAATATTTAGTATTTGTGGTAAATCGCCATCAACATCAAATAAAACTTGGTCCAAACTGGTTAAAGTCTCTTGCTTAAGCTCTTCTGGCGTCATGGCATTAATATCTTTACGCCGAAGATCCATTTGTTTCACTAACTTTTCTCTAAGAATCTGAACCCATTCCACTTCAAGGTTTTTATAGCTTTTGGAACTGTATGGGATATTGGTGATTTGAGTACTATAGACACTCTCGTCTTCAGGTAAATCTTTTAAACTCTCCAATACTCGATGATCGATGGATTCTAGATTAACCACTTTTATGTCATCTTTTTCTAAATCATCATCCAATAAATGAATGGTATAACCGCCAACAACAATACTGTCTTCTAGAAGATTAATTGGTCCGTAGAAATCGACTTTGCGATTGTTAACAACTGTTCCATTCGCACCGCGATTTAAATCTTCAATAACATAACCTCCACTCAATTTTTTAATTGAACAGTGCTGGTCTGCAATGAACCATCCTTTTAATTGCAAATCACACTTTTTGGATTTTCCAATTAAAATTTCTGATTTTTCAAATGACAGTATTGATTCTTCATTCTTATTTTTTATTTTCAGTTTCATCAGCCTGCTCATCTTTTAATTTATAATCGTTTGGAATCATCAGCCCCGAACCTAGTTCAGATTTGACAAGACCATCCGCATCACGACCAACTCCCCCCATCTTCATTTCAAATTCATTTTCATACACATAAGGTGTGACGAAAAAAACCAATTCGTTTTGTTTGACACGATTAGATTTGCTTTTAAATAAATTACCAAATAATGGGATTCTTCCTAATCCAGGTACTGCGCTTTCACCGCCATTTTTCTCCGCACCAACCAATCCACTTAAGACTAAAGTTTGACCTTGTCCAACAACAAATTCCGTTTCTGTTCTTCTCGTTAGAAAACCCGGCACTCCAGAAATTTGTACTGACTGATCAATGGTACTTACTTCTGCAAGAATTTTGGCAGCGATTCCATCATTCGAAATAGTTGGGTTGATATCTAACTTAATACCGTAGTCTTTAAACTCTATAGATGGAGTACCTGTTGCGCCTGAAGACTGATAAGGAATTTGTCCACCTGAAAGGAATGTTGCGTTCCCTCCATTTTTACAAGACAATAATGGGCGGGCAATAATTTTAGCCGTACCATTCTCCTGTAATAAATTGATTTTACTATCAATAAAACTTGCTAAACCGAAATATGTTTGAAATGGACTAATCTTCGCCAAGGGTGCAATCTGTTCTGCCAAAGGATGATTTGATCCTGTGAAAATATCACTACGTTTAAAATCACCTAATACACCAAATTTTGGCCCATCAACTGATGCTGTATTCCACTTAATTCCAATTTCTTTGGTAGAAGATGTTGATATTTCAACAATTCTAACGTCCAAGTAAATCATTTTTTGCTTTTCTTGGAGATTATTTTCCTTGGTCTTCGATAAATTAACTACATTTTTAAAAAGAGACTCATAATTATCAACCCGTTCTTTTTCTTCCAGCGTTAAATCTTTACCTTGTAATACGATATTATCCCCGACCAACTGTATAGATAATTTTGGTATATCTTTTAACGCAACCTGTAAATCTCCGAGCGTTTTCTTTACATTACTTGGATATACATGAATTTCTGATGTGAAATAACGATGACCATTCCAAACCTTTAATGTTGTGTCACCAGCAGCGACACCTGTTAAAGCAATGCCTTTATTTCCTACTTTTTTGGCTTTAACGATTTGGTTATTTCCAATCACTATATCTGTAACAGTAGGGTCATTTATATATATCGTTTCACCGATATAAAGTTGATCTGACATTGCATGAGCGTTGACTGCAATTAAGCACATAAACACGGGTAGATAAGCTTTTCTTATATTGTGGTAACCAAAAAAATTATTCATCTTTATTTCCATAAATAATATTAAAACCAGAACGACTACTATTTGTTTTAATTTCAGACCTTATTTCAGGGCTAATTGTGGGTATCGAAGTTGGTTGAATACTTTGGTTTGCCTGCCCTTTTTGAGCATTGATAAGTTGTATAAAACCACTTGTATCACTCATGACTTGATCATCTGGATTTCTAAGTAATGCTGAAATTCGTCCCATACTCGCAGCTAAAGTTATATTTTTTGCATCATCAGCACTTACATCTAAAGTAATATTGGTATACCCCGTAGCACCACTCACCTCATCACTTACATCAGTTTGCTTACCTGTTGCTAAAATCTTCACACCTTGCATCAATGGGACGGTGGCTGTTTTTTCAGCACTTTGCAGTGTTACCATTAAATCAATTAAGTCTCCTGGTTTAAGCATCGTTGAAATCGAGCTTTCATCATCAACAGGAATAGTTAAGGCTCTCCTTCCTTGAGGGATAAGTTTCGCGATATCTTTTTTGGTATCAACCATTGAATACATAACAATATCCCCTGGTTTTAAATTAACCTTTATTGGTAATCCTTCAATTGAACCAAAATCAGTAGCCAGTACAGCATTAGACTGCTGGTAGTCAGATGGAATGTTTCTCTGCGAAACTGTATCTGTTGAAATCAGACCACCAGTTGCAAGATCTTTACTTGCAACAACATAGGCAACTTCAGGACCTTTTTGCGTCATACTCTCTACTTTATGGTCAAAAGCTGTTTTAAAGCCCCAAACACTTAATATTCCAATTAGAATTGAAACAATAAGAGCCACAATTTTTTTATTAATTTTCGGTAGATTCATTATGGGATTGCATCCATATTCAAAATTGTTGCATTAAATTTATTCATAAACAGTTCATATGCATTCTTAAACATTAAAAACAGACTTCCATCACCAAAGACACCATTCCCTGCAACAAGAATAATCAAAATAAAAACTAAACAGATTAAGTATTCTGTTGTTGCATTTCCAGTTATCTTATTTCGCATTTGAATGACTCTTTTTCACATTAATAATAACTAATGTATTGATAGATTTCCGAGCATCAAAAATCAAATTAATCTCATTTCCATCACCCAAATCAAAATATGAAAATGCATCATTAATATCACTCATTTTTGCTCTTTTTTGCAGCTGACTAATTATGTTTTGATAATCTATTCGTTTAAAAGTTTTAAATACCATTGTTCTATTAATTTCACCATAGTCTTCACTTTGAAAGTCAGTCGTTGGTTTTGCAAGTTTTATATAATCTGGAAATGCTAATAATTTATAGTTCGCTTGTGAGGGGCACACTACTCTGCCAGAAAATGACTGTTTTTTACTTGAAAGAACTTGAATTGTAGTCCCACCATTTTCAGCAATATAAAAGAGGGAACCCTGTTTAGAAAATTTAATATTTTTCTTATCCAAAAAACCCATATAACAATCTAAATTACATAATGGTGATACCAAATCATACATTTGAATAGAAGATCCATTTAAAATGGTATTTTTACCAATTTGAATGAGATGCATATTTTTTTCTTTTAAATTATTAAACAGGCAAGCTCTAGCTTCAGTAACCTGAAATAAAAAAATAAAACAAATGAATAATAAACAATTTTTTAGCATCATTTTAAAGTCGCTTTACGGTCATTTGGAACGACTTCCATTTTATAAATACCATCTTTCTGAATCTTTTTCTCAAACCCCATAGAGGCTGCGGCAGCATTATAAACATTATTTATATTCGCTTGAATTAACTCATAAGGTTGTAAATACGCAGATTTTTTCACGATATTTTTTACATCATTTGAATCATTTGCTGCCCAATTATTTCTTAATGTCCCAGCTGAGGCTTTAATATCAAATGACTGTGCAATTGGAAAATCTCGAATACCTGTCACAAAATTTACTGGAACGGTCACTTCAACTGTATATTGGCCATCTGATTTTAAGCGCTTAAACGGTTTTGCAGCTACGTTTAAAGGATCAACACTTAAGGTCTGACTGTATTTCTCCTTTGTTTGTATTGCTGTAACCTGTATAGAGTCCCAGTTAACTAAAGAATTTCTTGACATATCCTGATCAGAGGCATCATCACAATCTGCATTTCGGTCACTTAAAACATCCGCACCTGTTCGAGCAAAAAAACGCTGGCCAACCTCACGAGAAAGCGTCTCTTGATCATTGATATAAATCCCTTTATTGACTCGCCAAGCGACATAATCTGCTGCTTGTTCTGATTTCAACTTAACAGTTGCAAGCTTAGAAACCATTGGAATGGCGACCATCAACATACTTAAAACGACTGCTGCAATGGCAAATTCAGCAATTGATTGGCCTTTTTGATTCTTCATGATATTTAATTCACCAATGCTGATTCTGTATTGACTAATGTTCTTTTTGCCACACCCATATCATCAGATAATCTTGTTTTCCAATATGGGCTAAACAAAGAACCATACTCATGGTTTATTTGGTTACCTGAAACCTCTAACTGCCATGGTCGCTGAAAATATACTTCTGCTTGGGTAATTGCCTGCATGTCACCATTACTCAGCCCACCCTTCTCTAAGGCATCGTAGTTATCTAGAACAGTAAAATCCTGACCAACGCTTAAATTAGAATTTCGATTTGTTGTTACCAACTTATTACGAGATTTTTTCACTGAAACGACTAAAGGAAATACATTGTCTTTATTATTTAAGTCTCTTAGCTCATAAAATTTGGGAATACCAGCACCAGTAATTGCTCCACCATAATTTCTAACATCCCATTGCGGTGTATTCTTTTCGGCATAGCGTCTTGATTTAGGATTAGTTGAGCTAGCACCACCATAACGACCTGATTTTGCTGCCTTATCTTGCCCTAATTGGCTACCTAAAGCACTCCCCCAACCGATTGGAATTTCATCATGCCTCTTTCTTATTTTGAATTTTCTAATCGTTTTATAGTAATGATGAATAGATAAAGTATCGATACCTTTCCACTCATCTAACTGTACCAACTCTGTTCCACCCGCTTTATGAATACGATATTCATTCCACCCGTCTGGAGCGAGAATAAGCTTTGGGAAAATATCATTTTTACTACGGTTTGTAATAAATGGATCAGCTGAACTCAGAACAACATCAGCCATACGCTGTCGCTCTTGGGCAGTATATTGTTTAATAATTTGCGCTGGAAATTTGGAAGCACTTGCGATAAGTCGAATGTCATAATCTGAACTATTGGCTTTAGCCAAACTGCCAAACTCTTTCGGAGCATTTAGAATTGTTGCATTACTCACCAGATTTAAACTATCTTGAGCAAGCTCTAAAGCCTTCACTTCAATGCCGTAACCTTTGATATAAATCCCTAAAGAATCAGCAAAATAATTTAATCCTGTCCCTATATTTGAAAATACAGCACTCACTGGAGGAAACCATGACGTTGCACGACTGATATTGGTAGAAGTTTGTGCCGCGTACTTTGACCATGATGCAGTACTCACACCTTGTGCAATAGCGAGTTGATTTGCGATTTGTGTTCGATTTATATATGCATTGAGGTTTAGTAGTCGTGCCTGACGTGTTGCTGTTGCATATGCTGACTGATCAGCAAGCATTTTTGCCTGTTGTCTCTCTGAGAGTAACTGAGAAGTATTAAATATAAAAATGATGGTCAACATTAATATCAATGACATGACCAGCATTAATAAAGTTGACTGCCCGGATTGATAACTCATTTCAACCTCTTATAATAAAAACATGACTACCCTTTAAACTTAACAAGTAAAAAGCAGTCAGTTTTCGCAAATAAAATAATTAATTATTTTTGTTGTTCATAAGTTCCTAACTGTTTATCAACAGTACCTTCTGCAGTGGCTTTATTTGCATTTTTCGTAGCTTCAGCACGTCCAGTTGCTGAAGGTTGCCCGCCTAATTCTGCTGCTGCAACAGCAACTTGAGAACGTGCAGTATTACCGTAGTAACGAAACACACCAATTGCAGCCACTGCAATTAATGCAACTATTATAATATATTCAGTCATACCCTGACCTTGAATACGTTTTGGTTTCAATAATATAAACATATTTATAGCTTTCATAATCGACCCTATAATTAAAATAAATTTACTTTATATTTTCTGTAACACTATGTATTTATTTGTGTACGTAAATATATTATACTGCTCAGTGTATAAAAAACAACCTTCTTCTAAAAAAATAGGGTAAGTGGTAAAATGAAAAAAATATACAACAAGGGGTTTCTCTTACTGAGTTCATTATAATTGCACCTTTACTTTTATTTATTGGTCTTATCGGGATTCAGTATGGTCTTATTTATGTCGCACGTTTAAATGTGACCTATGCTGCATATGAAGCAGCAAGAGCTGGTGCAATTTATAATGCAGATCCAGCAAGAATTCAAAATGCTTTCATTAAGGGGCTAGTCCCTTATTTTGCAACACCAGGTATTTATTTACCTGGTAATAATTATGTCGCAACACCTATAAGTAAAAATCCAAACCTTGCTCAAGTTGCTCTACAAGGAACCGCTTTAAAAGAAATAATTAAAAAAACAGAATCTGCTTTTATACATATTCACATAATAAATCCATCTAAATCTTCTTTTGATGATTGGAATGATGACTTATTAGCAAAAGCTTACCGTATTAAGACTGGACAGAATGTTCGTATTATTTCTAATGATAATTTAGATACAAAATCAACAACGATTAAAAATAAGTCTAAACAGAATATTCTAGATGCCAATGTATTAAAACTACGATTTGTCTATGGCTATGAACCAAGAATTCCCTTAATGAAAAATATTTTTAGTTCATTGACCTCATTTTTTACCAGTAACCGAGATGCAGCAAATTTAAGAATGTTAGCTGCAGGTCGAATTCCGATCGTAGTCGATATTTCTGCACAAATGTTAAGCCCAGCGATTGAGGCTGGCTTACCAACCAACACAGTCAATAGAAATGGTTATCTTGTTGGTGAGGATTTAATCAATCGTCTCCAGGAAAATCAGGCCATGCAGTGGCAAGTCGGGCAAAAGAAAAATGACCTTTTAGATGGTATTCAAGACTCAGCAGAACAGTCCGCAATTTCTCAATTTGAAAAAGACGCAACTGATCTCAACTCAATTGGTGATATTGGCTCTGCATTACTAGAAGGGTTGGCTGGTAACAACTCACCAACAGGTAAGGCAGGTTCTTCAACGAATAGCATTATTGGAGATACCAATAACCTTATAAGTTGCTCTTCAGGCAAACCCATCACCAACTTTTATTAATTTTAGATTAAAAGAACTCGAATATGAAAAATACAATTTTTAAAATAGGGTTAATTAACCTTGGGCTTACAATTTTAGGGCTAAACTCGACTCTAACCCATGCTGGTGTTGTGGATTTTAGCCAATGTGGTATTGACTCTTCATTTGCAATTGTCACACAAAGTGAAGGTCCAACCAATGCTTGTGGTGGTATCGACAATGGTGTCGGCAACCCCATAAATGTCCTCAATGGTAATAAGTTTGAAGCTGTTGAAGATTTTAAAGAACTTCCCGCTTTTAAAGGCCTGTCTTTTTCTCGTTTTTATAATAGTCAAAGTAATGCAAATACTGCACTAGGATATGGTTGGTATAGCTCTTTTGATATCAAACTTTATGAACAACCCGATATCATTCAAATCCGTCTTGATTCAGGGCAACGGATCAATTTCAAAAAAAATAAGATCAATCTTGGCAATAACCAATTTGTGATTCGCGCACTTCCTTTAAACCCTGCCGATGGCTGGATTGAGAAAAAAATCGATGGGTCTGGATGGATTTGGCATAAAGCAAAAACCAATCAGGATTATTTCTTTCAATATTTAGGGGGTAAAGATCCTAATCTTGCACATATCAGCAAAATTACTGCACAAGCAGATAGTAAAAAAAATAGCCCTAATCTAAATTTTAATTTCTATTATGACCAACAGCAACGTCTTAGCATCGTTAAAAACTTAAAAGGTGACCAGCTTTCTTTTCACTATTCAACAACCAAGTTTGGGCTACCTCAAGTTACATTAACCACACCAATCGGGCGCTATTATTACTTCCTTGACCGTAACAATAATCTCGCTCAAGTCGTTTATCCTGATGGACGTCGTTTTCAATATAGCTATGACCCTAAGTTTCAAGGTGGAGATATTCATAACTTGACAGCGAAGTGGGCCTTTGATCAGACTCAAAAAAAGTTTAAGCTGATTTCTCAGTGGCAATACGATCGTCAAGATCGAGCCATCCTCAGCCAACATGCCAATGGGGTTGAGAAAGTCTCTATACAGTTTGATACGCGTACCCATAAGGATATGCCAGCAAATTACACCACGAACAAAGCTGTTTTTAAAAATATCGTCACCAATAGTTTAGGGCAAAAAACCACCTACTCCTATCGCATTGATGGGACTCAATTCCAGTTATTGGAAAGTCTGGGTGCGGGATGTGCCAGTTGTGGCGAAGTCAATAAACGTTATCGTTTCAACTCACAAGGTTTAGTGACTTATGCTGCTGATCTCGATTCATCTGGAAAAGCCATTCGAACTATTGAGCTCAAATATAACGATTTGGGTGAAGTGACCACCAGAACGGTTTCTGGTATTGGTGTCGAAGCCCAGACAACGACTTACGAATATGAGTCTTATCAGATTCAACAAAATACATTATCACAAGTGTCTTCACCTTTTCTTAGTCAGTTGAATCAACAATATTACCGTAGGTTAAAAACAGAATTACGCAATAGCGTTGTACCTGGAAAACACTATCGTAAGCAATATCTTTACAATCAGGATAATCAGCTCATTTCTGTTCAGGAAAATGGATTTTCTCCTTTAGGGGATCATTTGGTTCGAGAAACCAAGTATGGCTATGACTCACAAGGGCGTTTGGCTTGGGAGGACGGTCCTTTGCCGAATGGTCAAAGCAATTCTCCTCAGGACAGTGATATTCGAACTTATCAATATAATGCTTTAGGGCAATTACAACATTTAGTATTCCCTGGACAACAAAGTGTTCAAGTATTGTCATTTGATCAATTGAATCGTCCAGAAAAAGTAAAGATTCAGGATGGACAACGAACGATTCAAATGAGTCTTAGCTACTTCGGTTCAGAATTAACCGTATCCAAGTATGTTTACTATTCAGACAACACCACACATACGATAGAGCATCGCTATAATGATGATGGACAGCTGGTTTCGACTAAGAATGGATCACAGCAAACTGATTTTATTTATGATTTGGTTGGTCGTCTGAGTGAAACACGAAATCTGAATGGCCTCACCTATAGCAAACAGTATAATACTGAGAATCTTGTAACGGATGAGACCATCACGGATCAGGATGGCAAGCTTGTTCAGCGTATCAATAATCAATTTAATTTGGATGCAGAGAACCTTTCTATAAAGGTGTCTGATTCGCTTGGCCTATTACAACAAACAACCCAAACGGGTCTGATGTCTACACGTAAAGATGCACTCAATCGTGTGTTTATTCAGCATATGGATGGACTTGGACGCAGCATTGCGTTGCAAACCGAAAATTCAAACCGTCAACTCATTCATACGACCTTATCTTCATATCAGCAAGGCCATGCTTCCCAGTTTTCTGCAGGCTTACAACAAAATAAATGGATGGATGATTTTGGGCGTACTGTCGTGACTCAATCCCCTGCTATTGGGATCAGGCTGTTTCGATTTAATGAAGCCGATTTAGCGATCGAAATCATTGATGAAAAAGGATTAATTCAAAAAAACAAATATGATCATGCCTACAATTTGATTGAGTCTTCAGTTCAAAATCCTCAAACTCAAGTCGAAACGATTATTCAGAAAACAGAATTTGATGGTTCCAAACCAATTCGTCAGATCAGTCAAGATGAAGTACAACACTGGCAGTATGCTCAGGATGGTAAATTACTTCGTCACACCACCACCCAACTCGATAAAACCTCACACAAGAAGAATATTCAACCTATTAATTTTATTAATCAACCGCATCAATTGAACAACATTGAAGATATTTTATCTGAAAAAAGTAAGCAACAAGTCCATAACTTATCTATAGACTCATGGTCTGAAGATTATGAATACGATAAAAATGGTTTACTGCATAAAGAAAAACGTCGTGATTTAACCATTCAATATGATCGAGATCATTCAGGTAAAATTACTTCTTTACAGCTGACTAAAAATGGAAAAAAATCTTCTGTTGATCAAATTCAATGGAGTAGCACTGGGCAATTGACCCACTACCGTTTATCGACGGGTCAACATTTATGGCGTACTTATGACAGTCGTGGTCGTTTGATTCAACAACGTTGGTATAGTCCTACATCACAATCTTGGTGGGGACGTTTGATTGTTAAAATAAAATACCACTGGTTGGGTCAGAATTTACCTGAGTCAGACATTCAAACTTCAAATTATGTATATGATCAAGCCAACCGTTTAATTTATAGTAATGAATCGGGACGTCAGTTTTATCAATATGATGATCAAGATCAATTATTGGCGGTATGGAAAAGTGATCAGCAACATAAATTGAGCAGTTCTTGGTACCCAACTCAAGTCTACACTTATGACGCACAAGGTAACCGCCGTCTACACTGGCAAAAAGCAGATAAGCAACAAGCAGAAGCGATAAATCTTTATCGTTATGGTGAAAATGGTGATGCTTCTATACAGTTGCTCGGTGTATCTCAGCATTTAGTCAATAAAGCAAATATACAAACAGGTCAACTCACACGCCTTGCTGCTTATACCCAGACTGGACAGCCTCATGCTTGGTGGCAAGCTGAACCTGAAGTAAATACTGTTTTAGATTATGTGCCTTCTGCAAATACTGGTGCGCCACTCTGGGACACATCTTCTACTTCGTGGCATGGGGTAAATGATCAAAATCAAAATATTTCAATAGATCAACAATTTAATCAACAAGGTTTGATCTCTAAACGTTCTGTGGCATTTAATACTCGAAATCAACAACGTGAGTTTTCTCAACGAAATGGTTATGTGAATGGTATTCGAATGTGGGAACAACAGCGTTTACGTATGCCAAATGAGCAGTTTTCAGATATTCATGCCCCAGAAATCCAAGATGTTGTTGTTGATCGTGATTATGTGATGCTGGCAGGTTTGCCTGTGATGCAGTTTAGTCAAATTTCGACTCAAAAACAAAATGAGCCATTAAATACAGCTGCTGCATCGTTTAATGCGGTTCAATTCAATCGTATTGGTGCGCCAGTAAAAGTATATGATGAAAATAATACTGCCCGTTGGCAAACGGATTATTCGCCATTTGGAGAACGCCTAAATACGGTCAGTACGCATGATGATGAGGCAAAGTTGATTCGTATTGTTGATACTTTACCGATTTCTCAATCGATGGATGATTTACGTTATGCGATCTCGGTTCGTTTACCCGGGCAAAATGAAGATCCGATCACGGGATTATATGACAACGGTTATCGTCAGTATGATCCAACTATAGGTCGTTATTTAACGCCTGATCCGATGGGTACTGTAGATGGCTTAAATCCTTATTTGTATGTGGGAAATAATCCGTTAAATAAAGTGGACCCTTATGGGTTATATCAAACTGATATGCATTATTACATGACTTATTTCTTAGCCATTATGGCAGGCATTGATTCTGATAATGCTAGGCGTATTGCTTTGGCAACGCAGTTTGTGGATGTGAATGATAATACTAGCCCGTTACCAGAAGGAAGTCATTGGTATAATTATGGAAGCATTGTATTTAACAATGCTACAACTAAACGCTTAGATTGGTATCACTTTGTGAATAATAGAGAATATTATGAAAAAATTGGTAAGGGTTATGACTCGGGAAGTTGGGATTTAAAAAAACCTGAAGATATGTCTGATATCGATTACCTAAAGTGGCGTCTTACGTCAAATTTAAAAAATATTCCTCAACTTGAGATTATGAAAAGAAATTATAAAAGAGCGACTGAATGTAATAATAAAAATCTCAGTATGCAGTTTTTTGGTGAATATCTGCATGCATTTGAAGATACATTTGCTCATCGTGATCAAAACAATGATCCTTATGGTACAAATGGAGGAACAGGTCATGCTACGGGCTTAACTAACCCAGACCATACTTATGATTTACCATCTGGTTCTTTGATCAATAATAATTTTATTAGGAAGTGGATGAATAACTCAAACAGAACATTAATTTCTCAAAAAGAAATTTATAATAAATTGGCTGAATATAATCAGTCCACACTTAAAAATACCAATAAAGTCATACCTTGGAGTCAACTCGAACCATTATTAAAGAACTTTAATCAAATAAGAGAAAATTTAGATAAACAAGGTGTAGGTTCGTTAGATGGAGCCGTTTCAAAAATCACCTATTTACAAAACTTGTTAAATGGTCAAAGCACACAAATTCAAACTCATAAAATTGTTGGGAACTTTGTAAAAAAAGACAAGATGATTACTGTCGACGCCCCTAATTGGGGATATAAACCAAAGCAAGGGAAAAGTTTCGAATTAATAACAGATAAAAACATTGAAGGTCATTATTCAGCTGGTAAAGATGGATTTAATATTCCACAAGCAATCACCAATCGTATATTGGCATTTCAATCTATCACATCACTTGAGCAGAAAGAGAAATTTGATAACGTGATTTGGGATACTTCTGTGCAGAAATATGAATCTAAAGATGGAGAAGATGAGAGTATAGAAAAAAGTGTACGAAGTTATAGACTAGAATATTCCACAAATATAATCACTCAAATACAGAATCAAAATAAAGTCTTTGTTATTCAAGGTAAACCTGCTCAAGGAACCACAAAATGAAAAAAATAATGCTTCTGATAACCTCATTCATTTCATTGACCGCTTGTGGTAGTGATGAGATTGCGAATGGTATGCAATATGAGTTTCCTGAATGTGGTACAAGTCAAATGAATGGAAAAAATATTCAAAAAGTCTGTGCTACACGAGACTCAATCGCAAAAAGTGTTTCCAAAGACTATACACCTAAATTTTTACAAATTTTAGTGGGGGCTGGACATACCAGTAGTTACTCAGGAGGGCGTCCAGGTTTAATTTTAGATTTTCAAAATCAAGAGCTCGATATGCAAGGACATGTTTGGGATTTCTCTAAACAAAGAGATCCATATTTAGTACTTAAAGGTCATGATACTATGATACAAAATGGCGTATTTTTAAAAGTAAATACTATTCTTGGTGGTGGTTACTCCTCTCCTAATTTTTCTACAAACATACAAAACCTCCAATATATTGAAAATTATAATTTTCTATATGCTAAAGAAAACAATGATCAGTCCATACAAAATATGATTATTGAAAATATAAAACATTCAGGTAATAGCTTTTATTTATTCTCATGGGGAGGAAGTATATTAAACTCAAAATTTAGTCTTACTCAGAATATAAATATTGATGGTTCAAAAGCAAGTATACTTCAGAATCAAATAATTTCTAAAACTAAATTAGGTGTAAATACTATACTTTCAAAAGATAAAGCTGGGAGTAATAAAAGCATATTTTCTTTAATTAAGACGAATTCATCTAGATTGGTAGATAAATCACCACAAATATTTCCAGATAGAAATTATGACACTACCGCTATTCCAAATGCTTTATACATCAAATTCTCCCCTGATACTGTCATCGACGGAAACACCTTTACCCTCACCCATAAAAATGACCAAGCCTATGCTATCGTTTTAGATCACTCCCCTCGTGTTCGTATTAGCAACAATACTTTTAACGGTTTTAAAGTCCCGATTCTCATGGATCAACGGAGTTCGATTGTCGATGAAAATGGCAAAGAAATTAAACCCGAAAATTTCAATACTTATGGAAATACCATCAATCCAAATAAATATGCGGGCAATGTCACTATGAATCGAAAAGGTGAAATTGTGAAGGAGTAATTCATTGTTGATTTTAGTATTCCACAAGCCATTACCAATCGAATTGAGGTTTTCGTAATTTAACCAAAGCTGATAAGGATAACTTTACCGACTTAATCTGGGATACCTCTGTGAGAAAATATAAATCAAAAGATGGTGAAGAGCAAACAATACAAAATATCGTACAAGCTTATCGATTATCTATGAAATCTATATTTAGTTCAAAATCTAGTCCTTTCACGATTAAGGGCACAGCACCAGTAAAATGATCAGGAAGATGATAATGAAAAAAACTATTACTTTGTTGAGTATGCTTATATTATCAGGTTGTTCTTTTGCACAAAAAGAACAACCTGAAATAGAATATAATTTTCCAACCTGTGGTCAAAGTATATTAAATGGGAAATCAGTAACCAAAGTTTGCGCAACACGTGACTTTATTGCTTTGGAACCGAGAAAAAGAAAAAGGGATCGGTTAGGATTTTTAGCGGCTGAAGGGAGTAGTGGTTATTATGGCCCAAGAGATTCTGCAGGAGCTATTCTTGAATTTAAAAATCAAGAATTAGATATGCAAGGACATGTTTGGGACTTTTCTAAACAGAGTAATGCGGGTTTGGTATTTGGAGGTCACGATAGCATTATAAAAAACGGTATTATTCTTAATGCGAGCATACTTTTAGGCTCAAATAGTTTTTTTCACCATATTTTGCTATAAACGAACAAATAAATAACTTAAATTTCGAGAAAAGTGGCTTTTTGTATGCAAATAATACTTATGATTGTAGAAGGTTGGGAAGTTATTCTTGTGATGAGAATAATTTATTAGAAAATATATTTCTTAAAAATATTAAAAATAAAGCAAACGATTTAAGTCTAAGTTCATGGGGGAGGGATATTAAATTCAGAATTGATATTAAAAAACAGAATTAATATTGATGGTTCAAAAGCAAAAATTATAAACAATATAATCATATCAGATGCTGAATTAGAAATAGAGAAGACAATATTCCCGTTAGCAAAAACTCAAAAATCCAGTTTAATAATTCATTCACAGCAAATATTTCCAGATGAAAATAATGACACTACCGCTATTCCAAATGCTTTATATATCAAATTTTCTCCTGATACCGTCATCGATGGAAACACTTTTACCCTCACCCATAAAAATGACCAGGCCTATGCCATCGTGTTAGATCACTCCCCTCGTGTTCGTATTAGCAACAATACTTTTAACGGTTTTAAAGTCCCTATTCTCATGGATCAGTGGAGTTCGATTGTGGATGAAAATGGTAAAGAGATTAAACCTGAAAATTTCAATGCTTATAGAAATACCATCAATCCAAATAAATATGCTGGCAATGTTACGATGAATCGAAAAGGTGAAATTGTGAAAGAGTAATTCTATAGTGTTAGCGAGTTTGCAATGCAGTTCAATCTTATTGGCACGCCAACTCAGATATTTGATGCTAAAAATCAACGGAGTTACAAAATAAAAATACTCCACAAATCTAATTACTCAAATACAGAATCAAAATAAAGTCTTTGTTATTCAAGGTAAACCACATCAAGGAACCAAAAAATGAAAAAAATAATACTTCTTATAACTTCATTTATTTCATTGACCGCTTGTGGTAGTGATGAGATTGCGAATGGTATGCAATATGAGTTTCCTGAATGTGGTATCAGTCAACTGAATGGAAAAAATATTCATAAAGTCTGTGCTACACGAGACTCTATCGCAAAAAGTGTTTCCAAAGACTATACTCCTAAATTTTTACAAATTTTAGTAGGAGCTGGTCATACCAGTAGCTACCCAGGAGGGCGTCCAGGTTTAATTTTAGATTTTCAAAATCAAGAGCTCGATATGCAAGGACATGTTTGGGACTTTTCTAAACAGGGTAATCCAGGATTATCGTTGCAGGGACACGATAGTATTATTAGAAATGGTATTATTTTAAATGTTAATATCGTTTTAGGTCACATATATTCTCCACCAAATTTTTCGACTGGTGAACAATACAATAATATCAATGTTGATAAAGGTATAAATCCTGATATTATAAAATATGGTTTCCTATATGCTGATAATGAATATGATTGTAAAAAAGGGACATATGTTCCATGTACTATTAATCAATTAATAAAATTAGAAAATTCACAAAGCTTAAAAAAAAGAGAGAATATATTTCTTAAGAATATTAAAAACAAAGCAAATGTTTTAAGTCTAAGATCATGGGGGGCGGGATAATTAACTCAGAATTTATATTAAAAAATAGAATTAATATTTATGGTTCAAAAGCAAGTATACTTCAGAATCAAATAATTTCTCAAACTAAACTAGGCGAAAATTCTATACTTTCAAAAGATAAAGCTGGAAGCAATAAAATTATATTTTCTTTAAATAAGACGAGTTCATCTAGACTCATAGATAAATCACCACAAATATTTCCAGATGGAAATAATGACACTACCGCTATTCCAAATGCTTTATATATCAAATTTTCCCCTGATACTATCATCGACGGAAATACCTTTACCCTCACCCATAAAAATGATCAAGCCTATGCCATCGTTTTAGATCACTCCCCTCGTGTTCGTATTAGCAACAATACTTTTAACGGTTTTAAAGTCCCTATTCTGATGGATCAATGGAGTTCGATTGTGGATGAAAATGGTAAAGAAATTAAACCTGAAAATTTCAATGCTTATGGAAATACCATCAATCCAAATAAATATGCGGGCAATGTAACCATGAATCGAAAAGGTGAGATTGTGAAGAAGTAATTTATTGTTGGTTTTAGTATTCCACAAGCCATCACCAATCGAATAGAGGTCTTTCGTAATTTAACCAAAGCTGATAAGGATAACTATACCGATTTAATCTGGGATACCTCTGTGAGAAAATATAAATCAAAAGATGGTGAAGAGCAAACAATACAAAATATTGTACAAGCTTATCGATTATCAATGAAATCTATATTTAGTTCAAAATCTAGCCCATTCACGATTAAAGGCACAGCACCAGTAAAATGATCAGGAAGATGATAATGAAAAAACCTATTACTTTGTTGAGTATGCTTATATTATCAGGTTGTTCTTTTGCGCAAAAAGAACAACCTGAAATAGAATATAATTTTCCAACCTGTGGTCAAAGTATACTGAATGGGAAATCAGTAACTAAAGTTTGCGAAACACGTGACTTTATTGCTTTGGAACCGAGAAAAAGAAAAAGAGATTGGTTAGGATTTTTAGCGGCTGAAGGGAGCAGTGGTTATTATGGGCCAAGAGATTCTGTAGGAGCTATTTTAGGATTTAAAAATCAAGAATTAGATATGCAAGGACATGTCTGGGATTTTTCAAAACAGGATACCCCCAACTTAGTGCTTAGAGGTTATGATAGTGTGGTACGAAATGGTATTATTCTTAAAACTTATTTATCATTAGGTTCAAACGAATATTTACCACCAAATTTTTCAACTGATCAATCAGGTCCATATGCAAAATCATCCAATTCAAATAATAGTATTGAAAATTTTACAATCAGCAACATAAAAGCTCATACTCTAGGAGTTACATTAAACTCTTGGGGAGGGGAGGTAAGGAATTCGATTATTATATTAAAAAACAATATGAATATTCAAGGATCAAAAACTTATATACAAAATAATCTATTTATTTCAGAAGCAAAAATTGTTCAGGATAGATACTTATTTACACTTAATAAAATTAATAAATCTATTGCACTCGATAGCTCCAAACAAATTTTCCCAGATAGAAGTTATGACAAAACAGCTATTCCAAATGCTTTATATATAAAATTCTCCCCTGATACTGTCATCGACGGAAACACCTTTACCCTCACCCATAAAAATGACCAAGCCTATGCCATCGTTTTAGATCACTCTCCTCGTGTTCGTATTAGCAACAATACTTTTAACGGTTTTAAAGTCCCTATTCTCATGGATCAGTGGAGTTCGATTGTAGATAAAAATGGTAAAGAGATTAAACCTGAAAATTTCAATGCTTATGGAAATACCATCAATCCAAATAAATATGCGGGCAATGTCACCATGAATCGAAAAGGTGAGATTGTGAAAGAGTAGTTTTATAATGTTGGTGAATTTGCAATGCAGTTCAATCTTATTGGCGCGCCAACTCATATATTTAATGCTAAAAACCAGCGGAGTTACAAATTAAAAATACTCCACAAATCTAATCACTCAAATACAGAATCAAAATAAAGTATTTGTTATCCAAGGTAAACCTGTTCAAGGAACCACAAAATGAAAAAACAAATATTAATAATAGCAACCTGTATACCATTAGTCTCATGTGGTTTTGCTAATACAAACAGTGAAATACAATATGAATTTCCTGAATGTGGTACAAGTCAATTGAATGGAAAAGAAATTACCAAAGTCTGTGCAACTCGTGATTTAACTGCACCAAAAATTTACAAAGACTATACCCCAGAGTTTATAAAAATCATTTTTGGTGCTGGGCATGCTGGCTATGGTTCTTCAACGTCAAATGCAGGAGCTATTTTAGGATTTGAAAATCAAGAATTAGATATGCAAGGACATGTTTGGGATTTTTCTCGGCAAGGTAATCCTGGCATAGTATTACAAGGCCATGATAGTATTATTGAAAATGGTATTATTTTAAATGCTGATATAGTCTTAGGTAATTCATACTCTCCTCCAAATTTTTCAACGGGTGAGCAAATCAATAATTCCAGTGTAGGGAACGGAAAAAATCCAGAAATATTAAATTATGGATTTTTATATGCTGACAATGAATATGATTGTAAAAATGGCACATATATTCCATGTACTACTGATCAATTAATAAAATTAGAAAACGCGCAAAGATTGAAAAAAAGAGAAAATATGTTTATTAAAAAAATTAAACACAAAGCCAATAATTTATATCTACAATCATGGGGAGGAGGAATATTAAACTCAGAATTCACTCTTAATCAACGTATAAATATCGATGGCTCAAAGGCAAATATTTTAAATAATAAAATTATTTCAAAAGCAGAATTAGATAAAAAAATGTTTCCTCTAACTAAGATGAATCAATCAAATTCTATTGATAAATCACAACAAATATTTCCAGATGAAAATGATGATAATACTGCTATTCCTACCATTCTTTATGTAAAATTTTCTCCTGAAACAGTCATAGACAGTAATACTTTTACCCTGATGCATAAAAATGATCAAGCCTATGCCATCGTTTTAGATCACTCCCCTCGTGTTCGTATTACTAACAATACTTTTAACGGTTTTAAAGTCCCTATTCTCATAGATCAATGGAGCTCGATTGTGGATGAAAATGGTAAAGAAATTAAACCTGAAAATTTCAATGCTTATGGAAATACCCTCAATCCAAATAAATATGCTGGCAATGTTACGATGAATCGAAAAGGTGAGATTGTGAAGGAGTAATTTATTGTTGGTTTTAGTGTTCCACAAGCAATCACCAATCGAATTGAGGTTACTTATATTTCAGTTGTACTAACTCACTGATCAAATGCTATTTAATTTTCTTAGCCTTTTTCAAAATCACATATTCATACAATTCAATAAAAGAGAATGAATATGATTGTAAAATCTTCACTGCCTTATTTTACAGTGAAAAGTTTAAATCGGATTGTATAGGCAATGCCATATCTTGTGTTGCCACATCCTTGCGCTAAGAATAAAGCAGTACTTTGTTCTTGTTCAGATAAAAAAGGGACAAAAATCTTTTATTGTACGAGGAGAGATACTATAGCCCCCGCATTTTCACAAATAATGGGCGACATCCTTGTCGCCATGCGATAGCTACTCCGTCTATGATTAAATAATGTAAAAAGCCTTTTAATTTATAATAAGTAAATGTGTATAAACCTAATCCTTAAATCAAATTTACTTCTCGCAATATCTTGCTGTGATATCAAATATTGGATACAGAAACTTTAAAATTTCTGCGAAATACTCACTTTATAATCTCGACCTGTACCTGTCATATACTCACCCAAATACATTTTGTAATCACGATTAAATAAATTATCAATCGAGAAATTCAGCGTCGGCCCTTTTGCACCAATTGGCTGCCAGTCGGCATAAACGCTATGTAGTGAATAGCCTTTAGTTTTGGGTAATGAAAATGAAGATGCCGCGATCGACTTATCATTATCTGAAAGGCTTCGATCTTGCTCAGCAACAAATATCCCTCTCCACCCCATAGTTAAATGATGTTCAGGCACATTTACCCCTAAAGTCGCTGTGGCTTTTTTCGGCGGAATATTGGTCATCCATGTTTTTTGATCAAACCACGGATTTACAGGGGAATTATCACGTTGCCCGCGAATATAGGAATAGGTTAAACCTGCAAACCAAGTCGGCTGATTATAGAAAGCTTCGACTTCATAGGCTTTGATGGTGTAATCAGTCACATTACGATAAAAACCATGATCATAATTGCCTTTACAGTCGGCTATACTGCCTTTTCCTGTATTGGCATTGTTTTCTGCTTGTGCTTTACAAAATGTTGAGCGATTACGAAATATCTCATCGCCCCCGCGATTATGATGATAAGTTAAACGTACTTGCAGATGGTCTTCATCACTAAACACATCGTCAAAATTCATCTCATTTCCGACACGAATCGCCAACATTTTTTCAGGCAGTAAATAACGACTGGTCGAGGGAACAGAGGTTGCTGCAGATTGCACATAATATTGTTCATCTACACGAGGTGCACGCCATGTTTTACTGACATTTGCAAACCATGTCATATAGTCGGCCTGTTTCCAAGACATTGCCAAACGTGGCGACCATCCCGTATAGGTTTTACTGGAATAATCATGCCCTGCTGCTGGATCATTAAATCGTGATGCACGATTTGGCTTGCCGTTATTTTCAATATGATCATAACGGAGCGATGGGGTAATGACGAAATTGTTAATCTGATATTGATCTTCAATAAATGCACTCAGCATTTGTTGATCGCCAGCAGGCATATAGTTCGGTTCATAATAACCAAAATTATAATCTGGCTTTTTGGCATTGTTTTTATCATAAATCAGCGAGTTTTGTTCCATTTTCTGGTATTGCGCGCCAACCTTTAATTTATGCGTGCCCAGTTTTGTTTCAAAATCACTGATATTACTCATTTTTAATGCTGTATTGGTATAGGTTACCCAGCTTTCATTACCTAACAGTGCCGCTGAACCCGTTACACTTGGCAAGCGTAGATCATGCTGATAGGTTTTGGAGTAGGATGCGATGGCTTTTAAATTTAGATATGGGTTAGCATCAGGATTGAATTCATAACTTGCAGAATAACTGGTATCTTCCTGATCACGGTCAACCAAACGGCGTTTCCAAGCCTCGTCATAGCCATATTTGGCAATATCAGCTTCAGTCGGTACTGCATCTTGATCACGCATGGCTGCAAAAGGCTCCCAGCCTTCATGCCCACTGCGCATGGCGTTTAAAGAAATTTTGTGACCATCGGCAGGATAAAAGTTCAGTTTGGCTAAATAGGTTTCTTGCTCTTGTCCAGAATATAAAAACTCACTGCCATCAGGTCGCTTTACATTTCCGCTGTCTCGGTTGGTATAATAAAACAAACCATCGACCAGCCCATTGTCGGCTTTACCATATACAGCGCCAGTATAGGTATTTTGGCTGTTGTTGGAAAAACGTGAATATTTTAAGAATGCGCCAATATTTTTACCATCATCTAGTAAATCAGTGGCATCTTTAGTTTCTAGTGTGACCTTACCACCAAAGCCACCATTTCCGACTTCAACGTTATGCGGCCCTTTATCCACAGTGATTTTCTTTAAAATCTCAGGTTCAATAAAGACTGAACCTTGTCGATATTTATCAAAGGTTTTAACTGAATCATCCAAGGTGATTGGCACATCGGCGACCCCACCCATACCGAGAATATTAATCGTTTGCCCTCCCGGACGTGGCGATCCTGCTGAACCTACACTGGGCATATGATCGAGTAATTGTGCAACATTATTGGCCTGATAACGATCAATCGCTTTTTGATTGAGTACGCTCTGACCAAATTGTATGGTGTCTTTTTTTACTGCTTCGACCACAATCGGGGTCATTTGATAAATTTGGTTTTCAGCAGTTGTGGTTGATGTTGCTGTTTTTTCCGTTGCAATGTTTGCTGTATTGACTACAGGCATTTGTGTAGCAACAGGCTTTTCAATAAGTAGATAGCCTGCTGAAGTTTTTTGAATCTGAAATGGGGTATTCTGCACCAATAATGCAAAAGCCTGATCTAGGCGATACTTACCCTTAAGCGTCTTTACCCGATAACGATTGGTTTTTGCTGGATCGAGTAACAACGATACATTGGCTTGCTGTGCCAAGCTATTTAATGCTTGAGTCAATGAACCACTTTGCACTTGATAAAAGCCAACAGGTGAAGTGTTATTGGCATGCGTTTGGATACTGATTGCACTCATAGACAGTGCGATTGCAACAGCCATTGCAACTGGCTTTATTGCATTCTGATATAAAGATTGAGACATTCTCTAATCACCCAAGGTTAAATGATAATCATTAACTTCATTCAGTTAAAATAATCTGTGTTTTCATGTGTTCTAAGTTATATGACGAAGCAGAAACGAAAAAACCGCAATAAATTGCAGTTTTTTTAAATATTAATTTTCTAAAGTATTAGCAAACCTAAGCATCCCCACTAAAACCAACAGACAAAATTAATTATAGTGCAATGTATAATTTATAGTTGCAGTGAAATTTTGAGGATCGACAATTCCTGTTTTAGAAGCATATTGTATCTGGTAATATATATAGCGATTATAATTAACTGGACTTCTCGCTTGGACTCCCCACGGTGCTGTAAGATCTACAATTTCAGCAGTATAAGCAGTTAAAAGCCGAATAAAAACAGGATTTTTAGTAGGAGCACCTATAGCTTTATTGACCAACAGACTCTTATCATCTGCATCCAAGTCAGCTGGTGAAATAGCACTTAAATGTACCCCTTGCAAAGCTTTACTTGTTGCTGCATCACAGTCACCTGTACCCTCAGCATTTGTTAAGAACATAGAAAAGTATGCGGGCGCTGGATTTGTAGGCTTAAACTTTGATTTGGACACAGCGGGCAAGCTAATTGTTAGATCTTTCAAGCCCGTTATAAAACCACCGCGACTTTCTAAGGTACATGTTTGATCCGTCACCACACCATTGACTCTAATTGTGCCATCTACAGCAAACACGCTGCTACATGCCAAAGTTAAAACCAAAGCATTCAATGTCGCTAAAGTCAGTTTCTTCATTGAATCAACCTCATAAAATTTTAATAAATACGATAATTTAACGATGCTATTACTCATTTTATGAGACAAAGCGAATATTCATTTAGATCAATACATCTAGATATATGTAAATGTCATTGCTGTTTATCTTAAGCCTCTGCTTATTCCAAGCCTTAGTTCATTTTAATCATTTTTTTATTTTAAATATCCGACAATTTAAAATAAAACCTCATCCTGACAAAAACAGATCCATATCACAATATTTTTGAGTTGACTTTTTATCATGCAAAAACATTACATAAAATCATGTATAACTTTTACTTTTATAATTCAATAAAATAAATAGAACAAACATTAAATTTTAAGTATTTATTTGAGTTTTAAACAGTATTTAAAACATATAAAAATGTGACTAAAAATAAATAAACCACATTTAACAAGATATTAACCTCATCCAAAATAACATTTTTGTTATTTTGAAGTAATATAAATCACATGATCGCCAAGCTTGGTTATTTTAATTGGATATTGAGTTACCAACAAACGGAGCGTTTGATCTAAATCCTGCTTCGCATTAATCACACCACTGACTTTATAATCTTTTAAAGCTGAGTGATTAAATATCAAATATTGATGATGATAACGCCCTAAGTTTGTGAGTAAATCAGGCAAAGGAAGTTGATCTGCCAATATCTGATGTTTATCCCAAGCAAACTCAGTGGAAGCAATATCCAACTCAGAAATCTGGCTTAAACCACGTGAGTCAGCGCTAATTTTTTCCCCTTGCTTAACTACTTTTACTTGAGAATTTTGAGCCAATGAACGGGTTTCAACCTTTGAATGCAACATATTTAACACACTGCTATTGGCGTACTGATAAACAATAAATCGTGTACCGAGCGCTTTAAAATCCGCTTGAGCTGTATGAACGATCAGAGGCCGTTGTGGGTCTTTGGCAACATCAATATAAATGTCCCCTTGGACTAGATTGATTTGTCTTTTTTCAGCGGTGAAATCAAGTTTAATGGCAGATTTTGCAGCTAAAGTCACTTTGGAACCATCTTCCAAGGTGATCGAATGCATTTGCCCAACCTCAGTTTTATAATCAGCCATGTAGTAAGACATCATTGTTGAATTCGCAGCGAAATAAACAACACCGCCGATACTCACACAAAACAGCAAGACTTTGCTAAATAGTTGTAAAATATGTTTTTTACTTTGCTGGCTGACTTTCATTGAATTGCGAACGTTTTGGCTAGATATGCCATGCGTTGTCGAAAACTGTTGCATCGTTTCAGAAAAATTAAACATCTGATCAAGTTGATCATGATATTCAGGATATTTGCTTCGCCATGCTTCAAACTCAATCTGCGCTTGTTGACGTTCATGCAAATCGTCAGTATTTAAACGAACAATCCATAAAGCCATTTCTTGCTGTAGCTGTTTAGCGTTCATCTAGTCCTAGCTCAAGCAAATTGTTTTTCGCCTCATAACATAACTGTAAACATTCGGCTAAATAGAGCTGTGTCGTGCGTAATGATTTACCAATCTCAGTGGCAATTTCACTCTGACTATAGCCTTCAAAGTAATACATGATAAAGGCTTTTCGAGTCAGTGCCGTTGTATCCTGCAACGCGATGGTGAGAAAATCTAAAATAAGTACGGCCTCTTCAATTTGATTTGAAGTGACTAAAAGATCTTGATCATCTGCATACTGTTTGAGTGTTTCTAAATAATTTTGCTCTAAAATATAACGACGATGCTTATCAATGAGCAGATGTTTTGCAACATTGACCAGATATGCACGTGGTTCCTGAATAGAAAAGAGCTGTTTGGTTTGCAGCAATTTAACAAAAGTATCTTGAACCAGATCTGCGGCAGTAAAAGGATATCTGACACGCGAGTTAAGCCACTGTTTCAACCAATCATGGTGATCCAAATACATCTCTTGTAGTATTTGTTGCCGCGATGGTGTGGGGAGAATTGGAATCATAAAATTAAATTAAAAATTCTAAACAATAATAATTATCGTTTACATTTTATGATTTGTAAATGCTATTCCTAAAGAACTTTTTTGTAGGCTCAGTTGCGGTTTTTATCTAGTTCATTCGTCATCTCTCATATAAACCATTTTTTCATAGACTTTTTAATCAGAGAATTACATGAATCAAGCACTGATCACAGAACCCAATGCCAATGCGCAACAAGAACTCAGTTTAGCCATGCGTCTCAAATTACAAACCGCAGATGAGCATGAAAGAATGCATACACTGATGGCAAAGGCAGACGTATTTTCTAATTTAGAAAAATATGCCTTATTCACCCTGTCTCAGTATTATTTTCAACTGGAAATCGAACATTTATTTCAACAAGATCAAGTGGCTTTACATATTACCGACCTTGATATCCGTGGTCGTTCTGCACAAGCTCTGTTAGATCTACAAGATTTAGGCATTCAACCTCAAGGTCAAACTTTAGAAAGTTTAAATGTAACGTTCCCTGCTGCTTTAGGCTGGATTTACGTTTCAGAAGGATCAACTTTGGGCGCAGCATTTTTATTTAAACAAGCGCAGCAACGTTTAGGCTTAAGTGCTGAGAATGGTGCGCGCAATTTGGCAGCTTACCCTGAAGGTCGAGCAAAGGTTTGGAAACGATTTGTGCAAGCTTTAGATCAAGCCCAACTCAGCCCTAGCCAGAAAGATGAAGTTATTCAAGGTGCGCTTGATGCATTTAATTATTTTGGTCATGCGTTAATCAATTTAGAACAGCTTAAGTAATTCTATTGCAGTGAAAAGTTTTAATTCATTTGTATAAGCAATAGATCTTTCATAAAGCAAAAAATGATCAAGTGCAGTGAATCATTTTGCTATTGGAAGTCCCTTTCCCCACTGGGAGAAGGCTAGGATGAGGGGCTTTTATGTTGATTTACAATCTTAAAAGGGCTGTCTAGTCCTGAAATAGGTTGACACTTATTTCACACAAACGCTCGATGAACTTCATCGGGCGTTTTGTATTTTAGTGACATATGCGGTCTACGAACATTATAAATTTCTATAGACTCTGCAACCATTCGTTTAGCATCTTCAAGACTCCTTGGTTTATGAAGTAGATATTCATTCTTCAATATACCATTCACTCTTTCAGCCAAAGCATTTTGATAACAATCATATCCATCGGTCATAGAACATCGAATATTATGTTTTTGATGTAATTCCTGATATTTCTTTGAACAATATTGGATACCTCGATCTGAATGATGAATCAATGAGGATTGTGGGGCTTTACGTTCCTTTAATGCTTTGATATATGCTTGGCTAACAGCTTCTGCACCTAAATTGTCATCTACATGATAACCCACTATTTTTCTAGACCAAGCATCGGTTATTAGACTCAGATAGGCCTCTCCTGTTTCTAGTGAAAGATAGGTTATATCTGCAACCCAGAGCTGCTCAGGTTTCTGCGGTATCACTTGCTCAATTCCAAACTTAATCAAGTTAGGATGCTTGTGAAAACGATGATGACTATTCGTTGTCTTATGATATGCGCGTTTAGGTTGTACTAATAAACGATGATCTCTGAGTAAATCAAACAACCGATCTCTACCAATTTTGATACCCATTATCGTGTTCAGTAAATAGTGAAGTTTCCTTGTGCCTATGCGAGGTTGAAACATTCTTTCTTGCTGAACTTGTTGTAATACATCCTGTTCATGCTTATACCTTAAACTGGCTTGCTTGCATTGCTTATAATAAGCTTGCCGAGTTGTGCCAAGATAATAACAACATTCAGTGATACTAAAACCTACTGTCTGCTTTTCTTTGATTGCTTGCCTTGTGGCTTTTTTGTGGTGCTCACTCCGTAATCTCGTTCGAGTATGTTTATGATAGTTTCAAATAACTCAGCCTTTCTTTTTGTTTCATATAATTGCTGCTCAAGCTCTTTGATTCTTTGTTCTGGTGTTAGCGGTAAAGGATCAGACATTTGTTTTTCTCCATGACGAAATGGGGTGCCTTGACTCCAATCTAATCTACCATGCTTCCTCAACCAAACTAAAACGGTAGCACAACCTTGAATGCCATATCTGTCTTGAGCTTGTTTATAAGTCATTTCACCTTTTTCAACTTGGTCTACGACTGATAATTTAAAAGCTAAGCTGTAATCTCTTTGTGTTCTTTTAACTATTGTTTTCATTACACTCTCCAAATTTAAGTTTAGAAAGTGTCAACCTTATCTAGGACGGGACAGGCTGATAAAAAAAGAGAACTGAGTCAATCAGTTCTCTTTTTTTATTTGGCTCTATTCGAGTCAGTGCGGTTGCACTCTGCAAAGTGACAGTGAGAAAATCTAAATTGAGGCTTGTTTTTGGCTATATAACATAAACAAAATAGACAGTAGAAAGAGTCCGCCCATCAACATGACCGTGACATGGAAAGCCAGCAGTTCAGCAGATTGTAAGCTGTTACCCTGCTGCTGAGACAAAGTGGTCACAAAGGTCATCGCTGTACCTAATACTGCAATCCCAATTGTCATTCCCAGTTGACGTAGAGTATTTAAAATGGCAGCAGCAAAGTTTGCATCTTGCACTTGTACACTGCCCATGATCAATGTACTTGAGCCCGGCACGATCAATCCCATTCCTATGCCCATAAGTCCACTACAAAAGATAAATAGCGCAAAAGATGAATCGGTTTGAAAACTCATCATCGCCAACAAGGCTGTGCCTGCAATTGCTAAGCCCAGCGTTAACAGGCTTGCCACAGTAAAACGATGGTGTAGTTTAGAAAAAGCGATGGAAACAAATGCCTGCGTTAAAAACTGTGGTGCAATCAACCAGCCCGCCTGTGCTGCAGTTAACTCAATCTGATTTTGATAAAACAAGGCAAAGATAAATAACGAACTATATCCTGCAAACCCTAAAATAAAAGAAATCGCGTTATAGGCTAAAAAACGTTTATTTTTAAATAAATGATTGGGGATCAATGGATGAGTGGCATGTTTTTGCTGCCATACAAACGCCATACTTGCCAAGATAAATAAGAAAATACTCAGCATAAACCAATGCGCTAGATGCACATGTTGTAATGCAATAATACTATAAGTCAATGTGACGATCGCTACAGCGCTGTAGAGCAAACCTAGATAATCAAACGGTACAGGCACCGATTTCTGATCGGTCTCAATACCATAATAGCCCAAGTAAATCGTTAGAATCCCAACAGGAAGATTAAGCCAGAAAATACTTTGCCAACCAAAATGATGTACCAATAATCCCCCCATCAATGGGCCGACAATTAATGAAAACGCACTAAACGAACTCCAGCGACCAATTTCACGCGCTTTGTCTTGCGGTTGATGAAAATGATGCACCATGATCGCCAATGCCAAAGGAATTAAAACTGCACCAGCCACTCCCTGAATCATTCGTCCAATAATCAACAAGCTAAAATTGCTTGCCATAGCACAAATCAATGAACCTACAATAAAAATGATCACACCCAGCAACCATAATTTTTTACGCCCTATGCGCTGACTTAATGCCCCCACCGCTAACATTAAACTTGATAGACTTAAAGCATAACTATCAATCACCCACTGTAGATCTGCCATATCACTATTAAATTGGTTTTGAATACTTCCAAGTGCAAGATTGACACTGCTTAAATCCACCAAACACAGAAAGGTACTGATATAGAGCGCTAAAATAAGATAAATCGGCTGGCGAGATGCATTCATACATCACCTAGATCATTTAAATGAGAATCATTATATTATATACTGACCGACCGTCGGTCAATGTATAAAAACCCACTTAAAACCCAAACCTTTCATTTTTTATAACTGTCTTGAAAGTGCTTTTAAAGATCATCACTGATCGCAACTTAAGCAAAATGGTTAACTTTTAAATGCATCGTTTAGGGTTTTAATTAAAATTGATCATAAAAGAATATCAGACGAGAAGCGATTTATAAGATTCAAGATAATGCTGAAAGTTAGCCATCATGATGGAGCATTTTTAAATATTGCAGCGCAATTTGCTGAGAAAAATCTGTGCTATCGTGCAGTTGATTAGCAATTGCTTCATCTGCAACCCCATGCACACCAGAATAAATCAATAACGCAGTCAATCTTGGCTGTTCTAAATGCCAAATACCCGCCTGCTGCCCTCCATTTAAGATTTGCAGCAATTGTTCCAATATCATATTTTTTTCATTATTTTTACGTTCATGGTGATGTGCACCAAAAACAATATCATGCACTGCATAACTTTCGAGATAGGTTTGTATATTGGCAGAGACCCAAACCTTAAATTGACTGACCCAATCTTCAGCATCACATGTTGCAACTGCCCTATCTAAAGCCGCGATAAAAAAATCGATATAACGTTTTTTTAATGCTTCAACAATATGCTGTTTCGATTCAAAGTAATGATAAAAGGTCCCTTTAGCAACGCCCACACTGGCAATAATTTCGCTAATGGTGGTGGCTTCAACGCCTTTTGCCAAAAAAAGCGTTTGTGCAGCATTCATCAGCTCATCAATTCGGACTTCTGCTGACTTGATTTGCCGTTTTGTCACCTGAGTAGAAGCGACTTGAGATTGTGATGACATACTTCTCTATTTTCTACACGCAAGAATTTAATTATAGAGGAGCCCTAGCTAATTCACAATTCAAGCCAATACGAGTCACTGATTACATCAATGTAGCTATAAGCATAGTTCAGTCATAACATATAATATTTTAGTTGATAAAGAGTCTTGTTCTTTTAAATTCTCTAGCGAAGCTAGACCTAGCTAAAATGTCTAAATATTCTTTAATACTGATATAAAAAATGGGAGAACTGAGTCTATAAGTCCTCCCATTTTATTCTGTGCTATTAATTTGCCCCTAGTCTTTTAACTTTAGCCATTTGGTCGCGTCACAATTGGAAAAATTGAATCTGGACGTTTAAACATGGCAAAGAATTTTCCAATTTTCAGTGGATTACCTTTGACTTTACTGTCTTTAGAAAGCAGGACTTTTACCCCTTCTATTTGACCTGTAATCATTTTTAGATATAAGGGCTTGGTTAAGGTTAATGTTGGGCAATCCGATGCCAAAGCGTTAATGTCATCATAACGCTTAAATTGCATGACTGAGTTTTCAACCCATAAGGAAAAATTCTCTTGGGTATCCGACAAAACCAGATTGATACACTGGTCTTCATTTTTTAAATTTTCCACATCTAAATTTGTCGCCATGGCTTCAAGAAATCTTTCAGTTGGCGTGTGAATCAATAAATCACTCGGATCAGATGTATTTTGTAGGGGTACATTATTCTGTAACTCTTGAGCGCCCACCAAAAAGAAATTACGCCAAGTTGAAGCCTCAGCAGCATAGCCCAATTGACGATAAGTATTT